>Ga0081455_10000539_pt1 | contig 49224 bp, 40 predicted proteins | sample TabmetS3T2R1_FD_70207 | JGI IMG/M metagenome (GOLD analysis project Ga0081455, IMG submission 70207) | Tabebuia heterophylla rhizosphere microbial communities from the University of Puerto Rico - S3T2R1 | ecosystem: Host-associated > Plants > Roots > Rhizosphere ...
GACGATGACAAGTAGCGCGACAACCGAAAGCCAGGGGATCGACAGCAGCCCCGGGATGATGGTGAGCGAGCCGTTGCCGATGAAGGCGTAGGGGATGGCGGGGTTGAACACCGTTGTGTCCTCGCCGATCAGGCGGGCGAAGCCGCGCACCGCAGCGAGCGAGCCCAGCGTCACGATGAAGGGCGGCAGCCGCAGCAGAGCGATCACCGCGCCGTTGGCGAGGCCGAAGGCGAGGCCCGTGACGACCGCTGCCGGAAGCCAGAGTTCCGCGAAGCCCGGGACCTTGGAGAGGATCAGGCCGGTCATGGCGGAGGCCGCGAGGATCGAGCCGACCGACAGGTCGATGCCGCCGGTGAGGATGACGAAGGTCATGCCGGCGGCGAGCACCGTGTTGACCGACGCCTGCTGCAGCACGATGCCGAGATTCTGCCCGGTGAAGAAGCGGCCCTCCGACAGGAGATGGAAGACGAGGCAGAGCAGCAGCAGGACCGGCAGCATGCCGGCGGTGCGAATGAACGCCTGCAGGCGCTGCTGCTTCCTCTCCTGCCGCGCGTCAGCCCTTCCTGCTGCACCGGCAGCGACGGCTTCACGCTGCATGGAGGCTCTCCGTGCCGGTTGCCAGCGCCATGATGCGTTCCTGCGAGATCGGCGATCCGGTGCCGCGCCCGACCTCGCCGGTGATGCGGCCCTCCCGCATCACGACGACGCGGTCGCAGATGCCGATGATCTCGGGCAGGTCGGACGAGATGACGAGGACGGCGACGCCCGACTTCGCGAGATTGTCGATGATCGCGTAGATCTCGGACTTCGCGCCGACATCGACGCCGCGCGTCGGCTCGTCGAGGACGAGGGCCTTGGGTTGGGTGGCGAGCAGGCGCGACAGGAGCACCTTCTGCTGGTTGCCGCCCGACAGCGTGCCGACGGTGATGCCGGCCGAAGCGGCGCGGATCGCCAATGCCTTGAACGCGCTGCTCGCCCGTGTCCTCGCCTTGTCGCGGTCGAGGATGCCGAGCGGCTTGGCGTCGCGCGCAAGCACGCCGAGATTGATGTTGTCGAGGCAGGACATGTCGAGGAAGAGTCCGAGCGCCTTGCGGTCCTCGGTGAGATAGGCGATGCCGGCATCGATCGCCTCCCGTGGCGAGCCGATCTCCATCGGCCGGTTCTCGAGCAGGACCTTGCCGTCCGTGCGCGGCGTCGCGCCGAAGATCAGGTGCGCAAGCTCGGTGCGGCCGGCGCCGACGAGGCCTGCCAGCCCCACGACCTCGCCGGCATGGAGCACCAGCGAGCAGCCCTTCACGCGCCCGCCATCGGCGAGGTCGATCACCGAAAGCACCGGCGCCCCGCGCTGCGACTGCGGGTCGTGCTCCTTCTTGTAGAACGACGAGACGTCGCGCCCGACCATCAGCCGCACGATGGTGTCGGCCCTGATCTCGGCCTTCTCGAGCGCGGCGACACGGGCGCCGTCACGCAGCACGGTCACGCGATCGGCGAGCTCGTAGACCTCCTCCATGCGGTGCGTGATGTAGATGATCGCAAGGCCCCGGTCGCGCAGCTGCCGGATGATGGCGAACAGGCGCTCGGTCTCGCCCGCCGACAAGGCCGTTGTCGGCTCGTCCATCACCAGGATCTTCGGCTTGGCGTGCAGGGCGCGGGCGATCTCGACCAGCTGCTGCTGGCCGATCGACAGGGTGCCGACCAGGGCATCCGCCGCGAAATCGGCGCCAAGCTGCGCCAGGAGGGGCGCGACCTCTCCCCGCATGGCGGCGCGCCGGATGAGGCCCGATCGGGCGATCTCACGTCCGAGATGGATATTCTCGGCGACCGTGAGGTTCGGCGCGAGCGACAGCTCCTGATAGATGATGGCAATGCCGGCTTCCCGCCCGGCCAGCGGGCCATCGATGTGCACGCGGCGGCCTTCGATCGCGATCTCCCCGCCGGGATCGGGCGTGTAGGCGCCGGACAGGATCTTGACCAAGGTCGACTTGCCCGCGCCGTTCTCGCCCATCAGCGCATGGATCTCGCCGGGGTAGACGGTGAGATCGACATGGCTCAGCACCCTCGTCCCGAGGAAGCTCTTCGACACGTTGCGCATCTGAAGGATCGGGTTGACCACCGTTTGCCGTCTCCTCCGCTTTGCGTTCGTCTTGGCGCCATTACATCGGAAGGCGTGACTCCAGGCAACTCATCCGAGGGCAACTCATCCGATGGATTTCGCGAACTCCGGCTTGAGCGCCGCGTAGAGCGACCGAAAGCGCGGCAGGCGCTCGGCGTAGGCGGCCATCAGGCGATGGTCGGGCTCGACGACGTTCTCGATCGCAGGCGCAGTGCAGACTGCGGGCATGTCCTCGCCCGTGACCGCCAGGCGCGCCAGCCGCGCCGCGCCGAAGGCCGGCCCCTTCTCGCGGCCGCGATGCAGCGCCAGCGGCTTGCCCAGTGCCGAGGCGAGCAGCTTCATCCAGAAGGCACTGCGCGTGCCGCCGCCGATCACCGTGGGCTGCGCCGGATCGGCGCCGGCGGCCTGCAGCGCAAGCTGTGCATCGACGACGCTGAAGGCGACGCCCTCGAGCACGGCCTGCACGAGGTCTGCGGCGGTGGTCTTTCCATGCAAACCGAAGAACACGCCTTTGGCATTGGCATCGTTGTGCGGCGTGCGCTCGCCCTGCAGATAGGGCAGGAACAACAGTTCGCTCGGGCCTTTGAAGGCGGCTTCAGCGTGCGCGACGAGCCCCGCCGGATCGGTACCAAGGACACTGGCGATCCAGCCGAGGCAGCTTGCGCCGTTCAGCAGCACCGCCATCTGGAACCAGCGTCCCGGCGCGGCATGGCAGAAGGCATGGATGCCGGCATCTGCCAGCGGCTGATGGCGGCGCCGCACCACCACGTACTGCGTCGAGGTCCCGAGCGAGATGAACGCGTTTCCGTCCTCGACGGCGCCGATACCGACCGCCCCGCACGCGGCGTCCCCACCGCCCGCCGCGACCGGAACATCGTGGTCCAGGTCCCATGCGGCGGCAAGCGAGGTGCTGAGCCGGCCGCTCTGCATCGAGCCTTCGAGCAGGTGTGGCAGTTGCTCGACGCGGAGGCCGGCGGCGTCGATGAGCTTCGACGACCAGCATCGTTCGGCCTCGTCGAGCAGCAAGGTGCCGGCGGCATCCGACATGTCGGTGGCGAAGTCTCCGGTCAGGCGAAGGCGCAGATAGTCCTTCGGCAGCATGACGCGCCGGATGCGCGCGAAGACGTCCGGCTCGTGCCGCCGCAGCCAGAGGAGCTTGGGCGCCAGGAACCCCGGCATGGCGTTGACGCCGGCGAGGCTGCCGATATCGGGCACGGCCTGCATCAGCGCGCGGCACTCGGCGGTCGCCCTCCCGTCATTCCAAAGAATCGCCGGACGCAGCGGCCGATCGGCGGCATCGAGGACGACGGCGCCGTGCATCTGGCCGGAAAGGCCGATGCCTCGGACGGCACTCCAGGCCTCCGGGCTCTTGTTGCGCAGCGCCGCGACGGCGGCTTCGAAGGCGGTCCACCACTGGTCGGGATCCTGCTCGGACCACAGATCGCGCGGCCGCATCGACGTCAGCGGGATCTCGCATTCGGCGAGCGTCTCCTGCGTTTCGTCGACGATGATGCCTTTCAGGGCCGACGTGCCGAGGTCGAAGCCGGCATAGGTCATCAGAGCCAATCGATATGCTCGGTCAGCGACGCGGTGCTGACCGGTGATTTGATGAGCAATGTGCCCGGCCACTCGCCGTTGTTCACAAGCTTGACGACGAGATCACGCATCACGACGCGCGCCGCATCGGAGGCGGGGTTGGTCTTGACCTTCAGCGGGCGGACCAGGGTGATGGTGCGGGCAAGCGCCGGCTCGACGAGCTTGACCGTCCAGAATTCTCCGCGGGCCACTTCCTCCTTGATCGCGGTCTGCGGCAGGAAGGTGCAGCCGAAGCCCGATCGCACCAGCTCCTTGATGGCGGGCAGGGCGTCAACCTCGAACTTCACCAGCAGCTCGATCCCGATGCTCTTGGCGAACTCCTCGACCAGGAGCCGGGTTCCATGATCGCGGCTCGGCAGGACGAGCGGCACGGACGCAAGGTTGGCGGCCTTCACGGCGAACGCATTGCCGAAACGCTGCGGTCCGGCGCCGACGAGGTGGAGCGTCTCGGACAGAAGCCGCTCGGTGCCGAGCGTCGGGATGGCGCCCACCTCGGTCACCATGGCGAGGTCGACCCGCTTCTCCTGCGCCCAGGCCAGAAGCCGGCTGGTCGCCCCGTCGACGATGCGCAAGGTGATCTTCGGATAGCGGACCTTGAGCTGCATGAGCAGCGGCGCGGAGAAGAAGGCGGCGACGCCGGCCGGCAGCCCGAGCGTCACGACTCCCGCAGGGTTCTCGGCGAAGCTGCGGATCTCCTCGACGGTCGCGTCGATCTGGCCGATGATCGAACGTGCACGGTTGAACAACAGCTCTCCGCATTCGGTGAGGGCGACGCCGCGCCGGCTGCGAACGAGCAGCTCGACGCCGAGCTCGTGCTCGAGATTGGCGACATGCAGGCTGAGCGAGGATTGCGAGACCTGCAGATCGCTGGCCGCGCGCGACAGGCTCCTCTTCTCGACGATGCGCACGAAGTAGCGAAGCTGCCGGACATCCATGAGAAAGCGCTATTCAGCCGCCTGCTTCGTTCCCAGATGCTGCACCAGCTTGGGCATGACGTCTTCCGCAAGAAGCGTCATCGAGCGCCGGTGCAGCCTGGGTTGGTCCCAGTCCTTGTGGGTGAGCAGCAAGGTGCCGAAATAGCCGACCTCGTCGACCAGGGCGACGAGCTGGTCGAGCACGCGTCCGGGGCTGCCGTGGATGACCATCCATTCGATGCACTTGCGGATGGTGACGGCCTCGTCGGGAATCGATTCGTCCGGCTTGAAGATCTTCAGGAGCTTGTAGGTGGCGAGATTGTCGCGCAGATAGGCGTAGTACCAGCCGATGCTGGATTTCTCGTTGGCCAGATACTCCGCCGTTTCGGCGTCGCTTTCGCCGACCAGGATGGTGCGGGCGAGCCGCCACTGCCCACGGTCGGGCCGGCGGTGGGCCGCTTCACAGCCGGCGCAATACTGCTCCCAATGGGTCTTGGCGTGGCCGACCGGCATGAAATTCGCCGACACCAGGCCCCAGCCGCGCTCGCCGGCAAGCCGCGCCGTCGCCGAGGACGGGCTCATGGCCGAGACGGCGAGCGGTGGATAGGGCTTCTGGTAGGGCTTCAGCATCGGCCCGATGCCGAGCCGCGGCTGGTAGGCGTTGTCGATGGTGATGTCCCAGTACTTGCCCGGGATGCGATAGGGCGGATCGGAGCTCCAGATGCGGTGAACGATGTCGATCGCCTCGACCATCATCTCCGAGCGGTTCTTGTCCATCACCTTGAACAGCTCGAAATCCGAGCCCAGCCCGCCGGGCCCGATGCCCATGATGAAGCGCCCTTCGGCGAGATGATCGAACATCGCGCAGTTGCCGGCGACCTGGGCCGGATGATGCTGCGGCATGTTGATGACGCTGGTGCCGAACTTGATCGACTTGGTGACCGGGATCAGCGTCGCCATGAACTGCAAGGGATCGGGAATGGGCTCGGTGCGCGCGCTGTAGTGCTCGCCGACCCAGGCCTCCTCGTAGCCGAGCTGCTCGGCGAGCAGGATGGCCTCGCGGTCCTCCTGCAGGACCTGCGTATAGTCGCGCTGCGGGTCGTGCAGGGGCATCATGAACAGACCGAGCTTCATGGTTCACTCCTTAGGCTTCGCCGCCGTGAGCAGCAGCATCATGATGATCACCACGCCGTAGATGATCTGGCGGCTCGCCTCCGGCATTTGCATCACCGCGAGCACGCTCGACAGCAGCGTGATGACGAGGACGCCGGCCACCGTGCCGAGATAGGTGCCGCGCCCGCCGAGAATGTGCGTGCCGCCGATCACCACGGCGGCGATGGCGGGCAGCAGGAAGTCGTTGCCCATGCCCTGGTAGGATTGGTCGAAGCGGCCGGCCAGCAGGATGCCGCCCAGCGCGCTGGTGAAGCCGGCAAAGACGAAGGCGATGCAGATCACCCGCCCGGTGCGGATGCCGGAGAGATAGCTCGCGATCTCGCGATTGCCGATGGCGAAGACCGACCGCCCCAGCGCGGTCCGACGCAGGACCAGCACCACGAAGAGGCCGAGCGCAAGCCACACCCACAGCACGTTCGGAATGCCGAGCAGCGCGCTCTCGCGCCCAAGCCAGCGCATCAGGGGCGAGGCCTTGGTTTGCGGCGCGAAGCCGCCGGTGTAGACGACGGTCAGCCCGAGCAGCACCGCGTTCACGGCCAGCGTCAGGATCATCGACGGCAGGCGTATGACGCCCACGCCGATGCCGTTGATGAAGCCGACCAGGACGCCGACCAGCAGGCCTGCCGGGATGGCGACATCGGCCCAGCTCCCGCCGAAGCCCGTGAGGGTCGTCGCCACCATGGCGGCGACGGTCATGGTCCACGGGATCGAGAGGTCGATATGGCCGAGTAGGATGACGATCATCGCCCCCGTGGCGATGATGCCCAGGAACGAGGCGATGCGCAGCTGCTGGATCAGGTATTTCACCGACAGGAAATCGGGCAGGAAGAAGCTGCCGACAGCGACAATGAGGACGATGGCCGCGAGCGAAACGAGGACCGAGTTGTCGACGCTGGCGACCAGTCGCCGTGACGGCTCGCCGCGATTCACTTCCTGCGTCGCCATGAGGTCGAGGCGGTTCTTGACGCTGATGATGCGCGCACCGCCGATGCCGATGGCGGCAAGCAGCACCAGCCCCTCGTAAAGCGGCTGCGTGAGCGGCGACACGCCGGCGAAGAACAGCACGCCCGTGATGGTGCGCAGCAGATAGGCGCCGAAGATCGAGCCGATGGCGCCGCCGCTGCCGCCGACCAGCGAGGTTCCGCCGATCACCACGGCCGCGATGGATTTCAGCGTATAGTCGCCGGCGATCTGGGCATCGCCGGTCAGCGTCTGGAAGCCCAGGAACAGCCCGCCCATGGCGGCAAACAGCCCGCCCAGCGCATAGGCCGCGAGCTTCGCCTTGTCGACATCGAGGCCGGACATGTAGGCCGCGGCCTGCGACGATCCCGCGGCATAGGCGGCACGGCCCAGCGGCGAGCTCTTGAACAGCCACCAGATGCCGGCCGCGCCCGCGAGCAGCACAAGCGACACCGGCACCATGCCGCCGACCATGCCAGTCGCAAGATCGCCGAGAGCGTCATCGATTTCTCCGCCCGGAACCGGTCGCAGGAGGTAGGCAATGCCGGTGAAGACGGCGCCTGTCGCCAACGTCGCGATGATCGGCTGGATGCGGCCGTAGACCACGATGACGCCGTTGATCAGACCGCACGCCCCACCGGTGGCCAGCACGAGCACGACACCGAGCGCGACCTCCACGGGGGAGCCGTTGACGACGTTCGAGGCGAGGCAGTTGCTGAGTGCAAGCATGGGACCGATCGACAGATCGAGCCCGCCGGTCAGCACCGGCAAGGTCTGCCCCATGGCGATCAGCGCGAGGGCGACGCCTTCATTCGATGCCGTCTGGAGGACGAGCGGCGAGAAGCCGCGCGGATGAAGCGTGAGAAAGACCAGAAAGAGGGCGACGAAGAGCGCGAAGGCCAGCAGCGGTCCCTGGTTGCGCCGCAGCCAGATGCCGAGATCACGATGGTCGGCGACGGCGCTGGCGTCCTTCGCCCGACCCATTCGCTGCAGGGCTTCCTCGCTCATTTATGGGCCTCACTGCAACGCCGGCTGCTGCAGGCTGAGCGACGCCGCCATCATGTTGGCCTCCGTCATCGCCTCGCCGCTGAGCTCGCGCACGACACGCCCCTGATAGAGCACGACGATCTTGTCGCACATCCCGATCAGCTCGTCATGGTCGGTGCTGTAGAAGAGGATGCTGACGCCCTTGTCGGCGAGCGTGCGCATCAGCCGATAGAGCTCCTGCTTGGTGCCGACATCGATGCCGCGCATCGGATCGTTCAGCAGGATGATGCGTGGCTCGACCATCAGCCACTTGGCCAGCACGACCTTCTGCTGGTTGCCGCCCGACAGGCTCCCGACCGGGCTGTCGAGGGAGGCCGCCTTGATGGCGAGATCGCGAGTCGCCTGGCTGGCCAGCCTCGTCTCCTCGGCAAGATCGATCAGGGGGCCGCGCGAGACACGCCGCAACGCGGCCAGCGTCATGTTCTCGCGCACCGACATCGACAGCATCAGGCCTTCGCCCTTGCGGTCTTCCGGCACCAGCGCCAGCGACAGCCCGGCGGCCTGCGCGGCCGCCGGGCTGCGCAACGTGACCTCCTGCCCGCCGAGCCTGACCGTGCCTCGCGTCTCGCGCAGCACGCCGAAGAGGCCGAGCAGCAGCTCGCGCTGGCCCTGTCCATCGAGCCCGCCGAGGCCGACGATCTCGCCCTGGCCGATCGTGAGCGATACCTCGGAGAGGCGGTTGGTCCAGGAGAAGCGCGAAACCTCGAGCACGGGAGCCCTGGGAGCGGTCGCCGCAGGCTTCGGCGGGTAGATGCGGCTGAGATCGCGCCCGATCATCATCTGCAGGATCTCGTCTGGGCGTCGCTCGCCGCTCTTGAAGGTCGCGATGTGGCGGCCGCCGCGCAGCACTGTGCAGGTGTCGGCAAGCTGCTCGATCTCGTGCATGCGATGGGAGATGTAGATGACGGCAAGCCCCCGCTCGCGCAGATTGCGCACGATGCGATAGACCCTTTGCGCATCCGTCGCCGTCAGCGCCGAGGTCGCCTCGTCGAGCACGAGCAGGCGCGGATGGCGTCCGAGCGCCTTCGCGATCTCGATGAGCTGCCGCCGCGACAGCGGCAGGTCCTTGACGGTGAGGCGCGGGTTGATGTCCTCGCATCCGATCGTCGCCAGCAGCTCCTCCGAGCGGCGCAGCTGTGCGCGTCCGTTGATCAGACCGAACCGTCGGGGTGCATCGGTGATGCAGATGTTCTCGGCGACCGTCAGATCGGGGATCAGCGATAGTTCCTGGAAGACGCAGACAAGGCCGTTCGCCATCGCGTCGCGCGGCGCCGTGAAGATGGCCCCCTTGCCGTCGATCTCGATGCGACCGGAGTCGGGCGAGACGACGCCACCGACGATCTTGATCAGCGTGCTTTTTCCGGCGCCGTTCTCGCCGAGGATGGCGTGGATCGATTGGGCCTGGACCGCGAAGCTGACGTCTTCGAGCGCGACGACGCCGCCATAGCGCTTGCCGACATTGGCAAGCGCAAGCACCGGGTGTTCTGGCGACGGGCCAGCGGCCATCACGACGCGGGCGTCAGGTATTGTCGGGCGTCTGCTTCAACAGTTCCTGGAAGGGCAGAACGACGTCGCACTCCTTGAAGTCGGCGCCATCCTGGAAATTGTCCGGCAGAGAGGTGGAATAGTTCTCGCCGTCCTTCAGGTCCTTGGAGTAGAGGGTCGGCACCGGCAGCCCGACATGCTGCGGCAGCTTCTTGCCCTCGAGCAGGGCGATGACGCCTTTCATGGCGACGACCGAGAGGGCCGGCGACTGCACACGCACGATGCTGGTCCACCCGCCGTCGTGGATCATGCGCAGCGAGCCGTTCTCGCCCGCGCCGCCGATCGGGATCTTGGGATGCTTGGCGTCCTTCAACGCATTCATGAGGCCGGTCGTGCCGTGCTGCGTCACCATGCCGATGAACTGGCCGTGCGTGGCGACGGCGTCGGAGACGACTTTCTGGACGGTGCCGTCATCCCAGTTGCCGACCACCGTCACTGTGTCGATCCCGGGCTTCTTGTCGAACACGTTGTGGAAGCCGACCGAGCGGTCGCGATCGACCGAGTTGCCCGGCAGGCCACGGACCTCGAGCACCTTGCCCTGCTTGGTCGTCAGATTGTCGAACACGAACTGCGATTTCACCTGCTCGAACTCGACCTGCGGTTCGTTGACCAGCAGGATCTCGTCCGAATCGACGACATTGTCGAAGGAGGAAAGGACCGTGCCGGCCCGCTTGGCGCGCGCGATGACCGGCTTGAAGGCCGTCGGGCTGACCGCGATGAAGATGATGCCGTCGTAGCCTGCCGCGATCAGGTTATCGATCGCCGCGATCTGGGCCGCGACATCCGTGCCGGTGCTGACGATCTTGAGCTCTCGGAAGTTTTTCGCGTTCTCCGGGCGGGAGGCCCAGGCCTTGAGGCTCTGGATCATCTGGATACGCCAGCTGTTGCCGACGAAGCCGTTCACCAGCGCCAGGCGCCAAGGGCCGGGTTTCGCAGGATAAGAGATCGTCTTCGTCGTCCCGGGCATCGGCTTGAAGCATTGCGGCTGGTACATCTCCTGTGCACCTGCCGTGGCTGCAGCGCCTGTGAGCCAGGCCCCGGCCAGGGCAGCAAGGGCGCCGAGCCGCCCGAGTCGGAATCGTGGCAACGAAGACATTAGGCTTTCCTCCTTGATCGATTGCTTATGGCTGCAATCCTGCGAAGCATTGCGCTTCGCTGTTTCGTCGAGATTAGCGTGCTGCCTAATCGCGCGAAACCACAGACATCAAGGAAGCTGCCATCTATGTTTTAGATGGGCATTACAAGATCCTCGAGCTTGATCGGGAAGCGGCGCACGCGCACGCCGGTGGCGTGCCATACCGCGTTCGCGATGGCGCCGGCCGTGCCGGTGACGCCGATCTCGCCGACGCCTTTGATGCCGAGCGCATTCACGTGCGGGTCGTCCTCGTGGACGAGCAACGCTTCGAGCGAGACGACGTCGGCGTTCACCGGCACGTGATATTCGGCGAGATCGGCATTCATGACGCGGCCGGTCCGCCGATCGACCATCGCCTGCTCGTTGAGCGCGAAGGAGATGCCCCAGATCATGCCGCCGTAATACTGGCTGCGCACCAGCCGCGGGTTGATCACGCGTCCGGCCGCGAATGCGCCGACGAGCCGCGTCGTGCGAATCTGGCCGAGGTCCGGGTCGACCTTCACCTCGGCGAAGACCGCGCCATGCGCATGCATGGCATAAACCGATTGTGTCGCCGGGTCGGCGGTGCTGGCGCCGGCGCCTTCGATCTCGGCAAGCCCCGCTCGCGCCAGGATGTCGCCGTAGCTCTCGCTTCGGCTTTCGTCGTCGCGACGCAGCAGGCGGCCGTTGCGCGCGATTACGCCGGCATTGCCGGCTCCATAGAGCGGCGAGCGTCGATCGGCGGTCGCCAGCTCGGCAAGCTTGGCGATCGCATCGGCGCCCGCGCCGTGGATCGCCATGCCGGCGGTCGCGGTGTGCGCCGAGCCGCCGGCGATGCCGGCATCGGGCAGGTCGGAAGTGCCGGCGCTGAACTCGATCTGGTCGAGCTCGAGCGCGAGGCCGTCGGCCGCGATCTGCGCCAGCGCCGTCCAGGCACCTTGTCCCATGTCGTGCGCGCCGCTCTCGACCAGGCCAGTGCCGTCGCGCCTGATGACGGCGCGGGCCTTGGCCTGGAACATCAGCGCGGGAAACGTCGCCGTGCCGACGCCCCAGCCGACGAGGAAGCCCGCCTCGTCGCGCATCTGCCGTGGCGCGCGCGGCCGGCGCGCCCAGCCGAATCGCTCGGCGCCTTGCGCGTAGCATTCGCGCAGCGCCTTCGAGGAGAAGGGCTTGCCCGAGATCGGCTCGACCTCGGCATAGTTCTTGAGGCGGAAGTCCAGAGGGTCCATGCTGCAGGCTGCAGCGGCCTCGTCGATCGCGCTTTCGAGCGCGATCGACCCGGTCGCCTCTCCCGGTGCCCGCATGAAGGTCGGTGTGGCGATATCGATGCGCACCGCTTCATGCGACGTGGCGATGGCCGGGCTCGCATAGAGCGTATGCGAGATGTTGGCGGCCGGCTCGAAGAAATCGTCGTACAGGCTCGACGTCGTCTTGGCCCGATGATCGAGCGCGCTCAGCGTACCGTCATTCGCCACGCCGAGGCGCACCCTCTGCCGCGTCGGCGCGCGATGACCGATCGCCCCGTACATCTGGTCGCGGCGCAGCACCAGCTTGACCGGGCGCCCGACCAGCCTGGCAGCGAGGAAGCCCAGGATCTGCGGGCTGGATATCACCTTCGAGCCGAAGCCGCCGCCCAGGAACGGGCTGCGGATATGGATCTTTTCCGGCGAAAGGCCGAACAGCCCGGCGATGCGGCCACGCGCGAGCTCCAAGGCCTGGCACGGCATGTCGATCGACAGCGCGTCGCCGTCCCACGATGCAACGATCGCGTGCGGCTCCATGGCGTTGTGGTACTGAGCCGGCGTCTCATAGGTCTCATCGATCAGCGTGGCGGCAATCTCGAGGCCGGCTTCGACGTCACCTTTGTGTATTTCAGCGGGCGTGCCGATGCCGACTCCGGGCGGCACGAAGCCTTCGTCTCCATCCAGGCCGACGCGCGCCGGCTCGGCCTCGTATTGCGGCTGAAGCAACGTCGCCCCCTCGGTCGCCGATTCCAGGCTTTCGGCAATGACCACGGCGATCGGCTGGTTCGCGTAGCGGACCCGATCATTCTGCAGCAGGTCGAGCCTGAACATGAACGGGTTGCTCTTCTCGTCAGGGTCTTGCGCAAGCGCCGGCCGATTGGCGGCGGTCATCACCTCGACGACGCCCTTGTGACTCCTGGCGGCTTGTACGTTCAGTGACGTCACGCGGCCGCGCGCGATGCTGCTGACAGCCAACACGGCGTAGAGCAGGCCGGGCGGGCGATTGTCTGCGGCAAAATCCGCTTTGCCGGTAACCTTGAGAAAGCCGTCGCGCCGGGTAATCGGCTGGCCGATGCTCGAGCCGTGCCGGACATGCAATGAAGTTTCAAGCGTCATGGCGCGCTCCAGGAACGGAAGAAAAAGGCGATGCGGGCAGGGCGGGTAGACGCTGCGGTGCTCCCGCAGCGGCGAGCGTGAGCGCGCGCACGATGATCCGGCGTGCCAGCTCGATCTTGAATTCGTTGTCGCCGGAAGGCTTGGCGTCGGCGAGCGCTGCCTCCGCGGCGCGTTTGAAGGCCGCCTCGCCGGGAGTTGCACCAGCAAGAGTTTCCTCGGCCGCATGAGCACGCCAGGGCTTGGGCGCCACGCCGCCAAGCGCGAGACGCGTCTGTCTTATCCTGCCGTTCTTCATGTCGAGAGCCGCAGCGGCGGAGACGACCGCGAAGGCATAGGACGTGCGCTCGCGCAGCTTGAGATAGCGCGCGTGCTTGGCAAAGGCGGTGGCGTCGGCAGGAAGCCGCAGCGCCGCGATCAGGTCGCCCTGCTCGAGCGCAGTCTCACGCTCAGGGGCATCGCCCGGCAATCGATGCAACGCCTCGAGCGGAAGCTCCCGCCGCCCGCGCTTGCCTTCGATTTCGACGACGGCATCGAGCGCGACCAGGGGCACGCAGAAGTCGGACGGATGAACGGCGATGCAGGAAGGGCTCCAACCGAGCACGGCGTGCAGCCGGTTCTCACCCTCGAGCGCGTCGCACCCGGACCCTGGCTCGCGCCTGTTGCACGCACTGAAAGGATCGGAGAAATACGCACAGCGCGTCCGCTGCAGCAGATTGCCGCCGACCGTCGCGGCGTTGCGCAGCTGCGCCGACGCACCGGACAGCAGCGCTTCGGCAACCGCCGGATAGGATCGGCAAAAGTCCGGATCGTGGGCGAGATCGGCATTGCGCACGAGCGCGCCGATGCGCAGCCCGCCATCCGGCAACCGCTCGATCCGGTCGAGGCCCGGAAGACGGCTGATGTCGACGAGCCGATCGGGCCGTGCGACACCGACCTTCATTAGATCGAGCAGGTTGGTGCCCGACGCGAGATAGGCGGCGCCGGGTTCGCTCGACGCCGCTATGGCGTCGGCGATCGTGGCAGGTCGGATATAGTCGAATGTCTTCACGCGGCGTCCCTCCGGCCTGCGTCGGTCAGGCTCTTTTGTGCCTCCAGCACCGCTTCGACGATTCCAACATACGCCGAGCATCGACAGAGATTTCCGCTCATCGCCTCGCGGATCCGCTCGGGATCGTCGCCGGCCTGGCCTTCCTGGATTAGACCGATGGCGCTCATGATCTGGCCGGGCGTGCAGAACCCGCATTGAAAGCCGTCACGCGCGATGAAGGCCGCCTGTACCGGGTGCAGCTCCTCGCCTCGGGCCACTCCTTCGATCGTCAGCACGTCTGCGCCATCCTGCGCGACCGCCAGCGCGAGACAGGAATTCACGCGTCGCCCGTTGACCAGAACCGTGCAGGCACCGCATTGGCCACGGTCGCACCCCTTCTTGGTTCCAGGCAGATCGAGGCGTTCGCGCAGAAGATCCAGAAGCGTGACGCGCGGATCGTCGAGCTCGACGTTCCGCTTCACGCCATTCACCGTTAAGCTGATGGAGAAAGGCATTCAGGAGCTCCTACCAGTGCTCGTGTCGACGGCATATGCGGAGGCATCCTCCGTTTTTCAAGAGGCGATCTCGACCTAACTGTCATGGCCGTTCATTCCGACAAAGCAGCGCGCAAGCCGCGCTCGGACTCGGTCCGCAATCGCGAGCTGCTCCTGAAGGCGGCTGCGCGCGTTCTCGCTGCGGGCGGTCCCGACGCGAGCCTCGAGGCCGTGGCCAAACGAGCCGGTGTGGGCATCGGCACGCTCTATCGTCATTTTCCGACGCGCGAGGCCCTGTTCGAGGCCGTCTATCGCAAGGAGGTGGACGAGCTCGGCGAGCTTGCGGAGCGACTGGCGCAAGAGGCGTCGTCGCCTATCGACGCCCTGCGCCAATGGCTGCGTGCCAATGTGCAATTGGTCGCCACCAAGAAGGGCATGCTGGCTGCGTTGGCGCTCGCCGCGCACGCGCCATCGGACTTGTACGCTTATTCTCTCGAGCGCTTGACGAAGGCCGTCGGCGCCTTGCTGGATAGCGCGGTTGCGGCTGGCCAGATTCGCGCCGACATCACGCCCGAGGATCTTCTGCGCGCCTTGATCGGCCTCTGCTATTCATACGATCGCCCCGACTGGCAGGCCACCGTGACGCGCCTCGTCGATGTCTTCGTCGATGGACTGATCGTGAATTCCCGGCAAAAGTCCGGCTAAGCTTCGCAAGGATCAGCCCATGGATCTCAATGCCTTTGAACGCAAGGTTCGCACTGACGGCGTTCGCTTCGTGCGATTCCTGTATTGCGACACCAGTGGCATCATCCGCGGCAAGGCGGTGCACGTCGACAAGCTCGTGGAGCGCATCCGAGGCGGCATCGGCCTGACTGTCGCGATGCCGGCGATGAATATGCTCGACCAGCTCCAGCCCGTTGAAGGGCTGGGGCCGGTTGGCGAGATCCGCCTGGTGCCCGACCTCGACAGCTATGCGCCGCTTCCCTATGCGCCCAGCAGTGCCGCCATGATGGCCAACATGGTGACTCTCGGGCGAGAGCCCTGGGATGCCTGCGCCCGGCATTTTCTGGCGCGCATGATCGAGCGCGCGCGCCAGGCCGGCATTTCTATCCAGGCTGCCTTCGAGCCGGAATGGACCTTGGCTGTCGCCAAGGAGGATGGAGCTCGTGTTCCGGCCGACGAGAGCCTGTGCTTCAGCACGGTCGGTTGGGAGACGTCGGTCAAGGTGATCGACGATATCGTTGCCGCCCTGGAGGCGCAGGGCATGCCGGTCGAGCAGTTCTATCCCGAGCTGGGGCATGGGCAGCAGGAATTGACCATTCGGCACGCCGCCGCGCTGCGGGCCGCCGACAATCACATTCGCTACCGTGACACGGTTCGGGCCGTCGCCCGCCAGCACGGCTTTCTGGCCTCGCTGGCGCCCAAGCCGTTCGCCGACCAGGCCGGCAATGGGTGCCACATCCATCTGAGCGCCTGGGACTTGAAGGGTGAGCGCAATCTCATGGCGGCCGACGGCAAGCCCAACGAGCTGAGCGACTTCGGGCGTCGCTGGATCGCCGGTGTGCTGAAGCATCTGCCCGGCTTGGTGGCCTTGACGGCTGCCAGCTACAATTCGTATCGCCGGTTGAAGCCGCATATGTGGAGCTCGGCCTTCTCCTGCTGGGGGCTCGACAACCGCGAGGCGTCGGTGCGAATCGCCTCGGTGCTGTGGGACGAAACGCGGCCGTCGCTCAACATGGAGCTCAAGCCATCCGACAACAGCAACAATCCCTATCTCGCGCTGGGCGGCCTGATCGCGGCGGGCCTGGACGGCGTCGAGAAAGGACTCGACCCGGGCGCGCCGATCGCTGTCGATCCCGGCGCGATCAGCGACAGCGAGCGCAGCCATCTTGGCATCCGACGCCTGCCCGAGAGCCTCGCCGCCGCCGTCGACGAGCTCGAGCGGGACGAGGTGCTGATGCGAGCGCTCGGTGATCTGCTGGGCCGCACGTTCCTGGTCGTGAAGCGCTCGGAAGCCGCGGCCTTCGCGGCCGAGGACCAGGCCTTCGAGCTCGCCCATCATTTCTATAAGTTCTAGCGACGGCCATGCGCCAGCATGAGCAGGGCCCTTTCACCCGCATCCGCCCGTTCGATGCGCGGCGCACCTGTCTGTTGCTGGTGGATACGCAGAACTATACCTGGAACCCGCAGATCGCGCGCCAATTGCCGTACTTCGACGCACAGGTGCGCGACGTCGTCGTGCCCAACCTCACCCGGCTGATCGCGGCGTTTCGCAATGCCGGCGCCGAGGTCATGTACACGGTGATCGAGAACCTGACGAAGGACGGCCGCGACCGGAGTCTCGACTACAAGATCTGCGACTACTTCGTTGCCAGAGGCTCGTGGGACGCGAAGGTGCTGGACGCGCTCGCACCCGGTGGCGACGAGATCGTGCTGCCCAAGACGTCGTCCGGCGTGTTCAACTCGACCAACATCGAGTACCTGCTGCGCAACATCGGCATCGAGACGCTGGTCGTCACCGGGTTCCTGACCGACCAGTGCGTCGACATCACGGTCCGCGACGCCGCCGACCGCGGCTTCTATCCGATCTGCGTGGCCGACGCATGCGCGACCCATAGCCAGGCGCGCCACGACAACGCGCTTGGCGCATTCGGAGGATATTGCCGCACCATGACGACCGCGGCGCTACTGGCCGAGATCGCAACCGGCACGGCAACGGCCTGAGCGGCCTGAGCTATCGAGTGATCATCACCAGGCTTTGCCGGCCGCCGCTTTGCCTTTCGCCTGATCGTAGCGCTCGATCTCCTTGAGCACGGCCTGCTTTGACTCCTCGCCAGCCGTCACGTGCTTGGCCGTGGCATCGTCGTAGCTCGCGACGCGCAGCGCGTTCGACTGACGTTGGAAGTGCGGATGGACGTAGCGCGCCATCAGCTCGTAGCTCCTGCGCGTCGCTTCCCAGTCCGCCCAGTTGTGGGCGAGCAGCAGGACCGCGCCGAAGCCGCCGTTCGAGCCCAGCCACAGCCGTTCGAAGTGCCGGATGCAGTCGTCCGGCGTGCCGATGCAGGCGAGCCCGCTGCTCGTGAGATACTCGACCGGATCGGTGATATCGGGTGGAATGATGGGGAAGGTGGCGACGTCGGTGAAGTAACGGCAGAAGTCGGCCAGCCCGTACGCCATGTCGGCGCGCGCCTTCTCGCGCGTCTCCGCCACGTGCGCAAATGTGACGATGCGCCACTTCGAACGATCGGGTGTCTTGCCGGCCTTCGCCGCCGCCTCTTCGTGGATGGCCCAGTTCTTGGCATGGGCGAGCAGCGCCTCGTCGGACGTGCCGCCGATCGACAGCATGCCGATGCCGTGCTTGCCGGAGGCCACGGCGCCAACCGGAGAGCGCGAGCAGGCGACGGCCATTTCCATGCTGGGCTGCGAGTATGACGCCAGCTGCAGCTGCGCCTCGTTCAAGGTGAACCAGTCCGTCTTGTGGTTGACAGTCCGGCCCTGCATCAGCTCCATGAGGCAATCGAGCGACTCGGCCATGCGCCGGCGCTGATCGGCGGCCTTCAGCCCGATCTTCTCGGCATCGTAGATCAGCGATCCCGGGCCGACGCCGAACATGGCGCGGCCGCGGGTCATGTGGTCGAGCTGCATCATGCGCGAGGCGAGCGTGAAGGGATGATGATAGGGCAGGGAGACCACGCCGGTGCCCAGCCGGATGTTGCGCGTGCGCATGGCTGCGGCGGCGATGAACATCTCAGGGCAGGCGATGATCTCGAAGCCGCCCGAATGATGCTCGCCGATCCAGGCCTCGTGATAGTTGAGCCGGTCGAGATGCTCGACGAGCTCCATGTCGCGTTCGATGGCGAGTGTCGGGTTCTCGCCCAGCGCATGGAAGGGCGCGAGGAAAATTCCGGTGCGGAGATAGCGGTCTTGCATGAAGGGATGCCTCGGGTTGTTCGCGATACGTTAGGGTGCGATCAGATCGTGCGGAAGCCGCCATCGGCCATGATGATGCTGCCCGTGACATAGGCCGACAGGTCCGACGCCAGGAAGACTGCTGGACCCGCGATGTCCTCCGGCTTGCCGGGCCGGTTCAACGGCGTATGCCGCATGACCATGGCCACCATCTCGGGATTGTTGGCCCGCGCCGCGGCGTTGATGCTGGTCTCGATCAGCCCGGGCCCGATGGCATTGACGCGCACGCCGTCCTTGCCGAGCTCGGCCGCCAGCGCGCGCGTGAATCCCAGCACGCCGTGCTTGGAGGTCGTGTAGGCGGCCGAGTTCGGCCAGCTCACATGGACGAACGATTGGATCGAGCCGATATTGACGATCCGTCCCTTGGTCGCCCGCAGCTGCTCGAGGAAGGCCTGCGTGACGTTGAACATGCCGTCGAGATTGATCGACAGGATGTCGTCCCAATCCTTGGCGACGGCAGCCGGATCGCCGGTGATCGGATTGCGCCGATTGATGCCGGCGTTGTTGACCAGGATGGAGACCTTGCCGCTCCTGCCGATTTCGTCGGCCACCGCCTTGCACGCTGCGCGGTCCGTCACGTCGAGCTTCATGGCCGACGCCTTGCCGCCGGCGGCCTCGATCAGGCCGATGGTCTCCTTCGCGCTGTCGGGGTTGACGTCAAGGACGATCGCGCGCGCACCTTCGCGGGCATAGGCCTGGCATATGCCTTGGCCGATGCCCGATCCGCCTCCGGTTACGGCGGCAATGTGTCCCTCGAGAAGTCCTGCCATGGTTTCCTCCGGCGTGCGCGACGGCCTTGTGCCCGATTTCCTTAACAAATGACGACGGCCGGGCAAGGAGCGACCATTAATCTGTTCGTCTATCTCAGGTCTCGGTGCACGCCAGACTGAGACGAATAGCTCAAAAATTGAGTTGCGTACGTCAAAGTGGCTGATCAGAGTGGCGCAAACCGGCCGTTCAAAGGCGGGGGAGGAAACGAATGCGACTGCTTCAGTACGTGGCGGTCATCGCCGCGGCCGTGACGATGACCGCTGGCAGCGCCTTGGCCCAGACCACGGTGCGATGGCTGCACATCGAAGCGAACCCCGCGCAGGTGAAGATCTGGGAAGAGGTCGCTCGTGGCTTCGAGGCCAAGACTCCCGGAGTGAAGGTCGAGATGCAATTCCTCGAGAACGAGGCCTACAAGGCGAAGCTGCCGACCATCCTGCAATCGAAGGATCGCCCGCACATCATCTACAGCTGGGCCGGCGGCGTGCTGAAGGCGCAGATCGAGGCCGGCGTCCTCGAGGACATCAGCGCACCCATGAAGGGCTACAGCGACAGCCTCGCACCGGCGGCGGTTGCGGCTTTCACCCAGGACGGCAAGATCTTTGGCGTGCCGATGGTCCTGTCGGAGGTGGGCTTCTTCTACAACAAGGACCTGATGGCAAAGGCTGGCGTCGACGCAACGGCGATCAAGACGTGGGACGACCTGCTTGCGGCGGTAAAGGCCCTCAAGGCGGCGGGCGTGACGCCGATCGCTGTCGGTGGCGCCGACAAGTGGCCGCTGCATTTCTACTGGACTTATCTGGCCATGCGGGTCGGCGGCAAGCCCGCGTTCGATGCCGCGCTACGCGGCGAGAACGGCGGCTTCGCCGGTGAGACCTTCGTCAAGGCCGGCGAGCTGTTCAAGCAGCTGGTCGACCTGCAGCCCTTCCAGACCGGTTTTCTCGGCTTCAAGAACCAGCCGGCGGTGGGCTATTTCGGCGATGGCAAGGCGGCGCTGACGCTCGCCCTCAACAACGTCTATCTGCTGCAGCGCGTGCTGGCCGCCGACAAGGTTGGCCTTGCCGACGACAAGCTCGGCTGGTTCGCTTTTCCCACCGTCGCGGGCGGCAAGGGCGATGCCAGCGACACGCTGGGCGGCATCACCGGCTGGCTGGTCACGAAGGGCGCGCCGAAGGAGACCGTCGAGTTCCTGAAGTTCCTCGTCTCGCAAGACGTGCAGAAGCGGCTCGCCGCCGGCAACTTCATCGTTCCCGTGGTCAGCGGCGCCGAGGCAGGCTTCACCAACCCCTTCATGCGCACCATCGCCCAGAACCTGGCGCGCTCGAAGTACCACCAGAACTTCCTGGACCAGACCCTCGGCCCCTCGGTCGGCCGCGTGGTCAACGATGCGACCGCGGAGATTGCCGGCGGCAGCATGACTCCGAAAGACGCCGCCAAGTCCATCCAGGACGCGTGGAAGCAGGGTAATTAGAGCATGTGGCGGTCCGGAAGATGATGAAATGACGTCGTCGCCGGCAGCCGCGGCCTCGCTCTCGGCAGGGCCAAGATCGGGTTCGCGGGCCACCTTCCTCGGCAGGCTGCTCGCCGACCACCGGGTCACGACCCTTGTGCTCTTCCTGCCGCCGGCGCTGCTGCTCTATACGCTCTTCGTCATCCTGCCGATCGGCGAGTCGGCCTGGTACAGCGGCTTCAACTGGAATGGCTTCGGCCGGCCGACCCACTGGGTCGGCTTCGACAACTACCGCTACGTGCTCGAAAGCCGCGCCTTCGGCCTGGCGCTGCGCAACAACATCCTGATCATCCTCGTCTCGCTGCTGATACAGCTGCCGCTCGCGCTGGCGCTCGCCGTCGCCTTGGCCGAGAGGTTCCGCGGCGCCGTGGCGCTGCGCATGCTCTTCTTCCTGCCTTATGTGCTGGCCGAGATCGCGACCGGCCTGATCTTCAGCTTCGTCTACGACGGCGACTACGGCCTGCTGGCCTCGATCTGGCGGCTGTTCGGCGCCGAGGCGCCGCATCTGCTGGCCAGTCCGCAGACGTCGATGCTGGCGATCCTGATCGTGATCCTCTGGAAGTATTTCGGCTTCCACATGATGCTGTATATCGCCGCCCTCCAGGGCATCGACCGCAGCCTGATCGAGGCCGCCCGCATCGACGGCGCGTCGCGCACCGAGCTGCTGCGCTACGTCGTGATCCCGCTGCTCTATCCGACGATCCGCCTGTCCATCTTCTTCTCGGTGATCGGCTCGCTGCAGCTCTTCGACCTCGTGATGCCGCTGACCCGTGGCGGCCCCGCCGATTCGTCGAACACGCTGGTGAGCTTTCTCTACAATTTCGGCGTCATGCGCATGCGCGTAGGCTTCGGCAGCGCCGTCGGCGTGATCCTGTTCTGCATCTGCGTCACCTTCGCCTTCACCTACAAGCGCTGGATGATGCGCGATGACTAGGACGGCAAGGGCAATGCCGCGCCGCTTCGACGCCGCCCCGCTCTACACGGCGGTGTTCCTCACCCTGGTCGCGATTTTCGTCGCCACGCCCTTGCTCGCCACGGTGCTGGGCGGCTTCAAGACCCTGGGCGAGCTCAGGACCAATCCGTTCGGCCTGCCGCAGAGCTGGCAATGGGAGAACTACGCCGGCATCCTGCTGTCGAAGCGCTACTGGATCCTGCTGCGCAACTCGTTGGTCATCGCGTCGCTCAGCACTGTCCTGACCCTGGCCGTCGCGTCGATGGCGGCCTTCGTCTTCGCGCACCTGAAGTTCTTCGGCAGCCGCATGCTTGCCAACTACCTCACGGTGGGCCTGCTGTTCCCGGCCGCGACCGCAATCCTGCCGCTGTTCATCAAGGTGCGCGATCTCGGCCTGCTCGACACCTATTTCGGGGTCGTGCTGCCCCAGGTGGCCTTCAGCCTGGCCATGAGCATTCTGCTGTTGCGGCGCTTCTTCAAGGACCTGCCGCCGGAATTGCTCGATGCCGCCCTGATCGACGGCTGCAGCTACATCGCCTATTTCCGGCACATGACCCTGCCGCTGTCTCGGCCGATCCTGGCTACGGTGGGGACCATCGCCTTCGTGCACAGCTGGAACAGCTACCTGCTGCCGCTCGTGATGCTCAATACCGACGATCTCTATCCCTGGCCGCTCGGCATCATGGTCTATCAGGGCGAGTACTCTTCGGAGTGGCACCTGATCCTCGCCTTCATCACGCTCACCATCCTGCCGACGATCGTGCTGTTCCTGCTGGCCCAGAAGCACATTGTCGCCGGCCTCACGGCGGGCGCGGTCAAGGGTTGAACACCCTAACGGAGTAGCTCATGCGCAAGGTTGGATTTGGCGTCATCGGCTGCGGGGTCATCAGCACCGCCTATCTCAAGGCGGCCCAGCGCTTCAGCAACCTCGAGCTTCGCGCTGTCGCCGACATGCGCGGCGCCGCAGCCGAGAAGCAGGGCGCCGCGTTCGGCGTTCCGGCGCTGCGGGTCGACCAGCTTCTGAAGCGCGACGACATCGAGATCGTGGTCAATCTGACCGTGCCTCTCGCGCATACCGACGTGAGCCTGGCCGTGCTGCACGCGGGCAAGCATGTCCATTCCGAGAAACCGCTCGGCGTGACCGTCGCCGAGGCGCGGAAGGTGATGGACCTGGCTGCCGCGAAGGGGCTGCGCGTCGGCTGTGCACCGGACACGTTCCTGGGCGGCGGCCACCAGACGGCGCGCAAGGCGATCGATGACGGAGCGATCGGCCGGCCTGTGGCGGGCACGGCCTTCTTCATGTGTCCCGGCCATGAGCGCTGGCATCCGGCGCCAGGCTTCTACTATCTGCGCGGCGGCGGGCCGATGCTGGATATGGGGCCGTACTACATCACCGACCTGATCCAGTTGCTCGGGCCCGTCGCCAGCGTCATGGGCTCCGTCGCCAAGCCACGGCTCGAGCGCCTTGTGACCAGCGAGCCGCTCAACGGCACGCTTATTCCGGTCGAGGTCGCAACGCACGTTGCGGGGATACTGGAGTTCGCAAGCGGCGCTGTCGTCACCATCGTCATGAGCTTCGATGTCCCCCGGCACAATCACGCACCGATCGAGATCTACGGGACTGAGGCCAGCCTCCTCGTGCCCGATCCGAACCGGTTCGGTGGCGAGGTCGCGGTGGCGAAGCCGGGCGGCGACTGGCAGTCCGTTCCGCACAGCCATGGCAATGTCGATGGCGAGTTCCGCTCGATCGGCGTGGCGGACCTTGCCGCCGCAATCGTCACCGGACGACCGCACCGTGCCAGCGGTGCATTGGCACTTCATGCGCTAGAAGCCATGGAGGCGTTCCAGGTTTCGGCCGACGAAGGTCGGCGGGTGAAGCTCACCACGACGGTCGAGCGACCTGCCATGATGACGCCCGGTCTGCCGACCGGGGCGATGGACTAAGGGAGCAAGCAGCATGCGCAAGGCACTGATCGTATGGGGCGGCTGGTCTGGCCATGACCCCGACCTCTGCGCCTCGATCATCCGGGGCTGGCTCAAGGCGGAGAGCTTCGACGTGCGGGTCGAGACCGAGACGTCGGCGTTCGCCGATCCGGCCATCCATGACCTGTCCTTGATCGTGCCGATCTGCACCATGTCCAAGATCGAGAAGGAAGCGGCGCTCAATCTCTGCGCAGCCGTGCAGAAGGGCGTCGGCCTGGCCGGCCATCACGGCGGCATGGGCGATGCGTTCCGCGACTCGGTCGAGTACCAGTTCCTCTGCGGCGGCCAGTGGGTGGCCCATCCTGGCGGTATCATCGACTACAAGGTCGATGTGACGCGGCCCGACGATCCGATCATGACCGGCATCCCGAGCTTCGAGCATCGCTCGGAGCAGTATTACATGCATGTCGACCCCGCCAACGACGTGCTGGCGACAACGAGGTTCTCGGGCGAGCATGCGCCGTGGATCGAAGGCGTGGTGATGCCCGTGGTCTGGAAGAAGCAGTATGGCGCCGGTCGAGTCTTCTATTCCTCGCTCGGCCATCGTGCTTACGAGCTCGATGTCCCCGAGATCCGGACCATCATGACGCGCGGCCTGCTGTGGGCGGCACGTTGAGGCGATGAACGACACGCCACCGGTCAAGGCCACTCTCCAGGATGTTGCGCGCGAGGCAGGCGTATCGCTTGCGACGGTCGATCGTGTCGTCAACCGGCGCGACGGCGTGCGCGGCCAGACGGCGGCGAGGGTGGAGGCGGCGCTCGCCAAGCTCGGCTATCGTCCCGATGCGGCGGCGACGCGGCTTGCGCGCAACCTCAGCTTCCGCTTCGCCTTCATCCTGCCGACCGGCGCCAACACGTTCATGACGAACCTGGGCGAGCAGGTCGGGCGGACCGCCGACTGGCTGGCGAGCCAACGCGCTTTCATCGACGTCGTGCATGTCGATGTCTTCGATCCCGATGCGCTGGCCGCCACGCTGGGGTCCTTGTCGCCTGCCTACCATGGCGTCGCCACCATCGCGCTCGACCATCCCAAGGTGCGCGCCGCCATCGACGACCTGGCGAGCCGCGGTGTCCCGGTCGTGACCTTGGTGTCGGATGCGCCGACGTCACGCCGCTTGCACTATGTCGGCATCGACAACCCGGCCGCCGGGCGCACGGCCGCCAGCCTGATGGGCCGCTTCCTGCGGGGACGCCGCGGAACCGTCGGCGTCGTCGCAGGCTCGCTGGTGTTGCGCGATCACGCCGAGCGGCAGTTCGGCTTCCATCAGATCCTGTCGAGCGAATATCCCGACCTGGCGCCGCTTCCAGCCGTCGAGGGCCGCGACGACAACGAGCGCACGCGCTCTCTGACGGCGAGGTTGCTCGCGCGCCAACGAGACCTTGTCGGGCTCTACAGTGTCGGCGCCGGCAACCGCGGCATCGCCGCCGCCCTCGAAGAATCGGGTCGCGCCCGCGAGATCGTCTGGATCGGCCACGAATTGACGGTGCATACGCGCACGCTGCTCCTTCGCGGCGTGATCGATGCCGTCATCAACCAGGATCCCGGTCACGAGGCGCGCTCTGCCGCGCGCGTGCTGCTGGCCCATTGCTGGGGCGATCCGGTCATGCCCGATCAGGAGCGGATCAACATCGACATCTTCCTGCGCGACAATCTCCCATAGGAATCGCCACCGTGTTCACTCCTGCCGCATGAACAGCAGGGTGCCGTCAATCTCGCCGACCTGCCGATAGTGCCGCCAGGCCGCGGCGAAGCGTGGATGACGCGAGAAATAGGGGATCATCTCGAAGGGTTGGCCACCGCACCAGGCGATGTGCGCATCGCGGGCGACCAGCACGAGCTGGGGTTGCTGCTCGGCGATGTCCTGAGCCACTGCCTCGAACACGAAGCGTTCCGCCTCGTCCATCTGCTCCACCGCGCGATACCGGCTGCCGTTCTCTGGACAGCTGGCATAGACGGCCTGCAGCAGCCACGTGCTCATGAACCGCAGCGCGGGGCGGTTTCCGGCGTAGTTCATCGCTGGATAGGCAGGGTAGATGTCCGGCGACAGCGCCATGACGCTCGCCGTGGGCGCCCGTTCCTCCAGCCACGCCGCCAGGCGGCCGACAGGAGCCCTGCTGTAATTGAACTCGCGCCAGGGCGATTCGCTGCCCCGCATCACCAGGAGTGCCAGCACCAGGCAGATGCTGGCGGCCAGCATTGGCGCAAGAGCGCGGGCAGCGCGGGGCATCAGCTGGTCCGCCGCGCGCGCGGTTGCGATGCCGCAGAACAGGCCGCCGAACATCCAGACTGGAACGACCTGGTAGCTCCAGCCCTTGAGCTGCACGAGCGCGGCGATCAGGCTTCCGAGGGTCGCTGCTGCCAGCAGCCGTGGCAGCCAGCCCATGATCCTGACGCTGCCTGAGATCGCGAACAGGAGCAGCGCGATGGTCGCCACCGTCGCGCTGAAGAGATGCACTCCCAGCAGCGCATCGCCGAGTGAAGCGCCGCCGAAGTCGAGATATTCGCTCCGGACGAGCGGGATGATGGTATCGAAATAGGCCGGGAAGCAGAGACCGATCAGCGCCAGATAGGCCAGCCACAACAGCGCCATGCCCCATGGCACAGGATCGCGCAGGGCGCGCGCCAGGCCGCCCTGACGCAGGGCGGCCCACACCACGACGGCTTCGACCAGCGCTGGAACCGCCAGGAAATGCGGCTTGAGGGCGAAACCCGTTGCGGCGCCGACCGTGACGAGCGCGCTCAGGACCCGGTTGGTGCGCAGCCCTTCGATCCGCCGCTCGGCCAGGAAGAGATAGGGCATGGCGGCCGCGGCCATCAGCTGCTCGCGTTGCCCGAAATCGTAGCCGGCCAGCAGCAGTGTGAGCGGCAGCAGCGCCAGCAGCATGGCGCCCTCCGCAGGTCCCGCGCGACGCAGGCGCAGCCGCAGGCAGAGGAGGACGACGGCGGCGCAGAACATCAGCAGCAGGAGCAGCAATGCCTGCACGGCCGATAGCGGCGTCCAGGCCGCAAGCCATACCGCCGGCAGATTGAGCAGGAAGATGAGCGGCGGGTTTACGTCGATGAGATGGGCGTAGAGCGGCTCGCCGGCGACCATGCGCTCGGCGAAGCTCAGCACGGCCGCGACGTCCTGATTGAGGCGTGGCGAGAGGACTACCGCCAGGAAAAAGACAGCCGGCAGCAGCGCCGGGACGAGCGCGAGGCCGCTTCGCCGGTAGGCGCGTGATCGCCGCACAGAGGAAGGAGCAGTCAACCCGTGACCGTCGCTGCGGCGCGCCCGTGAGCGCAGCGGTTTTGTTTCGCGCCCATCTTGGCCAATCGCCACCATCAGGCTTGGCTTGATTTCTCTACGTTTGCTTTCGGCCCGCTATCTCGACGATGCAGTCGCGGAAGCGTGTGAGCCACGACCCACAACGTTGCCAAAGCCTTCCCCTTTGCACTGAAGCAGCTTGCGGACATGCCTGCAGCCGACGGCGTTCGCTTTGGCGCTTGCGAAGGCGGGATCCGCGACGACTTGATACTATTCACTGGGACACTCACGGGCCAACTTCGCCGCCTTCCTTTGCGGTGATGCAAGTGCAGAGACCGCCGCGATGGCTGAATCGGAATGGTGAACGAGCTACGACAGAAGTGGTTGCGTGGGCGCGAAACCACCGGCGGATCCGACTTGACGTAACAAGGGCCAACAAGTTCCGCGAACAACGGCGGAGCGCCGTTTATCCGGGGACTGAAATAACTGAAACACTTTACCGATCCGGCGAAATCGGACTGAAACCCGCAGGGGCCAGAAAGGGTCATCGCGCAATGGAGCGCGACCACCCCAAGGAGGACAACACCATGAACCGCATCGTTATCATCGCCTTCGCCGCCGCCATGTCCACCCTCGCGCTCTCCGCCGCGCAGGCTGGTGCGCCGAACGGCCTCAGCACGACGAACGCCTTCGAGTACGGCAACGGCCTGGGCTCGGAGAACGGCCTCAGCACGACGAACGCCTTCGAGTACGGCAACGGCCTGGGCACGTACAACGGCTGGGGCAACGGCACGATGAACGGCATCTCGATTTCCGAGAAGGCGGGCCAGACCATCCTCGAAATCCGCCTGACCGACGGCACCGTCGCCTGCCGCTGATGAACGCCACCGATCGCGCCCTTCTGGGAGAAGCCATCATGTCGAAGCAGATTCAGATACTGGCGGCCATGGTCGCCACTGCCCTTGCGTCGCCCGTGGCACAGGTGTCCGCAACGCCGGTGAGGATCCTCGAGATCGTCGCCGAGCGCGGCGACCTCGAGGTCGCCTTCGACGATGGCCGAATCCTGAAAGGCGAGGACCTGAAGGGCGCGATCGTCACCATCGCCGGAATGAAGGACCTCAAGATCGCCGATGTGCAGGCCGATCCCTTGGACAAGCTGCACGAAATCCGGCTGTTCGACCTCCTCCAGCAGGACGCGGGCGGAGAATGGAAGCCGATCTGCAAGCGATCCTATGACGGCCGCACCAGCGCCCTCGTCATGGCCGAGCCAGAGGACGCCACGAAGATCACCATCATCTGCGCCGCGGCCAATTACGCCAAGTGCGCGCGGTTCGGCTATGCGCCCTGGCGGACCGCGCCGGATGGCCGGTCCATGGCGCTCTGGCACCAGGCCTGCCTGAAGATGCTGCCGGCCGAGTATGGTGGCGACGGTGTTCCCCACACCGTCAACGGCACGATGATCGACGTCTTCGATTTCATCGGCATCAACAGCCCGACCCCATCGGACGACGCGATGGATTTCGAGGCCGGCTGGACGCCGAAGGGGGCCGTCTGCGTCGCCCATGCCCGTGTGCCTAAAGTCTCGACGCTGGCCGCGGTCGCCAAGGACTATCCAGCCCTTCCAACGGGCCCGGACGACTGCACGCCGACTTCGGCTCGCGCAGCCGGTGCCCTGGTGCTGAACCGCTCGATGAGCCACTGACGCGGGCAAGGCGCGCGGCGCCGCGCCTCGGTCTCAGGCGTCCCCGAGCGCGCGTGGTGGGACCGGAAGACGGCCTCCTCGATCGCCCGGCGGTCGCCGAGTTCGCGGGCCATCGATGCCGCAGAATGCCAACGCACTAAACCGAACTTTGCCCGTTTTGGCGTAAGTGGCCGAAGCGACTCGCATTTTGCTGCGTGTCCTGACGACAGCGCGGAAGCTGGCGGCGCGGCGGAAGCGGACGGTGTTAAAACCCCACGACACTTCGGTGTTGAAGTGCGCTTGATCGGGGTGATCCCCGACCCGTTTTAGCTCGCACGTGCGCTGCCGTCCGCGAACTGCGCGACCACCTTCCTGATCTCCGACGGCACGAATGGCTTTTCGACGACCGGACGGCCGCATTCGGCGATGAAGCGGCCGGCGGCGGGGCCGAGCGTGTCGCCCGTGACGAAGGCGATGCGATCAGCGAGGTCCGGGCGCGCTTGCTTCAGCCAGCGAAAAAAGGTCGGGCCATCTTCCTCCGCCATGCGCAGGTCGCACAGCACGGCGTCGTAGCGCGGCGCGTCCACGCCGGCGCGCTCGATCAGCACGCGCGCCTCGCGCCCGTTACCGGCGATGTCGCAGGTGAAGCCGTCACGCAGCAGGATCTCCGACAGGATCGCGGCGATGCCCACCTCGTCATCGACCACCAAGGCCCGGCGGCGCTGAGGCAGGGCCGGCGGCTCGGCCTGCCCGCCATCGCCGGCCGGCGCGATCGTTCCTTCGCCAAGCGGCAGGCGGATCTCGAAGGTCGCGCCGCGCTCCTGCCTGGGGAGCAGCGCGAGCTTGCCGCCGTGAGATTCGACGATGCCGCGCGACACGGCGAGCCCGATGCCGGTGCCGATGCCCGTCGGCTTGGTCGTAAAGAAGGGATCGAAGATGCGCGTGCGGATCGCATCGGGAATGCCGGGGCCGTTATCCGATATCGTGATCACGATCTCCCGCGCCGGTTGGTCGAAGCGGGCAGCAATCGCGATGCGGCGCGGCATGGGCGTGTCGTGCAGCGCCTGCTGCGCGTTGATGATGAGGTTGACCAACACCTGATGCAACTGGTCGCCGTCGGCGACCAGCGGCGGCAGGTTGCCCGGAATCTCCAATGCGGTGTCGATGCCGCCGGTCCGCAGGCCGTAGGCCAGCAGCTCCACTGCGCCTTCGACCAGCGCCGCCAGCTTCACCTGCTGGCGCTGCGCCTTGCCCTGGCGCGCCATGGAGAGGAATGTGCGCACGATACGCCCGCACCTTTCGGCGGCCGCCTGGATCTTGCCGGCGCGTTCGGCGATCTTGACAAGATTCGCCTCGACGGCGTGCTCGGTCTCCTCGCCCAGCATCAGGGCGTGACCGATGACGATGGAGAGCGGATTGTTGAGCTCGTGTGCGACGCCCGCCAGCATCGAGCCGAGGGCGGCCAGCTTCTCGCTCTGATGCAGCGCCTCGCGCTGGCGCTCGATCTCGCTGGCGGCGTTGCGCGCCTGCGTGAGGTCGCGGAGATAAGCCGTAAAGAGTCGCGCGCTCTCGGTCTTCACCTCGGTGATCGCGAGCTCAACTGGGATGATGCCGCCGTCCTTGCGCAGCCCCTCAACCTCGACGCGGCGGCCGAGGACCAAAGCTTCGCCGGTGGTCAGGTAGCGCTTGAATCCGCCCTCGTGCTGCGCGCGCACATGCGGCGGCACGATCAGTTCGCCGATGCGCTGGCCCATCGCTTCGGCGGCGGAATAGCCGAAGGTCTTCTCCGCCATCGGATTGAAGCCGATGACGCGGGACTCCTCGTCGATCACGATCACGCAATCGAGCGCGGAATTGATGATCGCCGCCTTCATCGCTTCGCTCTTGCGCAACTGCTCGAGGCTGTCCTCGAGCTCGCGCTCGTGGAGCTTCAGGTCGGTGATGTCACGCACGAAAACGAAATAGCCGGCGATCGTGCCATCCGGCTGGCGATGCGGCGAATAGACCCGCTGCGTATAGCGCTCGCCGGCGCGGAATTTCGCCCAGCCTTCCCACCGGACGGTTTCGCCCGCCATTGCGCGGTCGCTGAGCGGGCCGATCTCCGCCCAGGCCGCCTCGCCGAACAGCTCGCGGCCGGTGCGGCCCAGGGTCTCCTCGACCGTGAGGCCGAGGAAACCGGCATATTCCTGGTTAGCGTACTGGAACCGGCCGTCCGCGCCGACGTAGTAGAGCCGCGTCGGGATGGCATCGAGGATGGCGCGATAGGGTACGTCGCCCGGCACTTGCAACGACTCCGGAGTCAATGCTCGCCTCCGCTCTTCGGCGGCAGGAAGATGTAGCCGCTGCCGCGCACGGTCTTGATGATCTCAGGTTTGTCAGGCTGGGCCTCGATCTTGCGCCGGATGCGCGTAACGCGGATGTCGATGCTGCGATCGAACGGCTCCATGTTGCGCTGGTGCGCGAGGTCGAGCAGCTGATCGCGGCTGAGCACCCGGTTGGGATGGCGCGCGAATGCTTGCAGCAGGTCAAATTCCATGGCGGTCAGCTTCTCCTCGCGGCCCTCGGAACCGACCAGACAGCGCTTGGACAGGTCGAGGCTCTTGATTCCGAACGAGACCAGTTGCCGATTGCTGTTGCGGGCTTGAGCGGCGGCAGGCGTGCTGATGCTGGCGCGCCTCAGCACGGTGCGGATGCGCGCCCTGAGCTCGCGCAGGTCGAACGGCTTGATGACGTAGTCGTCGGCGCCCAGCTCCAGCCCGACGACGCGATCGACCACCTCGCCCATGGCGGTCAGCATGACAATCGCGAGGGTCGGCTGGCTCGCCCTGAGCCGGCGGGCGATCGCGAAGCCGTCCTCGGCGCCGAGATTGACATCCAGCAGGACGATGTCGGCTGGCTGCCTAGCCAGCAGCGCGTCCAGGTCGGCGCCTGTGGCCGCGCTGCGCACGACAAAGCCATGATTGGACAGGTACTCCCCGACCATCTCGCGCAGGCCGGGTTCGTCATCGACAACGATGACCTGACAGAAACGGGCCGCGCCTGCGTCGTTCATATTTCCCCAGAATACGGAATCTTCTGTAACGGGCCTCGAGTCAATCCCTTTCGAGTGCGGAGTCCAAACGCCGGGGTCTTGCTTCTGTCCGGGGACGGCGCGGTGGCCGCCAGCTGATGGTGTGAGATGAGAAGCAGGCTGTGCCGCGAAGTGACCAGCTACAAAGCGATTCGATTATGAGAATCGCTCAGCGCGGCCACATGTCCTCGACGATGCAGTGTTCACGAGAACCACTTGACGTACGACGCAACGCTGCGCTCACCTGAGTGCGGCGCTTGTGACCGATGCAAATCGCGGGGCGAAAAATGGACCAACGGAGCTTTGACTTCATCGTCGTCGGCGCCGGCTCGGCCGGCTCGGTGCTGGCCAACCGGCTGAGCGTCGACCCCCGGCACAAGGTGCTGGTGCTGGAAGCCGGGCGCGAAAGCCATCCCTGGTCGTGGATCCCGGTCGGCTTCGCCAAGCTGATCGCCAACCCTAGGGCGAACTGGCTCTATGCCTCGGAGCCCGAGGCGTCGACCGGCCAGCGCCGCATCCCGATCCCGCGCGGCAAGCTGCTGGGCGGCTCGTCATCGATCAACGGCATGGTGTTCGTGCGCGGCCAGGCGCAGGACTACGACACCTGGGCGCAGCTCGGCAATCGCGGCTGGAGCTATCGCGAGGTGCTGCCGATCTTCCGCGACATGGAGAGCTTCCAGGGCGATGCCGACGAGGACTATCGCGGCCGCAACGGACCGCTGAAGGTGACCGAGAGCAACGAGAGCGGCGCGATCTATGATGCGCTGATCAAGGCCGCCGGCCAGGTCGGCATCGCCTACACCAAGGACTACAACGGCGCCACGCAGGACGGCATCGGCATGACCCAGGCGACCATCCGCGGGGGTCGCCGTATGAGCACCGCGGTCTGCTATCTCGATCCCGTCCGCACCCGGCCGAACCTGACCATCGTCGCCAACGCGCTGACCGAAGGCCTGCTGTTCGACGGCAAGCGCTGCGTCGGCGTGCGCTACAACTTGCATGGCGAGCAGCGCGAAGCACGCGCCACCCGCGAAGTGGTCGTCAGCGCCGGCTCGATCAACTCGCCGCAGCTGCTGGAGCTCTCCGGCGTCGGCCAGCCGGAGCGGCTGAAGGCGGTCGGCATCGAGGTGCGCCACGAGCTCAAAGGCGTGGGCGAGAACCTGCGCGACCACTACTCGCCGCGGATGAAATGGACGGTGCCGCCGGCGCTCGGCATGACCTACAACGACAAGATGCGCGGCCTCGGCCGCGTCGGCCAGGCGCTGCGCTACGCGCTCAACCGCAAGGGGCTGCTCGGCCTGCCGGCGGCGCCGATCCGCGCCTATATCCGCACCCGCGCCGGGTTGGAGGCGCCTGACGCGGCGATCTCCTGGATCCCGTTCCTGGTGGGCGAGAACTTCCAGCTGGCCAAGACCTCCGGCATCACCGCGATCACGAACATCCTGCGCTCGGAGAGCACCGGCAGCATTCATGTCACGTCGAGCCGGCCGGATACGCCGCCGGCGATCCGCTTCAACTTCCTGAGCGCGGCGCTCGACCGCGAGGTGACGCTGGAAGCGATGCGCATCACCCGGCGCATCATGACGGCACCGGCCATGGAGGGCATCGCCACCGACGAGATCGCGCCGGGCGTGAACATCAGCGCCGATGACGAGCTGCTCGACTGGGTCAGGAACAACGCCGAGACCACCTACCATCCGGTCGGCACCTGCAAGATGGGTGCGGACCCGATGGCGGTGGTCGACGACCAGCTTCGTGTCCGCGGCCTGGCGGGGCTGCGCGTCGCCGATGCCTCGATCATGCCGACGCTGACCTCGGGCAACACCAATGCGCCGTCGATCATGATCGGCGAGAAGGCCGCGCGGATGATGCTGGCATCGACCGTTCAAGCCGTCGCGGCATGAGCGAGTCCGTCGATCCGGGCGTCGCTACCCGGACTGCATCGACGCGCGAGCTCCACGTTGCGATAGCGGTTGCATCGGGTTCCGCCGCGATCGGGTGGTGCGGAATCGTCCCGCGATAGAGAAGGCGCGGGCGCAGTTTCTCGAGCTCCGCCCTCAGCGCTTTGTCGGTGTTTCCATGATGTCGCAAGGTGAAGCGGCTATCTGCGATGACAATTCCTGCCGCAAACCGGGCTTGTTTATCTTGCCGGTCGCCGTACGCGGAAATTCCGTCGCTGAGCGCAGCGCGAGCATGGTCGGCACCTTGTAGCTTGCCAGCCGCTCGCGGCAGAAGGCGACGAGTGCGGCCGTATCGGTCGCCGCCCCGGCGCGCAGCTCGATGGCGGCGGCGACGGCTTCTCCCTTCAACGTGTCGGGCACGCCCACGACGTAGGCCTGCACGACGTCCGCGTGCTGCAGCAGCACGTGCTCGACCTCCAACGGCGCGACATTGACGCCCCCGGTCTTGATCATCTCCTTGAGTCGGCCCCGGAAGCGGACACGACCGTCCGCCTCGATCGAGCCCAGATCGCCGGTCAGGAAGAAGCCGTCGCGGTCGAACGATTCGGCATTGATCTCCGGTGCGCGATAGTAGCCCGGCGTTATTCTCCCCTGAACGGCGAGCTCGCCGGTCTCGCCTTGCGGCAAGGGTTGCCGCGTCAGCGGATCGACCGCCCGGATCGCCATGCCGGGCAACGGCAAGCCCTGGCTGCCGAGACGCAAGGGCAAAGGATCTTCAGCGTCCGTGACCGCGCAGTTGCCGTAGGTCTCCGTCGAGCCGTAGACGTTGCAGAGCTTGTCGGCGCCGACCGCCCGGATGGTGAGCGCGATGTCCTCGGATGGGCCTATGGTGAGCCCGGTGCGCATGGCGCCCAGGCGGCGCCCGGGATGCGCCGGATGCTCGAGCAGAGCGCGCGCCATGTTGACCATCCCATAGTAGACGCTGCATCGCTCGCGCTCGATCAGCGCCAGCGCCTGGCCAGGTTCGAAGCTTTCCTGCAGCACCGTGCAACCGCCGTGAGTCATGATTGCCGGCAGGGCATTGGCCGAGCCGAATGACCAGAACAATGGCACGGCAAGCCAGAGGCGATCCGTTGCGCGAAGATGCTGCCGTTCCCCGATCTCGAAGGCATTGGCGAGGAGCGGTCCGTGGGCCAGCGGCACGCCCTTCGGTGCTGCCGTCGAGCCGGACGTGTAGAGGATGTAGCAGATGTCTTCGGGCGTCACGGCCGCTTGCGCCTCCGCCAGAGCCGCGGCGTCGACCGCCGCGCCGCGCGCCAGGAGCTCGGCAGGCGTGAAGGCCGCGGCGGGGGCGGGACCGTCCAGCACGAGGACGCTGCGCAGCGCCGGCAGACGGGCGCTTTGGAGAGCGCCGTGTGCACCATGGTCGAGCTCGGGACAGAGCGCGCCAAGCGTCTCGAGGAAGCGCCGCCCGCGGAAAGCCGATAGCATGACCAGCGCCGACGCCTCGCAATGCTCCAGGAACCAGGCGAGCTCGCGCGGCGTGGAGAACGTGCTGATGGGCACGATGATCGCCCCGATCTTGGCGCCAGCCAAGGCAGCAACGATCCATTCGGTGCGGTTGGAGATCAGCAGCGCCACGCGCTCGCCGCGTCGGACACGCACCGCCAGCAGCGCTCGGGCGAAATCGTCGACCCGTCGCTTCAGGCCGGCGTAGTCGAGGCGCTCGTCACCGAACACCACGGCCGGGTTGGCCGGCGTGGAAGCGGCCAGCTCGTCCACCAGGTCGCCGAAAGTCCGGCTGCTCGGTCCTGCGCGGGGCATCGGAGCTTGACCCGTTCACTCGTAGCGCGGTTGGCGCTTCTCGCGGAACGCCGCGACGCCCTCGGCGAAATCCGGGCTGGCACGCACGGCGTCGCCAAGCTGCTGCTCCAGCGCCTCGCGCGAGCGCGCGTGGTCGGCGATCGTGGCGCTGACCTGCCGCTTCACGGCCTGCACGGCCGATGGACTGTTGGCCGCGATCATCTCCGCAGTGGCAAGCGCCCAATCCATCAGCTCGGCCGCCGGCACGACGCGATTGACCAGCCCAAGCTTCGCTGCTTGCTCGGCATCGATCAGCCGTGCAGTCAGAAGCAGGTCCATGGCATGGACATAGCCGATCTGCTGCATCAGCTTGATGGTCGAGCCACCAAAGGGATAGATCGACCATTTCACCTCGGTCAGGCCGAAGCGCGCCCTGGGCGCGGCGGCGCGGATGTCAGTCGACAGCATGAGCTCGATGCCGCCGCCGATGCAGTCGCCATTCACCGCGGCAATGATCGGCTTGGGATAGGAGTCGGCCTTCAGCAGTGCATGGTTGACGATCTTCGCCATCTCGGGCCCGGCGGAGAGATCGCCGCTGACATCGGCACCGACGGTGAACGCACGCTCGCCGGCGCCGGTCAGGATTATGCAGCGGCAGTCGTCGTGCTCCAGCTCGTCCCAGAGCTTCCCAAGCTCGGCCAGCATCTGACGCGTCATGGCGTTGAGGCGCGGCTGGTTGTCGATGGTGACGACGGCGATGTGCCGGCCGTGGCGGCCGAGACCGATCTTCATCCCTGAGGCTCCAACTCGACCACGACCTTGCCATGTGCCCGGCGCTCGGTGAGCAGGCGCAGGGCCTCGACACTTCTCTCCAGCGGCAGGCGGTGGCTGATGCACGGTTTCAGCTTGCCCTCGCCATACCAGCGAAACAGCTCGTCTACCGAGCGCGCAAGCTTGTCGGGCGCATGCCAGCGGAAATAGCGCAGCGACGATCCCATCGCCGACCGATGCTTGACCAGGAGCCGATTCGCCGGGATCTGCGGAACGCCGCCGACGAAGCCGATCAGCAGGATCCGGCCGCCCCAGCCGAGCGACGACAGCGCTGCGTCGAACAGCGCGCCACCGACCGGATCGAAGCAGACATCGGCGCCCTTGCCGCCGGTCAGCGCCATGACCCGCTCGGTGAGCGGCTCCTTGGCATAGTCGATGGTCGCGTCCGCCCCGTGGGCGACGGCAATGGCGAGCTTCTCCGGTGTGCTCGCCGCGGCGATGACGCGGGCACCCATGGCCTTGCCGATCTCGACGGCGGTCAGCCCGACGCCTCCTGCGGCGCCCAGCACGAGCATGGTTTCACCGGCCTCCAGGCGGGCTTGCCAGCGGATCGCCACATGACTGGAAATGTAGGCGATCGGAAAGGCGCCGGCCTCGGCGAAGCTCATGCCCTCGGGAATGACCCAGGTCTCGGCTGCCGGCGCAACGGCGTACTCGGCCAATCCGCCGTACGCCAGGATCGCCATCACCCTGTCGCCTGGCGCGAGGCCGCTGACGTCGGGGCCGCAGGCTGCGACCACCCCGGCGGTCTCTAATCCCGGGCTGAACGGCAGCTCGGGCTTGGTCTGGTAGCGGCCCGCCACCATGATCGAATCGGCATAGTTGACGGCGGTCGCCGCAACGCGGATCACGACCTCGCCGGCCGCAGGCTCAGGCGTTGGTGCTTCACCGAGGGAGAGCTCGTCGATCTCGCCCCATCGACGGCAGATCAGAGCGCGCATCGCTGATGGCATTTCGTCGGTCATGATGGCCGACGACTCTCGAAGGGGGCAAGCGGATTGTCGGCACCGTGTCCAGGCGCTCCCCCAGGAACTGGTGTTATGTCCGAATTCGTTCACTATTTCCGGAGATCTTGCGAGTAGCGACGACTATAGGGAAGGAACTGATGCTCAGGCGCCGTCATCTCGTTGCCGGAACCGCCGGCTTGACCATTGTGGCCGCCACCGCCGTGCGTGCACAGCCGTGGCCGAGCCAGCCCGTGAAGATCGTCGTTCCCTATGCTCCCGGCGGGGCGTCGGACGCTCTGGGTCGCGTGATCGCCGAGAAGATGACGGCACCGCTCGGTCAGCAGGTCATCGTCGAGAACAAGGCTGGCGGCAACACCATCATCGGCATGGAAACCGTGGCGAAGTCGAAGCCCGACGGGCATACGCTCCTGCTGGCCAGCACGACGCTGGCGACCAACGTGGCGCTCGGCGTCAAGCAGCCCTTCGAGCCGCTGAGGGATTTCCAGACGATCTCCACGATCGCCGACATCTACGATCTGCTCGCGGTGAACAAGGGCCTGCCGATCAAGGACTATGGCTCGTTCGCTGCATGGGTGAACGGTCAGCCCGACAAGGTGCGGTTTGCCTGCTCGGGCATCGGCAACCAGCCGCACCTCTGGGGTGAGCTCTTCCGGTCGCGCAACAAGCTCAACATGGAGGTCGTGGGCTACAAGGGCTCCGCGGATGCGCTGCGAGACGTCATGGCGGGTCACGTACCGATTCTGGTCGACGTCGTGCTGCCGACAGGCAATCACGTCGCCCAGGGCCGCATGACCGGCATCTGCATCGCCTCCACCGAACGCTCGGCGATTTGTCCGATGGTGCCGACGGTCGTCGAGCTCGGCATGCCGGACCTTGTGAGCGCGGCATTCTATGGAATGGTCGCTCCCGCGGGCGTGCCCGGCGCCATTGTCGAACGCCTCAACGGCCTTTGCCTGGAGATCCTCAAGGACGAGGGCGTGAAGAAGAAGCTCGCGGAGCTGGGCCTGGTCACCACCGGCAGCACACAAGCGGCCTTTCTCGAGAAGGTGAAGGCCGAGACGGAGCGCTGGACCAAGGTGGTCAAGGACAACGATATCAAGGTCGAAGGCTAGGGTACATGTAGAGGAGCAGGCATGCGTTCATTCTTCGTATCGATGCCACCTGACAAGCTGCCTTCCTCCAAAGTCCTCCTGTTCCTTCACGGAGTAGGCGAGGCGTTCGATCCTCTCGAGGGCGGGGGGCGGGGGCGCGGCGTCAGGAATCTGTTCCGTCATGGCGTGCCGAACATCCTGAGTGAACCGGCTGGCCTTGGGTCGTCTCCTTCCCCCCCGCCGGTCTTCGATCGCTTCGTGACGATCGCGCCACAGATGTTCTTGCGCGAGGACATGGCCAGCCCGGCGGAGATCGATCGCATGATAGATCAGGCTTGCAGGATCGCCAGGGCCGTGCTCGACGGCGCCGCGCCCGCGATCGCCGTCATGGGATTCAGCCGAGGCGGCTACGCCGCGTTCCGGTTGGCCCGGCGGCCCGAGGTGAAGGTGATCGTCAGCATGGACGCTGCTACGCCGGTACCGCCGACACCACAGGAGTTCGCTGCCGCCATCGCCGCCACACCCGTTCCGTTTTGGGCGTTTTATGCGGAGTACCCGGATGATCCAGGCTACCAGAACGCCATCACCAGCGCACACCGCCTGATAGACGTGCCCGAGGTGCCGCTCGCGACGGTGCCGCAGCAGGCGCAATGCAAGACCGTGCTGCCGATCGCCAGCTCAGGTTCGGACAAGCATGTCGAGGTCGCGCGGCAGGTGAGCGCCTCCAGCTTCGTGTATGAGTGGATGCTGAGGCAGCTCGGCTGACGACGCCGGGTCGACGGGGGAGAGAAAGCATGCGCGCCAACAGCGTCAAGAAGCGTCTCGCCGAAGGCGGCCGCACCTATGGGACGATGGCGATGGAGTTCTTCACGCCGGGCCTGCCGCAGATCTGCCTGGCAGCAGGGGCCGAGTTCGTCATCTTCGACATGGAGCACAGCGGCGCCGACGTCGAGACGATGAAGCAACAGCTCTCGTATTGCCGCGGCCTCGACATCGTGCCCTTGGTGCGTGTGCCGGCCACGGAATATCATTTCATCGCTCGTCTGCTGGATGCCGGCGCGCTGGGGATCATGGTGCCGATGGTCGAGACGCGGGAACAAGCGGAACGGATCGTCGCCTGCACGCGCTATCCGCCGTCGGGCGTCCGCGGCGCGGCGTTCGGCGTCGCCGCGCACGACGATTACCTCGGCGGTCCCTCCATCGCCGAGACGATCGCGGCCGTGCACGAGCGAACGCTTGTCATCTGCCTGGTCGAGACGGTGAAAGGTATCGAGAACGTCGACGCCATCGCCGCCGTGGCGGGCGTCGATGTCTGCTGGCTGGGCCATTTCGACCTGACGAACTTCATGGGGATACCCGGGCAGTTCGACCATCCGCGCTACCTCGCCGCCGTCGACGGCCTCGTCGCAGCGTGCAACCACCACGACAAGGCCGCCGGAATCATGGCGATCGATGAGGCATGGGCGATCGCGTATCGCGACAAGGGCTTTCGCGCCGTTGCCTACGGTCTCGACGTGACACTGTTGCGATCGGCCCTCGCCGGCGGCCTCAAGGCGCTGCGGGCAGGTCCGTAAGGCCCGGTTAGCCTGAAGGTCAGTGCGTTGCCGCGGCGAGCAGGGACGATTGGCTCGTGACCGGTTCCTTGTAACTGATGAAGGTGCCGCCCAGCCCATCCGCACGGGTGTGGAAGCCCGCGGCGATATACTGGCCGAGCAGCGTGAATGTGGCGTGCTGGGTGGCGTCGGTCACGCTGAGCCTGCCTTGCGTGCCGGTGCTGTTCTCCTGGAAGGCGATCGTGGTCGTCGTCGGATCGAACTGCCGCAGATCGAGCCGGTCGCCGCTGCCGAACGACGCGAGCTTGCCTGCGAACGAGTCGGCATCATTCAGCACCAGCCGCGCCCCGCTGCCGACGAACTGCACGGTCTGGCCGGCGCCGACGACGGCGTCGGCCTCCAGCACGCCGCCGTTGATCAGAAGGTTGCCGATGCCTGTCACCGCACCCTGCAGGTCGAGCGTGCCGCTCGCCGCCTGCAGGTTGCCGTTGTTGCGGATCGCTCCGGCGATCGCGCCGGTGCCACTGCCGGATTTGGAGATCAGTCCCTGGTTGACGATTTCGGCGCCTGGAGCGCCGTCGAGATCCACGGCACCGGCCAGTCTCACGCTGCCGCCGCTGCGATTGACGAAGCGCGCTGTCGCGCCGATGGCGAGATCGGCTGTCGCGGTCAGAGCGCCCACATTGATCCACGACAGGCTGCCGCCGAGAGAGGTCAGGCGTGCCGTCGTCGTGCCGTCGGTCTCGAGCTGACCGGCGCCGTCGATCGACGCTCTGTCGAAGCTCGCCGCGCCGCTCAGCAGGAGGCGCTCGCTCGCCGCGATCGAGAGCTCGGCATTGGCCGAGGCAGAAAAGTCGCCGGCATAGCCCAGTCGGCTCGCGATCGCGACGTGCGCGTCGCTGCCCTGGATCGCGAGCCCGCCCACGGTGAGCGAGGTGCCGGCCCCGAGCGTCGTGTCGCCGGCGGCAAGCAGCATCGTGCCATTGCCCGTGATGGCGCCGGTGATGTCGATCGTGGAGCCTGTGAGCTTCAGCGTACCGGTTCGAACCGCGATGGTGCCGTCACTCGTGAAGGGGCCGCCGCTTGTGAAGACCACGCTCATGCCGCTGCCGACCGTCTTCTCCAGCAGACCTTGGTTGTCGATCGGGCCGCTGACCGAGATGCCGAAATCACCACGCAGGCTGACGGCAGCGCCGATCGCATTGTCGATCGTGCCGGTGCCGGAGAGCTTGTCGAGCAGGACGAGCTGGCCGTGATTGTCGAGCACCGCGCTGCCGGTCAGAAGAGAGGCCTCCTCGCCGAAGTTCCACGCCGCGTTGCGGTCGATGGTCACCGTGGCGAAGCCCCTGATGGCGCTGCCGAGGCCGTCGAGGGTGCCTGGTCCCGCCAGGGCTCCAAGCTCGAGCACGCCACCGCCGCCTCGGACCTTGCCCGGCGAGCCGTCGATCGCCAGCAGCTCGCTGCTGCCTTCCAGGACGAGGCGGGCGCCGGAGTCGTTCAAGGTGACCAGGTACTGTGTGGCGCTTCCAGAGCCGATCGTGCCGATGTTGCCGAGCGTCCCGTAGTTGATGATCGTGCCGGGTCCGCTGAGCACGATGCCTCTGCCGCCCTCGATCGTGCCGTAGTTGGTGATGGTGCCCGGACCGGTGAACACGATTCCGTCCTGGCCGGTGATCGATGCCGTGGTGTTGGTCTTGCTGCCGTTCACGATCGAGCCGCCGGCCTTGAGTGTGATGCCGGTGCCGAGTGCCGCCACCGTCCCGAGATTGACGACCTTGGTGATGTGCGTCGTCGTGGCGCTGACACCAGGGCCGCCCACCGTGGCGTCGGCGGCGATCGTCAGCGTCAGGATATCGGGACTGATGGCATAGCCGCTTGGAAAAGAACCGTGGATCGTCACCGAGCCCAGAAGCTGCACCGTCGAGCCGCCGTTGCTGTCGGACGAAAGCCTGTAAGCCTGGCCGGCCTTCGGCGCGGCTACCGTCAGCGCCGCGACTTCCTCGCCGTTGCTCATGACATGGAGCTGGCCGCCCGAGAAGGACACCGAGGCCGCACTGGAGGCGAGATCGGTGAAGTCGAGGCTGTCGCCGACCGCAAAGTCGGTGACGGCAATGCCGTCGAGCTCGGCGGTCGTGCCCTGGATCTCGTCGCGGCCTGGTCCCGTCGTGATGGTGTCCGCGCCGCCGCCGGGCTGGATCAGATCGTTGTAGACGCTGCCCTGGATGACCTCGCCGAGGCTGCTGCCCAGGATCAGGTACTGGCTGTTGGGGTCGAGACGATAGATCGTGATGTCGGCTGGATCGCTATGCAGCCAGTAGTCGTCGTTGTGGATGCCGATGTACTCGACATGGTTGACGTAGTCGACATTGTCGTAGAAGCGGATCTGGCCCGACGCGTTGACGGTGCCGAGCACGGTGGTGCTGTGCCCGGACGACAGGCCGGTCTCCGGCTTGAACCAGCCCATGCGCACGATGTCGCCCGGCTTCACCAGAGTCGACCAGTCCGAAACCGGGTTGGGACCCGTGCCGGTATAGGCGATGCGCCAGAAGCCACCGGGGACGTTCTGCGATGGATCGAGCAAGGCGTCCGGATGGGGCATGGTGGCGCCCGCGCCGGCCGCCACGTTGTCGGCAATCCAGTTGCAGAAATTCGTGTTGGGGATCAGCCCGTACGTGGCCGCGAAGGTCTCGGCGGAGGCGACGACGGCGGCCGGTGTCGGCAGCCCGCCGAAGCCCTTGTCGCGCACACCCTGGGCGATGGCGGGGTCGATCGACCATGCATTGTAGAGGACGTATTCAGCCGACCGGCCGCTCGCGGCGTCGGTGACCTGGGCCTCGAACTGCGCCGGATTGTTGATCTGGTTGCCGACCTTGAGCTGCACGTCGGCGATGTCCTGCACGACCGTCGGCACGGTGACGGCGACGCCGTTGACGTACCAGGTCGGCGTGAGGGCGGGCGAGCTCCAGTAGCCGACGTCGGTCGGCTGGTTGGTATAGGACCCTGACGGCAGCAGCGTGATGCCGTGGAAGCGGGGCGACGCGGTGCCGAACGACTGCTTGAGGATGCTGGCCAGCGAGACCATCGTGCCGGCTGCCGCCTCGATCGGTACCGCCAGCGACTGCTGCAGAACCTGCGGCGTGTCGGGCGTGTAGGTGATCAGCGAGCCGCCGTTTCCGTCGGCGCTCAGGCTGAAATCGTCCATGGTCAGCGTTTGTTGCGACAGCGGCAGCGGGTTGAATTCGGCGTCGGCGACCAGCTGCACACGATACTGCGCCAGCACGAAGTTGGTCTCGTCGAGCAGCTGCAGCAGGGTGGGATGCTGGGTGGTGGCGGCTACGACTCTCAGGGACGCGGCATCGATGCCTTCGGCGTCGATCGTGTTGCCGTCGGCCGCCGTGCTGAACCCGAACATGCCGGAGAAGACCGATCCGCTTCCCAGCGTCACGTCGCCGGCAGTGTCGATGAAGTCGACTTCCTGGCCGGTCCCCACCGAGCCGCCGACCGACATGTTGCCGCCGTTCTCGAGCAGGACGTGGCCGCCCGTGCCGCCGAAGCTCACGTCGTCGTCGATATCGAGGCCGCCCTCGACCTGGAGAATGCCGTTGTTGACGATCGTGCCGCCGGTGAAGGAGAGCGTGCTTTCCTGGTAGACCACCATGACGGCCTTGCCGTCGTCATTGGAGAAGGTGAAGCTGTTGCCCGCGCCCGAGGCATCGATGGCGAGCCCGCCGCCGATCGCGCCGACGAAGATCTGACCGTCGAACGAGGTGCTGCCCTGGGCGACAAAGTTCGCCTCGAGCACCGAGCCGGGCGTTCCCCCCGTCACGGTGAGGGTGGTGTTGGTCTCGGCTTTGCTGTTGGGTGGCGTGTAGCCTTCGAAGGTGGTGTCGATCGCTGTCAACGTCACGGACGTGGCCGAATCGAACCCACCGAGCACGATCGCTTCCCCGGCAATGGTCGTGCCGCTGGTGATGGTCGGTGCGCCCGATCCGATGAGGGTGGTGTCGCCGCTGCCCGGCACCTGGCCGCTTGTCCAGTTGGCCGCTACATTCCAATAGCCGATCCGGCCAGCGATCCAGGTCCTAGTCGCCACGCGAGCTCCCCCTCTCTTGTCCTCTGGGCGCCGGGACCGTATTCGCTTCCCCACCCGCCACGCAACCAGCACGTGGCTGATGTGCTGTGAATGCTTCATGGCGGGCGTGTCGGCGCTACAGTGCGAGGCACAGGCGCAGGCTGAGGAACAATGGCAGTGATGAAAGCGGTCCTTTTCCAACTCGCGGTGCTCGCGCTCATCATGCTTCCGGATGCAGTGTCCGCGCAGCGCAGCACTGCCACGGGCTATACCGAGGAGCGCATCAGCCAAATGCAACAGACGGTCGCGGACCTTACGCGGCGGCTTCAGGAGCTCCAGAGACAGAATCAGCAGCTCCAGCAGCAGATGGAAAAGATGCAATCGAGCTACGAGCAGCGCCTCGAGCGGCTGGAGAAAGGCACGGCTGCCAAGGCGCCGGCAGTGCGCAGGGGGCAGGCGAGGCCGTAGCCGATTCTAGACGCCGAGATAGCGCTCCCAGAGGCTGCGGTCCGCGGCCAAAGCGGCAGACGCGCCGGCCCAGGCGACCCGTCCCCGCTCAAGGATGGTATGGCGATCGCAGAGGGTAAGCAGCCGGTCGACATGCTTGTCGATCGCCAGGATGGCGAGGCCGCTGCGGCGAAGCTCGGCGAGCACGCGCCAGATCTCCTCGCGCAGCAACGGCGCCAGGCCTTCCGTCGCCTCGTCGAGGATGAGGAGCTTGGGGTTGGTCATCAGAGCGCGACCGATGGCCAGCATCTGCTGCTCGCCACCGGAGAGGGCGGAGCCCATGTTGCCTGCCCGCTCGGCGAGGCGCGGAAACAGCGCGTAGACGCGTTCGAGCGTCCATGGCGGGATGGCACCGCTGCGGTCGGCAGCGAAGGCCAGAAGGTTCTCGCTCACGGTGAGGTTGGAGAAGATGCGACGGCCTTCGGGGACAAGCGCGATGCCGGCCCGGCCGACGCGGTCCGCAGTCCAGCCGTCGATGCGCCGGCCTTCGAAATGGATCGTGCCGGCGATCGTCTTCAGCAGCCCCACGATGGAGCACACGGTCGTGGTCTTGCCCATGCCGTTGCGGCCGAGCAGCGTCACTGCCTCGCCCGCATTGACGGTGAGATCGACGCCGAACAGGACGGGCAGCGTGTCGTAGCCCGCCTGCACGCCTTCGAGCTCGAGCAGCGCCGTCATGCATCCTCGCCCAGATAGGCGCGGCGCACCTCCGGATGGCGACGGATCTCGTCGGGTGCGCCGCTGGCGATGATGCGTCCTTGGACCAGCGTCGAGATGCGGTCGGCGAGGCGGAACACGGCGTCCATGTCATGCTCGACCAGCAGGATCGTCCGCTGGCGCTTCAGTGCCTCGATCAGACCGAGGACGCGCACCGCCTCCTCGGGGCCCATGCCCGCCATCGGTTCGTCGAGCAGCAGGATGCGGGCACCGGTCGCCAGCGCCAGGCCGAGCTCGAGCTGCCGACGCTCGCCATGCGCCAGCACGCCGGCGAGCTGGTCGCCGCGGCCGGCCAGTCCGACGGCGTCGAGCTCGGCGCGGGCGCGATCCGGATCATCCGAATGGCCGGCGCCCTGCAGCGCGAGCGCCACGTTCTCCAGCACCGTGAAGTTTGGAAACAGGCTGGTGATCTGGAACGAGCGCGCCAGCCCGAGCCGGACGCGCCGGTGCATGCTGAGCCCGGTGATGTCGCGACCGTCGAGCGCGATCGTGCCGGCGCTGGGCTCAAGCGCGCCCGACAGCAGGTGGATCAAGGTCGTCTTGCCGGCGCCGTTCGGGCCGATCACGGCGTGCAGCTCGCCCTCGGCGAGATCCAGGTTGACATCGTCGACCGCCAGGACGCCGTTGAAGCGCTTCTGCAAGCGGCTGACGCGCAGGATCATGTTCTGCGCCATCGTTTTGCGATGCCAGCAAGCCCCTCGGGCGCGAACAGCACCACGATGAGCAGCACCACGCCGATGCCCAACGGCCAGTGGATCGTATGCTCGGCGATCGCCTCTTCGGCGCAGAGCAGCACGGTGGCGCCCAGCGCCCCGCCCAGCAGCCGGCCGGCGCCGCCCAGGATCACCATGATCATGAGCAGTCCGGACTCGGTCCACTGAAGCAGGTTGGGGCCGACGAGCCCGTTGAGGCTGGCCAAAAGGCCACCGCCCAGGCCGGCCGCCGCGCCGGCTATGACGAAGACGACAAGCTTGATCCGATAGGTGGCAAAGCCGATCGCCTCCATGCGTGTCTCGTTGTCGCGAATGCCTTGCAGGGCGCGGCCGAGCGGCGCGTTGAGCAGCGAGCGTGCCGCCGCCAGCGCTGCAAGCAAGATCGCCAGGGCCACATAGTAGAAGGTCGCGTCGCTGTTGAGATCGAGAAAGCCGAGGGATGGTCGGGCAGCCAACGTCAGCCCGTCGTCGCTGCCCAGAACGCGCAGCGACAGAACGAGGTAGTAGGCCATCTGCGCCAGTGCGAGCGTGATCATGATGAAATAGACGCCACGCGTGCGCAGGCTGATCGCGCCGATCGGCAACGCCAGCAGTGCGCCGGCGATCAGCGATGCCGGCCATAGCAGCCAAGCGGAGGCAACTCCCAATGGCGTCAGAATCGGCATCAGGACTGCGACTGCGTAGGCGCCGGTGCCGATGAAGGCGGCGTGGCCGAAGCTCACCAAGCCACCATAGCCGATCAGCAGGTTGAGGCTGGTGGCGATCAGGGCATAGATCAGGACCCGCGTGGCAAACACCACGTAGAACGGCTGGCCGATGGCGAGCGCTGCAATCGGCAGCAAGCCGAGCAACGCAACGATGGCGAGCGTCGGCCAGGGCCGCAGCGGGATGCGGAGCGTGTCGCGCATCAACCGCGCGCCGGGAACAGGCCGGTGGGCCTGAAACAGAGCACCGCCGCCATCAACATGTAGACCAGCATCGAGGCCACGGCCGGACCGGCCTCTGCCGCGACCGCCACGGGAAACATCTTGCGGAACAGGAAGGGCAGGAAGGCGCGGCCGGCGGTGTCGAGCAGTCCCACCAGCAGCGAGCCCACGAGGGCGCCGCGGATCGAGCCGATGCCGCCGATGGTGATGACGACGAAGGCGAGGATCAGGATGTTCTCCCCCATGCCGACCTGCACCGCGAGCAGCGGCCCCAGCAGCGCGCCTGCCACGGCGCAGAGCGCCGCTCCGATCGCGAAGACCAGCGTGAACAGCGTGCGCGTGTTCACGCCCATGACCTCGGCCATGTCGCGGTCCGAGGCGCCGGCGCGCACCCACATGCCGGCGCGTGTCCTCGTCACCAGCAGCCAGAGGAGGAGGGCGATCGCCAGACCGGCTCCGATCACGACCAGCCGGTACGCGGGATAGCGAAAGGACCCGAGCTCCACGGGACCCGACAGCGCGGGTGGCGTGCCGAGCAGGATCGGCTGGCTGCCCCAGATCATGCGCACGATCTCGTTGGCAATCAGGATCACGGCGAAGGTCGCCAGCACCTGCGACAGATGCGAGCGCCGATAGAGCCGCCGCAGCAAGGTCACCTCGAGTGCCGCGCCGACCAGCGCTGTGCCGGCGACCGCACCCAGCAGGCCGAGCAGGAACGAGCCCGACGCCTCGCTCACCGCCGCCGCGATGTAGGCACCGATCATGTAGAGCGAGCCGTGCGCCAGGTTGATCATGTCCATGATGCCAAAGACGAGCGTCAGCCCGGCGGCCAGCAGGAACAGCATCAACCCAAGCTGCAGCCCATTCAGCAGCTGCTCGACGATCAGGGAAAGCGACAACCCGTGCCTCTGGTACGTCCGCGATGCATCGCCGGGGCGAGCCCGGCGATGCCGACTATACCAGGATCGGATCGTATCAGCGGGCTGGTCAGGTCGTTGGCGCGATGTGCCAGGAGCTTGCGAGGATCACCGGGCCGGAGCTGTCGTGAACGCGCTGAAACGACTGCAAGTCGCTGCCGTCCAGGGTCGCAACAACCGTGTGGCCCTCCGGTCCCCGCCACAAGATGTCGGCTTTGCCGTCGCCGTTGTAGTCGCCGGTGCCCGCAATGCTCCAGCGGGCATTGGAGAGTCTCAGTGGCTCGCCATTCCGCTCGATGAAGGAGGCAACCAACAAGTGGGCACCGTCCATCAGCCAGAGACCCACTTCGCCCGACGCGCTTCGCCACAGGACGTCGCTGTTGCCGTCGCCGTTGAAGTCGCCGATCCCGGCGACGCTCCATTTGTCATTGTCGACATTCACCGCATGGCCGCCGAGCGTGACCAGGGACGAGTCCTGGATCTCCGTGCCGTTCATCTGCCAGATGCCGACTTCTCCAGCCGCGCCGCGCCAGAAGATGTCGGACATACCGTCGCCGTTGAAGTCGCCAGTTCCGGCGACGTTCCAATGGCTTCCGGGATTGGGCGCGCCGCCACCGCCCAGCGTGGCGGGGTGCGAGGACACTATGTCCGCATTGTCCATGGTCCAGATGTGGACTGCCCCTGCGTCGGCAGTGCTGCGCCACAGGATGTCGGTCTTGCCGTCGCCGTTGAAGTCGCCGGTGCCCTGGATCGTCCAGTTGTGTCCCGGATTGACCGAATGTCCGTTCCGCATGACTTCGGACGAAGCCACCAGTTCGGGGCCGTCCATGTTCCAGATGGTGACCTCGCCGTCCGGTCCGCGCCACAGTATATCGGCAAGATTGTCGCCGTTGAAGTCGCCCGATTGCGCCACGGTCCAGCCGTTCGCGAGATCGACCGTTTGCCCTCCCTGTTGCACGGGGGATGAGAGGCTGAGCTTGGACCCATCCATCTCCCAGAGAGTGACCTGCCCGGTCGGTCCTCGCCAAAGGATGTCGCTGTCGCCATCGTCGTTGAAGTCGCTGCGGGCCACCATGTGCCGCCTCCTTATTTGGGTACATTTCCGTACCATTTCGACAAACGTCGAAACGCATCGGCTCGCCCAGAGTTCCGGCAGGCGGCAGAAATCACCGTTTGACCACAGGCGCTACCGCATCTTGCACTTGGCGGCGTGGACGTCCTGGAAATCGCTGAACACCTTGCCGACCGTCTTGTTGGTGATACGGCCGTTGGCATCCTTGTAGACCTCGCGCAGCCAGTAGTCCTGGATCGGGAAGTTGTTCTTGTTGAAGCGGAACTTTCCGCGCGTGGCATCGAACTTCGCCTCTGCAAGCGCTTTGCGCAGTGCTTCCTTGTCCTCGGCCTTGCCGCCGATCTGCTTGACCGCGGCATCGACAAGCAATGCCACGTCATAGGCCTGCGAGGCGTACATGGTGGGCAGCCGCCCGTATTCCCTCTGGAACTCCTGGACGAATTTCTTGTTGGCCGGGGTGTCGAGGTCGGCGGCCCATTGCGAGGTGTTGAGGATGCCGACCATCGGCTCGCCGACCGCCCTGATCGTGTCCTCGTCAGCCGAGAAGCCGGGCGTATAGAGCTTGGCGTCCTTGTCGGCGCCGGCGGCGACGTACTGCTTGACGAAGTTGATGCCCATGCCGCCCGGCA
>Ga0081455_10000540_pt1 | contig 49195 bp, 51 predicted proteins | sample TabmetS3T2R1_FD_70207 | JGI IMG/M metagenome (GOLD analysis project Ga0081455, IMG submission 70207) | Tabebuia heterophylla rhizosphere microbial communities from the University of Puerto Rico - S3T2R1 | ecosystem: Host-associated > Plants > Roots > Rhizosphere ...
ATTGCCCCTTCCCGCGCGTCTGTTTGCGGCTAAATAGCATCCCAACGGAAATCTGACTCAGGAGGAACGCCGCAATGACCGACAGCCCCTTGCGCGCCAAAGGCCGCGCGATGCGCCGCAATCTCATGGGCGCGGCTTACGCCGACAAGCTCGATCGGCAGCTCTATACCGATCCGATCATGGAGAAATTTGCGGCATTGACGCAGGAGACGGTGTTCGGCTCGCTCTGGACGAGGCCCGAGCTCGACCTCAAGACCAGGACGCTGATCTGCGTCGTTTCCGACACCGCAACCGGGCGGACCCCAGAGCTAAAACTGCATATCCGCTTTGCGCGCAACCACGGCTGGGCCGAGGACGAGCTCGTCGAGGCGATTTTGCACTTGCTCGGCTATGTCGGCGCGCCCCTGGTGCGCGAGGCGCTGCTAGTCGCGAAGGAGACCTTTGCGGAGATGCGTGCCGAGAATCCGGTGACGTCTTGACAGCAAGCTTGCAGTCCTGCGCAGCTTCGGGCGAAACGGCGAACCTTGATTTGGCAACCGGCATCGCGCGGCGCTTCATCGCCGCCTGCTTCCGGGGACAAACCGAACCTTGAGGAAGCATTGGTGAAAGGTCTGTCAGCGACCCAATCCGATTCTGGATGCAAGCCTGAAGTAGGCCCAGCACTTTAGCACCGTCCTACCAAGACACTGGATAGGAAGCTGGCACGAGCCAGATCACACCCAATCGGTCTAGAGAACGAGGTGAAAAACCATTTACTCGTCAACGAACTGTCGTTGTCGACCCAGGGGATCGGTGGCAGTTGCGGCAGATAAGATGCATACGGCAGCACTTTCGCAAGCGACACTCTGCCCGGAAACTGCGCGAGGAAAGCCTTATTCATTCCGCCATCCAGTCCGCTGTAGATCGGGGCGGCTGGCACGTTGTCTTTAAGCAATTGCGCGTATTCGAGCTCGTCGGTGCGTTGCTTCTCCCGCGCCCGCCGCGCAACTCTCGGATTCACGACAAAGGCGGGGCATTTATCGGTGGGATTGAACACAAGAGGATTCGGCGAATTTGGGGGAGGTTGCGCATCGAATACATAGCGGCGATTGCACACATCCACCTTGGGTTCGAGACGCGTCGTCTCGAAGTGATCGTTGCCGATCTTGAGCATTTTCCAGAAGGCCAGGTTCGGACTATTTCGATGCCGCGCCAGATTCGCCGGCGTCAAGCGGAACGGATAGGCCTGGACCTGGAATGACGGCCGGCCGCCGAGGAATGAGTCGCGCGCCAGCGAATAGATCTCGCTTATCTGTTCGTCGGTCATGGCATAGCAACCGCTCGACCAGCAGTCGCCGTGGATCATGAGCAAGCTGCCGTCGCGGTTGTTCGCTTTGTCGAAGTTGTTGGGGTAGCCGATGTTGATCGCAAGATAGAAGTTGGAGTGGGGATTCATCAGCTCGGGCGTAACTCTATAGAACCCCTCTGGAGTCTGACGGTCGCCCTCCTGGAACTTCGGCCCAAGATCACCCGACCACCGACAGATCGGATAGGTCTTGAGGATCTGGAAACGGCCGGTGGTGTCCTGCTTCCAGACTTCAAGCTCCGCCTCTTCCTTGAAAACGCGCACAAGGATCGGTGAATGTATAGGCATCTTCTTTTGCCGGAGCAGCGAGAGCAGCTCGGGCGGTAGCTTCTTCGTTGCCTTGGTCGGCAACCGATTGCTGTTTTCGCCAAGGCACGTGACCGGCGTCAACGCCGCGGCAAAGGCCACCGTCAGCACAAGCGCCCGGAGTACCGTGGTACGGATCATTGCTGTACCCGTGGAGTATCTGAATACGTGGGCATCGTAGCGGCTTAAACTACCACACCAGAAGAGGTCGGGCGTGACGAGACCCATGTCCGCTATGGCCACAAGCGGACTCATGCGGGGCGGCAATCGGGATCGCTACTCGATCACCTCATCGGCGAGGGCCAAAAAATTCATCGGCAGCTCGATGCCCGTGGCCTTCGCGGTCTTGAGGTTGACGACGAGCTTGTAGTGCGTCGGCTCCTCGAACGGCAGATCAGCTGGCCGCGCGCCGCCCAGGATACGAGCGGTGAGACCGGCCGCACGCTCCATGCTTTCTTTCAGATCGGGTCCGTAAGACATCAAGCCGCCGTCATGCACATTGGGGAGATCGTATTCGTAGAGGGCTGGAATACGATGCGCGCCGGCGTAGTCGAACACGCGCTTGCGATTGAGAGTCGTAAGCGAGTCCGCGACCATGAAGATGGCATCCGGCGGGTCGCGATCCATGGCTTCGAATACTCCGGCAAAATCGTCGGGCTCGCGCAGGCCGAGCGGCTGCACCGTGACTCCAAGCGACCGCGCGGCAACGGCGGAGGCCTCATAACGCATGCTCATCCCGAGATCGTTCCGGTTCCACAACATCGCGACCCGTCGCACCTTCGGCACCGCTTGCTTGATCAGCTCGAGACGTTTGGTGGCGAGAGCCGCCGCGTTGTCAGAAATGCCTGTGATGTTGCCACCCGGGCGCGCAAGGCCGTCGATAAGGCGCGTCGCGACCGGATCACCGGCTCCAAAGAAGACTACCGTTGGCACATTTGCGACCTTGCAGGCGAGCGTGGTTGGAAAGCCGCCGGCGACGATCACATCCACTCCGTTAGCCTTCATGCTGTTGACAATCTCGCCAAGCTTGCTGACCTGGCCACCCGCGCCGCGCGCCTCGAACGCGAGGTTTTTGCCAAGTGTGTAGCCGTGCTGCTCCAGCTTTTTCAGCAGGATCGCCCCAAGCGGTGATTTCTCGTCTACCGGCGCACCCGGGAGGAGCGTGCCGACACGATAGACCTTAGACGAGGTCTGGGCGATCGCAACGCGGGAGCCGGCAACCAACGCGCCGGCTACAACGGAAATAAAGTCGCGGCGGAGCATGGCACCCTCATGAAAGCGCATCGTTTAAGGGGCGCAAATTTTATCGCTTGTTCCGATCGGGCGGAAGGACTGATCCCCCGTCGCCAGTCAATTGTGCGTCGCTGTAAATTTGGCGGCAATGTCCCTTAAGGGCCAATCGCAGACATGTGCAGTGCAACGACACTCGCTGTGGTATATGAGAGAATTGCCGTCGAAGTGCCACAGTCCCAGGAACGAATTGGCGGCTTATGGTGTTGGCTGTTGGTTATCGAGGCATCGCGATTTGACACCGATCAATGCAAGCGCGGACAGGCATTTCAACCGGGCATGGCATGGTAAGGCGATTTAGGACGGCGCAATCCACCGCGGCGATGCGGCGTTTCGGACCCACCGCCATTGCAGCGCTCGCGGCGATGGCCGCACTGACGGCGCTGACCGCCGACGCGCAGCCCAGGGAACCGCGCCCCGCGCAACCCAAAGAGGCGACGGCGCCGCGCGAGGCAGGCGAGCTGCTCATGGCGATCGTGTCGATCAAGTCCCAGCAGGTCACTTTCTACGACGCCGAGGGCTGGGTCCTGCGCGCACCGGTGTCGACCGGCACCGAGGGACGCGAGACGCCGGCCGGCGTCTTCGCCGTCGTCGAAAGGAAGCCGGACCACCGCTCGAACATGTATGACGATGCCTGGATGCCGCACCTGCAACGCATCACCTGGAACGGCATCGCGCTGCACGGCGGGCCGCTGCCCGGATATGCGGCCTCACATGGCTGCGTGCGGATGCCCTTCGGCTTCGCCGCAAAGGTGTTCGACAAGACGTGGATCGGGATGCGGGTGATCATCTCGCCGAACGACGCGGCCCCGGTCGAGTTTTCCCACCCGGCATTGTTGGTACCGAAAACGGAGGCCATCGCGGCCGCTTCGACGCGGGCCGAGCCACTCGCCCGCGAAGCCGCGGAGGCTGCCAGGGCTGCCGAGGAGGCGAAGAGAACCGCCGCGTCGACGGCGCGGGAGACCGCATCGCTCACGGCATCGCTGCGAAATCTTAAATCGCTCAAGACCCGCACCGACGCCGAGCTCGCGTCCGCCGACAAGGCGCTCGCCGCCGCGAAGACGGACCAGGCCAGGGCACGGGCCGAGGATCGGAGGCAGAAGGCGGCCTCCAAGGCCGCGGAAATGGCGACGCAACTCGACACGGCTACAGCCGCGGCGAAGTCCAAGCTCGACGCCGCTGCCGCCGCAAAGGACGCCGCCAAGTCGGCCGAGACCAAAATGGCCACCGCCTCCAAAGCAGCAGGCGAGGCGAAGCTCGCGCTCGAGCCGGTCTCTATCTACATCAGCCGCGCGACGCAGAAGCTTTATGTGCGGCGCAACACCCACAAGCCGGCCCCGGACAAGGGCGGTGAGGTGTTCGATTCGTTCGAAGTCCCGGTCACGATCCGCAATCCCGACAGGCCGATCGGCACCCACGTGTTCACGGCGGTGGCCCGCAACGACACGGGACTGCGTTGGACCGCGGTCACGATCGACGACGCCAACAATGCCAAGGACGCGCTCGACCGCATCGCCATCCCGCAGGATGTCCTCAATCGTATCGCGCCGACCACCCTGCCGCGCTCCTCAATCATCGTCTCGGACGAGCCATTGAGCGCCGAGACCAACTATCGCACCGAGTTCGTCGCGGTGCTGAACAACCACCCCCAGGGCGGCTTCATCACGCGCGAGCATTCGCCCGATGACCTCGTTATGAGTGACAACTTCCGGTACGACAACGGCTTCTTTTTTCCCCGGGGCAATAGGGACTTCCAAACTGGCAATATGCCTCGGCGCGGCGATTATCAGCGGGACTATTACAACAGGCGGGCGATGCCGAATCCGTTTTTCCTCTTTGGTCGCTAGGTGCTTGAATGAGGGCGGTCTTGTCTGCTTTTGACCCAAAGCGGACATTGCCACCTCCAGCGCGGTAGTTTTTGCCGGTACGATGCTCTGTCATGAGCCGGCTAGCATGAGGCGGCGCCGGTTCATCGCCCTTCCTCGATAGGTCCATCACGGAGGATGTTTTGATTGACCGTGTTCAATTTTTTCTACTTGCCGCTGCCGGCATGGTTGCCGGCGGGTGCGTGGTAGTTCAGCAGGCATTAAATGCCACGTTGCGCTCAGAATTGAGCAGCTCGGCTTTTTGGGCTGCATTTGTAAGCTATACGGCTGGTATGCTGACGTTGCTTTTTGTCCTCGTGGTCACTCGCGAGCCCTGGCCTGCATTGTCCATGATTGCAAAAAGTTCGCCGCTATCTTGGGTCGGAGGAATTTTCGGCACTGTCTACATCGTGGCTTCGATCATGCTGCTTCCTCGTCTCGGCGCTATGACCGTGATCGCCTTATTGATTACGGGTCAGATGCTTACCTCAGTGGCATTCGACCATTTTGGCTTATTCGGGCTCGCACAGCGTCCGATTGATTTGTATCGGGCCGGAGGAGCGATTCTACTTGTTCTGGGCGTGCTGCTAGTGCGTACCTGAGATTTTCAGCAATGCCTGGTGCCGGACGCATGTTTAGACTCGCAGTGGCAGCGGCATCTTTAGCACTGACATTGATCTGCAGTGCCGGGGCCAAGGATGCCCCTTCGGCTCACGTGCCGTTGCCTCCGAGCAGACCTGTCACGAATGCTGAAGCGCTAAAACTGCAGAACGCGAATGCAAGCGCTCTGTTCTCCGAAAAGAAACTGCCGACTCTCGGCCAAGCCGTTGCCATTGGCTACTACCCGAGTGGCTGTCTTCAAGGGGGCATCGAACTGCCAACTACGGGGCCGACCTGGCAAGTGATGCGGGTCTCTCGCAATCGCAATTGGGGTCATCCCGAACTTGTGAATTTTTTGGAACGGTTCGCGCCAATTGCGGCCAAAGCCACCGGCTGGCATGGAATCCTGGTCGGCGATATGGCGCAGCCTCGCGGCGGCCCGCTCCCGTTTGGACATAAAAGTCATCAAATCGGGCTCGACGTCGACATCTGGTTCATGCCGATGCCGGATCGCGTGTTGAGCAAGGAGGAACGCGACAAGGTTTCAGCCACCAACCTGGTTGCCGCGAACGGCAAAGACGTCGATCGCAAAAAGTGGACTTCTGCCGACGTAGCTTTCATCCGAACGGCAGCTGAGCAGCCCGAGGTCGAGAGGGTTCTTGTTAATGCTGCGATAAAAAAAGAACTCTGCCGGATAAAGGGCAATGACGATAAATCCTGGCTGTCCAAGGTGCGGCCCTGGTATGGCCACGCTGACCATATTCATGTGCGTCTGAAGTGTCCGTCTGACTCGCCGAACTGTCGCGCTCAACCATCCGTGCCGCCCGGCGATGGGTGCGATAAATCGCTTAATCACTGGTTTGTCGACTGGATTCTCCGCCTGATCATTCCGGATGATGCCGGGTCGGCGAAAGGTATGAGGATGAAGGATTTACCGCCGGCCTGCGCCGCCGTCCTCAATGCACCCCCGCGTCCCACCACTGTCCAGATGAGCGAGCCACCGAATTCGCGATGACATTGTCGGCCCCATTGCCAGGGTTATGTAGAATGCCTTCGAGGACATTGAGCCATGAGCCAGAAAACCTTCACGATAATAGCCAGCATGATCTTTGGAATAGTAGCGCTGTTCCATCTATTACGAATTTTCCTTGGTTGGCCGGCCGTAATCGGCGGTTGGACAGTGCCGATGTGGCTAAGCTGGATCGGTCTCGTAGTCGCCGGGGGCCTCAGCTACTTCGGAATAAACCTCGCCATGCGTAACTAGAGCAGATCGCGTTACATCGAAACGGGAGCGGCGAGATTGGTGTTTGCGGTGCACTAGCCAATGTCCGCTTTGGGCCAACAGCGGACATCCCTAGGACGAACTTGGTTCGTCAGTTATTCAATTTCTTCGTCGGCGCGCGCGACTACGGACGGCGGAATTGTGAGGCGCTCGCAGCCTTGAGATTGATCACCAGCGCGTACTTAGTCGCAATCCGCTACGGTCAAAAGCGGACATGCTCAATTTAATTAGCCAACGTAAGCGGCGCGCTCTTGGGCGACGGCCTCGGCTGCGTTCTTTGGCTCGGCAGGGAGCTGAAGCACCGTTGCTGCCTGATCCTCGTACAGCATTGTCAGCAACTCGATGCGACCGTCTGGAAATTCAATCGCATCGTGATGCGTAGCAGGCTTGTCCTTGTTGATTTGCCGAAAGATGGCCGTCCGATGGGAGGTTGTTGCGTTTTCCAACCGCAAAAGCCCATATGGAAGAACCTTGATATTGTCGGCGAAAGCCAATTCTGTTCCCGGCAATAGGCAGACGGCCAATTCGCGATCTTCAAGGGCAGCGAAACCTCGCGTCCCGGTGCCAAAGCTGTGCGTTATCAGCTTGTCGCCGACCGAAGCTTGGCGCGAACGTACGTTGTGCAGACTGAAGTCACACATTTGCGGACCTCCTTTGTTGTACCGAAATGCAAAAGAAAAAATCGCGGGCGAGCGTCGCGTTCCAAAGGCGAGCATCATTTTCGTGTGATGCACCGACCTACCACCGAAATCCGGGTTTTGTATTTTGTAATGTCGGATAGCGGACCGACCAAATGAATCGAATTAGTCGAACAACGCCGACGGGTCAGGGTCGAAGCGGATGACGTTAGCGGCCGGCATTTGCTGCAGCGGCGCGATCAGCTATTCGGCCAGTTCTCAAGCGGTTTTTTCTGGGGGGCTGTCTTCCGATTTTTTTTGAAAGTTGGCGGGCGCGACGCCCTAAAATTTCGAAGTCTTCCGCAACCAGCAACATCCTCGCTTTATTGGCGGGGCTCTTCATCGAATTAGCGCTGGTGCGCACTTCTTCAGCGCGGTCAAACCAATATTTTGGGTCGCTCATATTGTAAGGCATGAAAGCGCGCCTTCACTGTCGGCCCGCAACGTATGGACCCGTTACGGGCCGACACGTGCCCCATGAATAGGGAGAAGCGAACGCGCTATCCACGTGCTTTGAAAGTGGACCTTGGGCCAACTGTTACCGCGTTACCGGCCTGTCATAAGCGCACATTTGCAGCGCAATAGGTCATGTCCGCTTTGTCCCGAAAAGCGAACCCACTGCGCTACTCAGGGTTCGCCGCTCACCCGCAAAATTTCGATGAGCTTACGGTCTCGCCAGCGCCGCAGGTCGTCCATGCTGCGGCCGGCCGCTTCGTCGGTCACGCCTTCAATGATCGCCTTCTGCGTCTTTGCGTCGAGCCTCGGCGTGCCGAGATCGTCCATCCAGCTTTGGTTCGCCGCACCGAGGTGATCCATGAAATGTTTCATGCCGCCGTCGCCGCCGGCCATGTGGAATGTCAAATGCGGGCCCATGAGCGCCCAGCGCAGGCCGGGACCGTAGGCGATCGCGGCGTCCGCGTCGGCGACCGAGACGACACCCTCCATGACGAGATGAATCGCCTCGCGCCACAGCGCCACCTGCAGCCGGTTGGCGGCGTGGCCGCGGACTTCCTTCCGGATGTGGATCGGGTGCTTGCCAATCTCACGATAGAAGTCCATCGCTTTTGTCACGGCGCCGGGCGATGTCTTGGCGCCGCCCACCACCTCGACCAGCGGAATGAGATGCGGCGGGTTGAACGGATGGCCGATCACGCAGCGTTCGGGGTGTTTGCACTTGGCGGTGAGGCGACTGATGAGCAGACCCGACGAGCTCGAAGCGATCACCGAGTCCGGCGGCGCGGCGCCGTCGATTGCCGTGAACAGCTCGATCTTGACGTCCTCGCGCTCTGGTCCGCTCTCCTGCACGAAGGCCGCGCCCTTGGCGGCTTCCGCCGGATCCCTGAAGAACGAAAAACGCTTGCGGTCGGCGCCGGGCTGCACCGCTTTGAGTTTCTCCAATGTCGGCCAGGCATTGTCGATGAAGCGGCGCGCAAATTCCTCGCCGTTCGGCGCGGGGTCGTAGGCGGAAACCTCGAATCCACGCGCCAGGAAATAAGCAGCCCAGCTTGAACCGATGGTGCCGGCGCCGATAACGCTGATAAGTTTTGTCATGATGACCCTGTCACTTGAATGCCGGTGTCCAGCTTACCGCCGTCTGAAAACAAAACCACCTCACCATCCGGGATGGTGAGGTGGCATGATGTTCTGTCGTCTTGATGACGGCTTAAGCGAAGGTGCACTTGGCCTTCTTACTTACGTCGGCCCTTGCCTTCACTGCGGCGTCGAAGGTCGGGATCGATTTTTTCGTTAGTACCGCGTAGTTCGTCCGGATTGGCTTGAACAGCCCGGCCATATCGACGACCTGGCAGATTTTCGTGTCATTCCACTGAATGACGCGGTAGTCGGCAGCTTGTGCAGGAGTGAGAACAAAAAACGCCCCCACGGCGCCCAGCAAAGCAAGACTCAAACGCTTCATCTTGGTCTCCTTGAAATTTTGTTATGCCGCGTTACGGCGACGAAATCGTATGCCGCGCGGCGAGCGTCTTGCAAGACGTGACCACGCAGTTTGCCGATAAATCTTTGGGCGTAGGGACGGCTGTTTATAGAGCGGTTAGATCGAGCAGCGGCCTGGCAGAGGCGCGTGAACGGTCGTTCATTGTACCCCGGGCACCTTGAGCGAACGCCACCCGCGCGAGGCGTATACCACGGCGGTGCGCCAGGCGGACTCGACCGCGCCGTTGGCCGCTTGCACGCTGCGTGTGACCGTCTCAACGGTTTCATTTGCCATCAGCAACGCCTCGTTGGCGACGATGGCGACATTGTCCGTGACGAGACGTCCCGCACCGGTCACCGCACCCCGCAAAGCGGACTTCGCGGTATCGATTCGCTCGAGCCGCGCCTGCGCGGCGATAGCGCGCTGGCGCGCGGCTTCCGCCTTGCGCAGAAGACGCAGGTGTTCGGCGCGCTTGAGCTTCACATGCTGGACGACATAGGCCACGGCCGAGAAACCTGCGAGCAGCACGGTAAAGCTTGCCGACACATAGAATTGCATGTCGATCAGAAGCGCCGCGCCAAAGCACAGAGCTAGCACGCCGACCAGCGCGAACAGCTTCTTGCCGCGGCGGGTAATAGCATAAGCGGCAAATTGGCGGACGAAAGCAGCCCACATGATCGTTTTCTCCCCGTTATGATCCCCCAGCCGCCCGCATTGTGTGGCGGCTTTGTGGCCGGGCGGACCGCCGCACCGGCATTGCTGGCTTGCCAGATAGGAACGGTAAGAGCGAAGCGCAATCCGCGGTAAGGACCCTTAATCCATCGTCGCCCCCCGTTATTGCCAAGGCATAAGGCAAGGATCATTATTGATTGCCCGGCGGCGTATTCGAGGAAACCCGGAGCACGCCGCAATGACCGGATCGGTTCGCGAAAGGGTGGCTCCCATGCACGCGATGACGATCGCTATCCCAGCTTTAATTTTGCTCAACATTGCCGCGGCTGCGCAGGACCAGGGCCGGCAGTCTCCGAACCGGACGATACCCCCGCCGGGATCGGCGGGCACGGCGACCCCGCAGGCGCCGGTTGGTCACCGTCAACCGACGGAGCGCTCGCTTCCGCCCTCTGTGCGCAAGGAAGAAGACTCCAAGAAACAGCCCGATCCGCTGGGGCCTATTCCAAGTATCTGCAGGAATTGCTGAGGACGAGTGGTGACATTTTCCCTGCCGTGCGCTGGCGCTCGCGTGCGCATGCTTGCAGTCGCCATCGTTTTGGCGGCCCTGGCGACCGCTTGCCTCGCCGGGGAAATTCGTAAAGGCGCCACCGTGCAGGTGAAGGCCGATTCAATCTGGTTCGAGGAGGTGGAGAAGCTTGCGCGCTGGCAGGCGCTGAAGAAGAACGGTGATGCCAAAGCGTTGGCTGCCTATCAGGAGGAGGCGCTGCGCCGGAGGGACGCCTGGCAATTCATCAAGCCGCTGACCGTCAAGGTTCTCGCCGTCACACCGAAAGCGAACCGCGTCGAAGTCGAGATGATGACCGAGGGGCGGCTGCAGGGCAGCCGATGGCTGCTGGATGTCGAGGCGATTGCTGCAAAAGGGCAGTAGGCGAAAGAAAGCTACACCGGCTTCCGCGCCGTCAGCCCGATGACCGCCGACATGCCGGAGTGCCCCGGACCTTCCTGCAATTCACGCTCTTCCTCGACGATGCGAACGTCCGCGAGGTCGCCAAAGGCGCGCTGCAGCATCTCGCGCGTGTAGAGTTGCTCGACCTGCTTCGGCCCGCCGGTGGCGTGCTTGAGTTGCTTGGGCGTATAGCCCTGCACGATCAACAGCCCGTCGCGCTTGAGCGCGCGCCGCATGCCCGCCCATTTCTGCGGGCGCTGCGCCGGCGTGCTGAACTGCGAGAAGATCTCCACCACCACGTCGAACGCTTCTTCCGGGTAGGGCCAGGTGTGCACGTCGGCCTCGACGAAGGTGACGTCGACCTTGTGTTCGGCGGCGAGCGCGCGGGCCTTGGCCTGCGCAGCCGGCGAGAAGTCGATCGAAAGAACGTCGAGACCCTGCCGGGCAAGCCAGACGCCGTTGCGTCCTTCCCCATCGGCAACGGCCAGCACTTTTCCGGTCTTCGGCAGCAGCGGCCGGCACGCGACCAGGAATTCGTTGGGCTCCTTGCCGAAGCGGAAGTCCGGCGTGGAGAAGCGCTCCTGCCAGTGGTCGAAATCGGAGGTGTTTGTCACGGGCTGGTTACTTAACTGCCTGCCCAAAGCTTAGCAGATACCCGTTTGGGTCCTTAATGGCGAATTCGAGCATCCCGTAGGTCATCTTTTCCGGTCCCCATTCAGCGGTGACGCGGTCTTTGATCGAATCCCAGAGCGCCGCTACGTCGCTGACATAAATGTATTGTGTTGCAGTGGCATGCGGCGCCCCGAGGTGATCGTTCTTCATGAACATCAACGCGACATCGTCGCGTTCCAGGCGGCTCCAGGAGCCCTCCCGCGCCACGCAGCGGAAATCGAGCACCGATGTGTACCAGGCAATCGTCTTCGCCATGTCCGCGGTCTGCAACATCGGGGTAAGCGACTGCAACCGAACTGACATTGTTACAACGCCTTGTTGCTCTCCTTCACCGCCGCCTGATCGACATAAACCTCACTGCCCATCTGCCGGAATTTCTCCGACATCTGTGCCATGCCTTGCTCCTTGTCATTCAGCGTGGCGGCGTAGTCGCGCACGTCCTGCGTGATCTTCATCGAGCAAAACTTCGGGCCGCACATGGAGCAGAAGTGCGCCACCTTGTGCGCTTCCTTGGGAAGCGTCTCGTCGTGATACTCGCGCGCCGTTTCCGGGTCCAAAGAAAGGTTGAACTGGTCGACCCAGCGGAACTCGAATCGCGCGCGGGAAAGCGCGTCGTCGCGCAGCTGCGCGGCCGGGTGGCCCTTGGCGAGGTCGGCGGCGTGCGCAGCGATCTTGTAGGCGATCACGCCTTCCTTCACATCGTCGCGGTCGGGCAGGCCGAGATGCTCCTTCGGGGTCACGTAGCAGAGCATGGCCGTGCCGAACCAGCCGATCATCGCGGCGCCGATCGCCGAAGTAATGTGGTCGTAGCCGGGTGCGATGTCGGTGGTGAGCGGCCCAAGCGTGTAGAAGGGCGCCTCGCCGCATTCCTTCAGCTGCTTCTCGACATTGATCTTGATCTTGTGCATCGGCACGTGGCCGGGGCCTTCGATCATCACCTGGCAGCCTTTCGCCCAGGCCACTTTGGTGAGCTCGCCCAAGGTCTCCAGCTCGGCGAACTGCGCGCGGTCATTGGCGTCGGCGATCGAGCCCGGACGCAGGCCGTCGCCGAGCGAGAACGACACGTCGTATTTGCGCATCAGGTCGCAGATCTCGTCGAAACGCTCGTAGAGGAAGCTCTCCTTGTGATGCGCGAGGCACCACTTGGCCATGATGGAGCCGCCGCGCGACACGATGCCGGTGACGCGGTTGGCGGTGAGATGAATGTAGGGCAGGCGCACGCCGGCATGGATGGTGAAATAGTCGACGCCCTGCTCGCATTGCTCGATCAGCGTGTCCTTGTAGACCTCCCAGTCGAGCTTGACGGGATCGCCGTTCACCTTTTCCAGCGCCTGGTAGATAGGCACGGTACCGATCGGGATCGGCGCGTTGCGGATGATCCATTCGCGGGTGGTGTGGATGTTGCGACCGGTGGACAGGTCCATCACGGTATCGGCGCCCCAGCGGATCGCCCACACCATTTTCTCGACTTCTTCCTCGACCGACGACGTCACGGCGCTGTTGCCGATATTGGCATTGATCTTGGTGAGGAAGTTGCGGCCGATGATCATCGGCTCGAGCTCGGCGTGGTTGATGTTCGACGGGATGATGGCGCGGCCCCGCGCGACTTCCGAGCGCACGAATTCCGGTGTGATGAATGCCGGCACCGATGCGCCGAAGCTCTCGCCGTCCGCAAGCGCAGTTTCCGCGCGCTCAAGCATTTTCTTGCGGCCGAGGTTCTCGCGCTCGGCGATGTAGACCATTTCCTTTGTGATGACGCCGGCGCGCGCCCATTCGAGCTGCGTCACCGGCTTGCCATCGACCGCCCGCCACGGCTTCGGCACGTTCGGGAAACTGCGCGCGAGGTGCTTGCCGGTGACGTTGCCGTTGTCGACCGGTTTCACGTCGCGGCCCTGGTATTCCTCGACCCCGCCGCGCTCTTTCACCCATTCAAGACGCGTGCGTGGCAGGCCCTTTTCGACACTGATCGTTACGTCGGGATCGGTATAGGGGCCGGTGGTGTCGTAGACCGGCAGCGGCGGCTCGCCGGACGATGCATCGAGCATGATCTCGCGCAGCGGCACGCGCAGGTCCGGCGCGGCCTCGGGCTGCGAATAGACCTTGCGCGAGGCGGGGAGCGGACCCGTCGTGACTTTCGGGATGACGAGGTCGGCGCCGGTGACGGGTTTGTTCATGACATTACACTCCTGGACGGAATCCGAAGTAGCAGAGCACCGCGCCGATCACGAGCCAGATCGCTGCCGAAGCGGTGGTGATTTCCTTGCTGGCGATTGCCCTCTTGCCGATTTTCAGGGCGCGGTCGGGTGCGAACACGCGCAGCGCGCCGCTGATCACCGCGATCCAGCCGAGCAGCGTGATGATCACCGGCCAGTTCAGCACCCACACATTGTGGCTGAGCACGACCGCGAGTCCTGCGGGCATCAGGATCATGCCAGAGAAGAAGATGAGTGCGGGGCTTCGCAGGAACTCCATCGCCATCTTGCGGTATGCGGTTTCATTCATCAGCAGGCTGATCCCCACCAGCGTCATCACCGGCCCGATCAATCTCGCAAGGAAAATGGATGTTTGCATGACCGCCCCCTAGGCCACGTAGCCCTTGAACGTCACGAAGCCGCCAACCGCGACGAAAAAAATGCCGAGACCGGTGAAAAAACCGGAGTTCGCGATGATCAACGATTTCTGCATCGAATGTCCTGTCCCTTCGCCGGCATGACCCGGATCAGGTTCAAAGGGTCTTTCTCAGCCCCCAAAACGGGGACACCCCTAGGAACAGTGTTTAATGTATGCGCGAGGGTAGGGCTGTCAATGCGCTGTGCGGGATTCAGCCCTGCGCCGGCGTGAATACCAGCCGCACAAAATCGCGGAACAGCAGCACCTGCCGTGGAACGATGGTCGCGTCCCGCAGCACGCGGCCGAGGATCAGCCCACCCTCGACCAGCGTGGAGGCCGTGTCGGCCAACGCCTCGAGGTCGACCTCATGTCGCGGTGGATAACGCTCTGCAATCAGGCGCAACCGTTCGCCGAAGCGGTTGCGCCAGGCCAGCAGGCCGTCGGCGTTGAGCCTGCGGACCTCGTCGTTGAACAGCTGATCCTGGTAGGCGAACGAAGCGGCAAGACAGCCCGGATGCGCCTGCGGAAGATCGGCCAGCATTTCGGCAAAGAGCTTGAGGCCGACCAGAAATCCCTGCAACGGATCTTCGTTGAGCTCGTCGCCGCGGCGGAAGATGTTCTCGAGCACGACGTGATCCTGCGCGAGGTAGCGCAGCAGCAGGCCCTTGGCGAGCTCACTCTTGTCCTTGAAATGGTAGAAGAAGCCGCTTTTCGAGATGCCGGCCGCCGCGATCAGTTCATCGATTGAGGTGGCGGCAAATCCCTTGGCGAGCACCGCGCTTTCGGCGAGCTCGAGCAGGCGTTCACGGGTGTCGCCGCTCTTGCGTGGAATATTGTCGAGCATGGGCAACTGTACCATGGGTGCAGTTTGCCCCTGCGGGCCGCGCGAATACGCCGCGCCCCCGCGCTATCCCGTTAGAAAATCACGCGAAAAATAACGTGCACACTGGACCATCAGTCGGCTTACGCGTGCGTCGCACGCACTGTAGATGTCCGCGCTCGAAAGCCAAGCCAAGGACATCCGCGATGCCGAAATACCGTCATCAGTTGCCGCAATTGTCGGGCCGCCTGTTTCTCACCGACGGCGGGCTCGAGACCACGCTGATCTTCCATGATGGAATCGATCTGCCGTATTTCGCGAGCTTCGATCTCCTCAGGACCAAGCTTGGTCCGGCACGCATCCGCGCCTATTACGAGCGCTACATCGCGATCGCTAAACGCAACGGCACCGGCTTCGTGCTGGAGGGCGCGACGTGGCGCGCCAATCCGGACTGGGCCGAGAAGCTTGGCTATTCATGCGCCGAGCTCGCTGTCGCGAACCGCGCCGCGATTGATCTCATGGTTGGGCTGCGCGATGCGCATGAAAGCGAGCGGACGCCGATTGTTATCTCCGCGAATATCGGGCCGCGAGGTGACGGCTACAGAATCGAAAAAGCAATGACCGCCATCGAGGCTGAAGATTATCACGGCTGGCAGGTGAGCATTTTCCGCGATACCGAGGCCGACCTCGTCAGCGCCTTCACCATCAATTACGCGGAGGAAGGAATCGGCGTCGCGCGTGCCTGCCGCAAGGCCGGCATTCCTTCCGTGATCTCGTTCACGGTCGAGACCGACGGCAGACTGGCGAGCGGACAAACGATCCGCGATGCGATCGAGCAGACGGATCGCGAGACCGGCAATGCGCCGGTTTATTACATGCTCAACTGCGCGCATCCGGCGCATTTCGCGGGCGCCTTGCGCAAGGGTGAGGCGTGGACAGCACGCCTGCGCGGCCTGCGGGCGAATGCATCAATGCGCAGCCATGCGGAGCTCGACGCGGCTCCGGACCTCGACATTGGCGATCCGACCGATCTCGGCCGCCGCTATCACGCGTTGCGCCGGGAATTCGGGGATTTCTGCGTGCTGGGCGGCTGCTGCGGCACCGACCACCACCATGTCGAGCAGATATCGCTCGCCTGTGTGCCGGTCGCGGCGTGATACAGGGATATCCTACATCTTAGGCAGTTGGGACACGGCGACCTTTACCGTGCCGTTCGCTTCCGCGATCACACGCAACGTCTTTGCGTCAAACTCGATGCCGATGAGACGCAGGCCGGTCACCGCACTGTCGACGTGCACGCCATTGGCGACCTGCTGGAATTCGGTCAACGCCGCGGCAATCTTCGTTCTCGCGTCGTTGGCGAAGGGTTTGAGATCGAGAACCGCTTTCTCCGCCAGCGCTTTCTCGAGATAAGGCACTGCGGCGCGGGCGGCGGCGCCGAGCAGGCCAAAGGCCGCTTCCGATTCAACCGCCAGCGAAATGTCGGTGAGCCGCAGGATCTGGCTCTGCTGGTCGAGCGCCGGTTTGCCCCAGACGTGCACCGTCGCCTCGGTGCCGAGCCCGAACCAGCTCTTTTTCTCGCGCGCCTTCACGCGCAACGAGATCAGCAGCCGGTCGCCCGATGCCGACAGGCTGGCGCGCAACACCTCGACGTCGACCGGCCCGCTGCCGTCATCGGGGAAGCGGCGGCCCTTGAGCTGCTGCTCGAGCAGCTTGTTGAGTTCGGTAAACGGCATGTCGATCGGCACGCCGACTGCGAGTACGCCGTCCTGCATCGGCGGCACCAGGTCGAGTTGCGCCGGGAAGGGGCAGGTGGGCTTCGTCTCGCTGGGCAAAATACGGGTTTCCGCCTGCACGCCGACAGTGATCGTGAGGTTGCGCGTATCGACCAGCGGCTGCGCCGCCGCCGCACGCACGGGCCGCATCTCCAGCCAGAGCGCCGGCAATCCGGTCTTGCCGCCGCCGAGTGGAATGGAGCGGCACATCTTCGCCCATTGCTCGCGTGCGCTGCGCTCGATCATCGGATCATTGCGCAGGCGCGCCTGCAGCGCGGTGATCTGGCTGCTGACCACGGGATCGAGCACAGGCTTGATCTCGTTGGCGAGGTTGACTTTGACGCCCGCGAGATTGGTGCTGGCGTCGCTGAAGTCGAGCCGGCCGGCAAGATTGGGTTCGATCCGCCAGGCGGAGGTGAGTTGCGGCCGCGACGTGACGATCACGTTGCCGCGAAAATCGGTGCGCTGGTCGAGAGTCTTTCCGACGAGACTGTCGATCTGCTTGCCGACGGCACCGCCGCCAATGAGTCCGCCGATCGAACCGCCGATGCCGCCGGCCACCTTTCCGGCGGTGTTGCCGATCTGCCCGGTGACGCGGAGGTTGCCGTTAAGCGGCGTCGTAACGGTCAGCGTCCCGGGCTGGCCGGTGGCATACATCGTTCCGCGCGTGACCGTCAGGCCGATCTCGGCCTGGCCGAGCAGCTGCGTGACCGGATTATTGTTCTTGCCGGAAAAATCACGTGGCGCGGCGGCGTCGAGCGTGCTGCCGATGGCTACCAGTGAAATCGCGACTGGCGTGATCACGTGCGAGGCGCGTGTGACGGGCTGCAGCGCGGGCGGCGGCTTCAGGATGGCGAGCGCTTCCGCCAGGCCGGTGTCGGCGAGAGGCACAAAACGGTTGAGCGCCCACAACGTCGCCGTGAAAAAAAATCCGACGATGCAAACGGCGGCAAGACCCCAACGAAGATACCATGAGCGCGCGAGCAGCCGCATCGGCGCCGTCGCATAGTAGATGAAAGTGTCGAGCCCACCGCTCATCTGCGTCCGACCGATTCTCGGATTCTGCAGTTTAGGCGCATCATCAGTTCATGAACAGGCGATACGCTGCTCGCAGTGCCGCGCCTTTCACGGCACGCTTATTTGACCGTTAAATTCAGCGCCTTGACCATCTCGCCCCATTTGCCGACCTCGGCCTTGAACATGGCGTCGGCCTGTGTGGGCGAACCTTCGATTGCGTCGAAGCCGATATCGGACAGCTTATTGCGCACATCCGGATTCCTGACGGTCTCGTTGATCGCGGCATTGAGCGTCGCAATGATTTGCGGGTCGGTCTTGGCCGGTACGAAGAAACCGACCCAGGAGGCGGCGGTGAAGCCGGGGAACCCGGATTCCGCAAATGTCGGCACGTCCGGCGTGGCTGCCACGCGCTTGTCGGCCGCGATGCCGAGACCCTTTATCTTACCACCGGTGACCTGCGCCGCCGCGCCGCCACCAAGCGTGGTGGCGAGCAGGTCGATCTGGTTGCCGAGTGTGGCATTCATCGCCGGCGCGCCACCCTGGAACGGCACATGCGTGGCTTCGATCTTGGCGACGTTCTTGAAGAAATATTCTGCGGCAATATGGGAGCCGCTGCCGACGCCGGCCGACCCGAAGGTGATGGCCTTACCTTTCGCCGTCTTGACGAAATCGGCGAGCGTGTTGGCGGGATTGCCCGGCCCGGTCAGGAAGGATTCCGGGCTCGACGCGACGATGGCGACCGTCCTGAAATCCGCCGCCGTGAACGGCTTGGTCTCGCGCAGGGTCTCGTTGATCGCGAGAGCGGTCGTGGTGACCAGGATCGTGTAGCCATCGGCGGACGCGTTTGCGACGGCGCCGGCCGCGATGTTACCGCCGGCCCCGCCGCGGTTCTCGACCACGACGTTCTGGCGCAGGCGCTCACTCAGGCCTTGGCCCACCATGCGCGCCAGCGTGTCGGCGACACCGCCCGCCGCAAAGGCAACGATGAGCGTGATCTTGCCGGACGGATAAGTCTGCGCCTGGGTCCGCCCCGCGCCGAGTATGGCCGATGAGAGAGCGAGCGCAGCCAGCGCAAAACCAAGCCGGTACCGTCGTGCCATGAGTATGTCCCCCGCCAGAATGATTGAAGCGCCTGCGCCGGCGCCAGTTCCTGCGGCTGATACTGCGCGAGCGCCGGCAACGCGTCCAGATCAGTGAAAGTGACAAATCGTCGTCATTGCGATCCCATTCGATGCAGCTTGAGCGCGGTGTAGACCGTGTCGCTCGCCGGCGTCGGGATGCGAAGTTCCTTGCCGAGCGCGCGCACTTTGCCGGCAAGCCAGTCGAGCTCGAGACGATTGCCGCGCTCGAGATCATGCGCCATCGAAGCCTTCATGCCGGGCTCGCACTTGCTGACGACAAACTCCATGCGATCGTCAAGGTAGCCGGGATCGAGCGCGACGCCCTTGGCCTTGCCGACGGCAAAGGCCTCTTCCATGAGCGAGCGAAAAAAGCCGCGCAGCTCGGTGTCGGCAACGATCGGCCCGATCGGCGAGCGCAAGGTCGCGGTCGATCCGGCCATCGCGGTCAGGAAAATGAATTTCTGCCACAGCTCGCTCCGGATATCGTCCGAGAGCGCGATGTCGAGCTTCGCCGCCTTGCCGGCGTCGACGAATGCATTGAGCGTGCTATCGGGTTTTGTGTCGGCACGGCCAAACCGCATCCTGGCGAAGGCACTTGTGTGCTTGATCACACCCGGAGATGCAATCACCGTCGCAATGTATGCGGCGCCGCCAACGACGCGATCACCGCCAAGGACGGCAGACAGCCGCTCGACGCTGTCGACTCCGTTCTGGAAAGTAATGAGGCGGCTGTCGGGCCCGAGCAGGGGACGGGCGGCGGCCGCCGCCGTTTCGGTGTCCCACAGCTTCACGGCAAACAGGACAATATCGACCGGGCCGACCTTGGCGGGGTCGTCGGTGACATTCGGCTTCGGCAAATGAAGGTCACCATGCACGCTCTCGATCTTGAGGCCGTTCTTGGCGATCGCGTCGCGGTGGGCGCCACGCGCGATGAAGAAGACATCGTGCCCCGCCGCGGCAAGCCGGGCGCCGAAGTAACCGCCGACCGCGCCGGCAGCCATCGCTGCAATACGCATGTGTTCGTCCCTGTTTCGAGCCGGAAGGTTTACCCGGCACTACCGACAGTGCACAAGCGCGCAAGAATTTGGCCCGGCGCATAGGCGTGCTATGGCCGGGCCAGTGCGGGGAGAATTGAGGAATTACTTAGTGAACACTTGATCGGCGGATCCGGTCCCATGTGGCCTGCGCAGGGCTGGCCGGCTGTGACGCATAGGACTGCATCGCCACCTGATGCGCACGGGCCACGGCCGGGTTCTGCGGAAGCACGATGACCTTCGCGCCGATCTGGACGCGGCTGTAGAGATCGATCACGTCTTCATTGGTGAGACGGATGCAGCCGCTCGAGACCTGTCTGCCGATGGTGCTCGGCGCATTGGTGCCGTGAATGCGATACTGCGTTCCGGCGATGTACATCGCGCGCGCCCCAAGTGGATTACCGGGACCGCCTGCGGTCATGCGCGGCAGATAAGGCTGTCGGGCGAGCATTTCTGCCGGCGGATACCAATCCGGCCATTCGGCCTTGCGTTCAATCGACCTCACTCCGGACCAGGTGAAGCCTTCGCGGCCGACGCCGATGCCGTAACGGATCGCCTTGCCGCCACTGAGCACGTAATAGAGATACGTGTGCGGCGTATCGATGATGACGGTACCCGGTGCCTCGCGGCCGCTGTAGCTGACGATCTGGCGCTGCAGCCTTGGGTCAAGCGGCACGTCGTCGCTTTCGTCAGCCGGAGCGGGCTGGGCGACTTGCGGGGCAATCTGGGTTGGAGCGGGCCGGGTGAGGAAAGCGAAGAGTGGTTCGGCATTCGCAACGTTGCACGTCAGCGCGGCAGCGGCTGCCATCGCGGCGAACGTAACTGACTTGGACATGACACCCTCGGCGGTACACCCTCCCGTCCTTTGGTCAGTAAAATCACCGAGGAGTTGAAAGGTTCCCTGAAGCTGAAGCGGTAAAAACGCTTAAGGCTTGGGAACGATTTGTCGAAAATCGGATTTGGGAATTCTTAGTCTTTCTGCCTGTGCCAGCCGACAACCGCTTCCGGCACGCTGTCGGTCGAAGCAAAATACGGCTTGATGTCGAGAAGCGGTGTGCCGTCCAGGCAGTCGAGCCCCACCACAGACAACCGGTTACCATCCACACGCAGGAGCTTGACCACGCTCATCGCGACCGGATTAGGCCGGGCCGGCGAGCGCAATGCGAAGGTGCCGTGCTGGACGCCATAATGGCCGGGCACCTGCAAGACCAGATCGCGCGGCGACCGGTCCATCCAGTAGAGGAGCACGAGATGGGTGCATGTCTCGACATCCTTGAGGCCCTCACTCCAGCGCGGGTCCACCTCGATCACGCAGACGGCTTCGGATTCCCGAGCGTTCTTTGGGCAATCCTTGCGCTCCTTCCATGGGGTGTGGATGCGCCCGATGAAGTACAGGCCGGCGTCCGGCTTGGACGGCAGGTCGACCGCCTTTTCGCCGTCACGGATCCCGAAGTCCTTGCTCGTCATCCTTCCTCCTTCGGCCGGTCCGCTTCGCGGCGTTTATAGACCAAGCTGCGAAGGATCCTCTCCGTTGGCCTTGTCAGTTACTCTTTAAACGTATAAAGATATCCTTATATAGTGGGAACAGGCCCAAAAGCGGGCCAAAGGCGGTTCATGAACGGCGGCGGCAAGCTCGGTTTCGAGGCCCTTAACACGGCGCTCAAGGCGGCAGGCGAAGAGACCCGGCTGCGGGTGCTGGCCCTGCTGGCAGAAGCCGAGCTGACCGTGTCCGATCTCACTGACATCTTGCGTCAGTCCCAGCCACGCATTTCACGCCACCTCAAGCTTCTGGTCGAAGCGGGGCTGGTCGAGCGCTTCCGTGAAGGGACATGGGCCTTCTTCCGGCTTGCCGAACATGGTGCGGGGGCCGATGTCGCGCGCGCGCTCATCGAACGTCTCGAGCCAGGCGATCAGACCGTCAGGCGCGACCACGAACGGCTGGCGTCGGTGCGTCAGGCGCGCGCTGTCGCCGCGCAGGCCTATTTCCGTGCCCATGCCGCGGAATGGGACCGCATCCGCAAACTCCACGTCGCCGACGAGGCGGTGGAGGAGGCAATCCGCGCGGCGCTGTCCGAGAAACCGTTCCGATCGCTGCTCGATCTCGGCACGGGAACTGGCCGCATGCTCGAGATGTTCGGCCCGGATATCGAGCGGGGTCTCGGGCTCGATCTTTCGCTCGACATGCTGTTGCTTGCGCGCGACCGCCTCGAGCGAGCCGGCCTGCGAAACTGCAGCGTCCGGCAGGGTGACATCTACGACCTGCCGCTTGCCAAAGGTTCTTTCGATGTCGTCATCCTGCATCAGGTGCTGCACTTCCTTGACGACGGAGCCCGCGCGATCCGTGAGGCGGCGCGCGTGCTGCGTCCGGGCGGTCGTCTTCTTGTTGTCGACTTCGCGCCGCACGAGCAGGAATTCCTGCGCGAGCAATTTGCGCACCGCCGTCTCGGCTTCGCGCCCGAAACCGTGACGCAGTGGATCACGGCATCGGGCCTTGAGCCGGTGATGCACAAGTCGCTCGCGCCCGAGCCCGGCTCCGAAAGCAAAATTGCCGTTTCGCTTTGGCTCGCGCGCGACACGCGCGCATTGATGGCGACACCATTGCGGCGCGAGGTGGCGTGATGAACAGTCCGGTGCGTTTGAGTAGGTTTGCGCGCGGCGAAAAACGCCGCATCGGCGTGTCGTTCGAGTTCTTCCCGCCGAACACCGAAGAGATGGACAAAATATTGTGGGAGTCGATCGAGCGCCTTGCGCCGGTCGCGCCCGATTTCGTGTCGGTGACCTACGGTGCCGGCGGCACAACGCGCGAGCGCACGCACGCGACCGTCAAGCGCATCCTGTCTGAGACGCCGCTCACGCCCGCGGCACATCTGACCTGCGTGGCCGCGACACGCGACGAGATCAACGCGATTGTACGGAAGTATCATGCGGTTGGCGTGCGCCACATCGTGGCTCTGCGTGGCGATCCCGTCGGAGGCGCTGGCGACCGCTATGCGCCGCATCCAGGCGGCTACGAGAATGCCGCCGATCTTGTTGGCGGGATCAAAGGTGTTGCCCCCGATTTCGAGATCTCGGTCTCAGCCTATCCGGAAAAGCACCCGGATAGCCCCACCGTCGAGGCCGATATCGACATGCTCAAGGCGAAGGTCGACGCCGGGGCGAGCCGCGCCATCACCCAGTTCTTCTTCGAGAACGACCTTTATTTCCGCTATCTCGACCGCGTTCGGGCGCGCGGCATCGACATCCCTATCGTGCCGGGCATTCTGCCGGTGCAGAACTTCAAGGCGACGACCGGCTTTGCCAAGCGCTGCGGGGCTTCGGTTCCGGCGTGGATCGCGGAGCGTTTCCAGGGCCTCGATAACGATGCGGCGACACGCAAGCTGATTGCTGCGGCGGTCGCCGCTGAGCAGGTGTTCGACCTCGTCGACCGCGGGGTCACCACATTCCATTTCTACACGATGAATCGCGCCGATCTCGTGTTCGCGATCTGCCATCTGCTGGGCCTGCGGCCCGCAGTTTCTTCCCTCTCCCAAGGGGAGAGGGTGCCCGAGCGAAGCTCGGGGGGGTGAGGGATCTGGAGGTCGCCGTTCGCATGCTGAGTCATTTCTCCCTCACCCTAACCCTCTCCCCAATGGGGAGAGGGAATTCGCCCAAGTAAACAGCGAGTCCTAATGTCACAAGCGTCCCACGGTACCCGATCTGCATTTCTGGATCTGCTGCGCCAGCGCATCCTCGTGCTCGACGGCGCCATGGGTACGATGATCCAGGCGCTCAAGCTCAATGAAGAAGGCTATCGCGGCGCGCGCTTCGACGCATGGAACCGCGAGGTGCGCGGCAACAATGACCTGCTCAATCTCAGCCGCCCGGACGCGGTGCGCGACATTCATCTCGCGTATTTCCGGGCCGGTGCCGACATCGTCTCAACCAATACCTTTTCCTCGACCGCGATCGCGCAGGCCGATTACGGCATGGAGGGCATCGCTTACGAGCTCAACCATGCCGGTGCGACGCTCGCGCGCGAGGCTGCGGTGCGTGCCCAGAAGGAAGATGGCCGCCGGCGTTTCGTCGCCGGTGCGCTCGGGCCGACCAACCGCACGGCCTCGATCTCGCCGGACGTCGCTAATCCCGGCTTCCGTGCCATCACCTTCGACCAGTTGCGCGCCGCCTACGGCGAGCAGGCGCGGGGATTGATCGACGGCGGTGCCGACCTGCTGCTGATCGAGACGATCTTCGACACGCTCAACGCCAAGGCCGCCATCTATGCGATCTCGGAGCTCTGCGAGGAGCGCGGCCACGACGTGCCGGTGATGATTTCGGGCACCATCACCGACCGCTCGGGGCGTCTGCTGTCGGGCCAGACGCCCGGCGCGTTCTGGAATTCGGTGAAGCACTCGCATCCCGTGACCGTCGGCCTCAACTGCGCGCTGGGCGCGCGCGAGATGCGGGCACATATCGAAGAGCTCGGCCGCCTCGCCGACACCTTCGTCTGCGCCTATCCAAATGCGGGCCTGCCCAACGAGTTCGGCTACTACGACGAAAGCCCCGAATACATGGCCGAACTGCTTGGCGAGTTTGCCGAGGCCGGACTGGTGAACGTCGTCGGCGGTTGCTGCGGCACGACGCCCGCGCACATCGCCGCCATCGCCAAGGCCGTCGCAGGCAAGGAGCCGCGCGCCATTCCCGAGGTGCCGCGCCAGCTGCGCCTGTCCGGCCTCGAAACGTTCACGCTCACGCCGGAGATCCCCTTCGTCAATGTGGGCGAGCGCACGAACGTCACCGGCTCGGCCAAATTTCGCAAGCTGATCAGCGCCAACGACTATTCTACCGCGCTGTCGATTGCGCGCGAGCAGGTGGAGAACGGCGCGCAGGTGATCGACGTCAACATGGACGAGGGCCTGCTCGATTCCGAGCAGGCGATGATCACGTTTCTCAACCTGATTGCCGCCGAGCCGGACATCGCGCGCGTGCCGGTCATGGTCGACTCTTCGAAGTTTTCCGTGATCGAGGCCGGGCTGAAATGCCTGCAAGGGAAACCGGTGGTGAACTCGATCTCGCTGAAGGAGGGCGAGGAGGCTTTCATCGATCACGCCCGCACCGTGCGCCGTTATGGCGCGGCGGTGGTGGTGATGGCGTTCGACGAGAAGGGACAGGCCGACACGCTCGAGCGCAAGGTGGCGATCTGCAAGCGCGCCTACGACATTCTCGTCAACAAAGTCGGCTTTCTGCCCGAAGACATCATCTTCGATCCCAACATCTTCGCCGTTGCCACCGGCATGGAGGAGCACAACAGTTACGGGCTCGCTTTCATTGAAGCCGCACGCCAAGTTCGCGCCGAGCTGCCGGACGTGCACATTTCGGGCGGCGTGTCGAACCTGTCGTTCTCGTTCCGCGGCAATGAGCGCGTGCGCCAGGCGATGCACTCGGTATTCCTGTTCCACGCCATCAAGGCCGGCATGGACATGGGCATCGTTAATGCCGGTCAGATCGCCGTCTATGACGATCTCGATCCAGAGCTGCGCGAGGCGTGTGAGGACGTCGTGCTCGATCGCCGTCCCGACGCGGCCGAGCGGTTGCTGGAGCTGGCGAAGAAATTCCAGGGCGGCGGGCAGGGCGGCAAGGAGGCCGACCTCTCCTGGCGCGAGCAGCCGGTCGAGAAGCGGTTGGCCCACGCACTCGTGCACGGCATCACCGACTTCATCGACGCCGATGTGGAAGAAGCCCGGCTGCGCGCGAAGCGTCCGCTGGAGGTGATCGAAGGTCCCCTGATGGACGGCATGAACATCGTCGGCGACCTGTTCGGCTCGGGAAAGATGTTTTTGCCGCAGGTGGTGAAGTCGGCGCGGGTGATGAAGCAAGCGGTCGCCTACCTGATGCCCTTCATGGAGCAGGACAAGGACGGACGGCAGCACGGCGGCTCGAACGGCAAGATCGTGATGGCGACCGTGAAGGGCGATGTGCACGATATCGGCAAGAACATCGTCGGCGTCGTGCTCCAGTGCAACAACTACGAGGTGGTCGACCTCGGCGTCATGGTGCCGGCGGCCAAGATCCTTGAAACAGCGCGCGCCGAAAGGGCCGACATCATCGGGCTTTCGGGGCTGATCACGCCCTCGCTCGACGAGATGTGCCATGTCGCTGCCGAGATGGAGCGGCAAGGCTTTGAATTGCCGTTGATGATCGGCGGCGCCACTACCAGCCGCGTGCACACGGCGGTGAAGATCCATCCCAATTACAAGCGCGGGCAGGCTGTCCACGTGAACGATGCAAGCCGCGCGGTCGGTGTGGCGCAGACGCTGATGTCGGTCGATGCCCGCGCCGGTTATGTGGCCGAGCTACGCGGCGAATATGCCCGGATCGCGGCGGCGCATGCGCGTGCTCAGGAGGACAAGGCGCGGCTGGCGCTCGCGGCTGCACGTGCCAACGCGCTCAAGCTCGACTGGTCGGGCACCTACCAGCCGCCAGTGCCGAAATTTATCGGCACCGAAGTCTTCGGCGATTATCCGGTCAAGGAACTCATCGACTATATCGACTGGACGCCGTTCTTCTCGACCTGGGAGCTGTCCGGGAAATTCCCGGCCATCCTTGACGACGCCAAGTTTGGCCAGGCCGCGCGTTCCTTGTACGAGGATGCACGCGCCATGCTCGACAAGATCGTGGACGAGCACTGGTTCAAGGCAAGCGCCGTGCTCGGTTTCTGGCCCGCCAACGCAAAAGGCGATGATATTCTTGTTTACGGCGACGAGCTCCGCGATGAACCGATCGCCGTGCTGCACTCGTTGCGCCAGCAACTCTCGAAACGCGAAGGCCGTGCCAACGGGGCGCTGAGCGATTTCATCGCGCCGCGCGAGAGCGGACTTGCCGACTACATCGGCGGCTTCACCGTCACCGCCGGCATCGGTGAAGATGAGGTCGCTGAGCGGTTCAAGCGCGCCAATGATGACTATTCGGCGATCATGGTGAAGGCGCTGGCCGACCGGCTTGCGGAAGCATTCGCCGAAAGATTGCACCAGCGCGTGCGCAAGGAATTCTGGGCCTATGCGGCTGACGAGACGTTCAGCAATGAACAGCTCATCGCCGAAAAATATCGCGGTATCCGTCCGGCGCCTGGCTATCCGGCACAACCCGACCATACCGAGAAGGGCACGCTCTTTAATCTGCTCGAGAGCGAGCGCATCGGCGTCAAGCTGACCGAAAGCTTTGCGATGTGGCCCGGCGCGGCCGTGTGCGGGCTTTATTTCAGCCATCCGCAGAGTGCTTATTTCGGCGTCGGCAAGATCGAGCGTGACCAGGTCGAGGACTACGCACGGCGCAAGGGCTGGACCGTCGGCGAGTGCGAGCGCTGGCTCGCGCCGATACTCAATTACGATGTGCACGCCTCGCCCAGTATCGTGGCGGCCTAGACTTTCTTCCAAAAGCAGGCACCGGAGAGCAAGCTCTCCGGTGCTGTAATTGTCCCCGGATCTAATCCGTTATTGTTGCTTTGGCGTCGTCGTCGGCCTCCTGAACTCAGAATGCCCCTAGCAAAATCGCGCCAACGAAAGCAAACACGGCGCACACAGCCAGCACATTGAGCTTCAAGGCAAGGTCCACGGCAGGTGCCTCCCTTGTTGACGCCTAAAGGCTAGCACGGAATGGGCGGGCACCGTAGGTACACGCAATCAGGTGGGTCCTTTTTGCAGCCGAAATCGCTTACCGCACCTGCGCAATGGACAAGCGGTTGATCGCGCGCCCGAAAAAAAGCGGCGGGCCGCAAATTTTGACAGTGCAAAACTCGCGCGGCGTCGAATTTTACATGGCGAATTTACGGCAAATACCATCGATCTTGCGCGCTAATGATTCCGCGGGGTTCGCCACGAAAGAAATCGAGCCCCGATCAAACGGACGATGTGGGTATTGATCCTCCGCGGTAGGGCCGATTGTGCGCAGCGGCGAGCGGCAAGGAATCCTTATCCTTAACGAAATCGGCGCCGGCCAGCGTTGAAACCCCGTTAAAGAAACTGCTCGCATTTTTGCGGGCATGAAGGGTGGCGTTGCGTACTACCTCGTTGGGGCAGGCGTGCTGCTGGCGCTCGCCGGTTGCGGGCGCAGCATGTTCATGGGCGAGCGTGCGGCCTGGCGGCATCAGGCCGAGGTCGAGTGCATGAAGTCCGGTGCCGTGAAGCTCGGCGCCGGCGTGGTGCGCATGGAGCCCATCGAGGGGCCCGGCATGTGCGGTGCCGATTTCCCGCTCAAGGTCGCGGCGCTCGGGGAAGGCGCTGCTGCCATCGGTTACGGCGACGATCTTCGTCCGCCAGGATCGATCCCGAACGCTTCGCAGATGCCGAACTGGCCGATCAACGAACCGCGTTACACGCCGCCGGCGCCGATCGATCGGGTTGATGTTCAGCCGATGTCTTCGCAGGCGGGACAGCCGCGCATGCGCTGGGTGCCGGGGCCGCCGCCTGCCGAGCGTGCCGCGCCGATGGGCTCGGCCGGGCAGCCGATTGAACTAAGACCGGCCGGCATCTCCCCCGGCGTTACACCCAACGCGACGCGGCCCGACGATATTCCCGACGATGCAATATTGCCGGATCGCACATATCCGCCGCAGCGTGCGCAGCCCGCGCCGGTCTACCAGCAGCCTCAGCAGACTGCGCCGGTTTACCGGGAATCGCCACGCAGCGTGCCGGCACTCGGTCCGGCGCGCGCGCCGCGCACGGCAGCTGCCACACCTGCAACGTTGACGCCGACGGCGACGCTCGCGTGCCCGATCGTTTCGGCGCTCGACCACTGGGTGAGTGACGGTGTGCAGCCGGCAGCGATGCGCTGGTTCGGCTCGCAGGTTGTCGAGATCAAGCAGATCTCGTCGTACTCCTGCCGCGGCATGGTTGGCGCGGGTGGCTCAGGAATTTCCGAGCACGCGTTCGGCAACGCCATCGATATCGCAGCTTTCACGTTTGCCGATGGGCGTCGCGTCACGGTGCAGGAGGGATGGCACGGCACACCGGAGGAACAGGGCTTCCTTCGCGATGTGCATCTGGCCGCCTGCGACAATTTCAGCACGGTGCTCGCGCCCGGCTACAACGCCGCACACTACAATCACATCCACGTCGATCTGATGCGCCGTGGCAATGGAGATCGTCCGTGCCGGCCCGAGGCGATGACGGGCGAAATGGCGGCGGCGAAAGCGCGGGCGCTCTACGCGAAACATCGCGGCCCGGCCTTTACCAGCTCCGTGCCGAAGGCGAGCCGGGCAAGAACGGCCGTGCCTGGCGAAGACGGCTACATTCTCGACCTTGAAAATCTTGGGGATGTCACCGGCGCCACCTACCGCTCAAAACGCGGCATCGAGCAGCATAGCGCCAAATAGAATAAGCCCCGCGTCGCGGTTGGATTTGAACAAGACCAGGCAGTGTGCCGGGTCGTCGATGTCGAGCCGGTTCACTTGCCACGCGAGATGCGCGGCGAAGGCGATAATTCCGATCGTAAAGATCATTCCTCCGCTGGCCATGAAACCGGCTGCCGCGATCAAGACGACTGCACCTGCATAAAAGCCCGCAATCATTGTCGGCGTCCGCTCGCCGAACAGGAGCGCGGTCGACTTAATGCCGATCAGCAGATCGTCCTCGCGATCCTGATGAGCGTAGATCGTGTCATAACCGATCACCCAGAGTATCGAACCGGCGTAGAGCACGATCGCCGGCCAGTCGAGGCGTTCGAACGCGGCCGGCCAACCCATCAGTGCTCCCCATGAGAATGCAAGACCGAGGAAGATCTGCGGCCAGTACGTGATGCGCTTCATGAACGGGTAGATGACGACCACCAGCAGCGAGGCGATGCCCGTTGCGACAGTGAAACGGTTGAACTGGATCAGGACCAGAAAACCGACGAGCGCCTGGGCCACCATAAACATCGTGGCCTGGGCGACGGTAACCTGCCCTGATGGAATTGGCCGCGAGCGAGTGCGCTCGACGCGTCCGTCGAGATCGCGATCGACCAGGTCATTCCATGTGCAACCGGCCCCGCGCATGGCGAATGCGCCGATGAAGAACAGCACGATGTGCCACAGACTGGGGAAACGGCCGTTGTGCATTCCGGCAAGGCCAACCGACCACCAGCACGGCATCAGAAGCAGCCAGGACCCGATCGGACGGTCCAGACGCGCAAGGCGCAGATAAGGCCGGGAATATGGCGGAGCTAGATTATCGACCCAGTTTCCGGTCGCATCGGCGACGCGTCCGGTGCTTTCGCTCATTTCTTTTCGAGCGGGTTGCCGGTCAGGGTGTCAAATGTGCCGCGTCCGGTCTTGATATTGTTTGAGTCCGGCACCGGGCTGGATAGCGCATCGCTCAAACTTGGACCGGTTGGACGCTGCGGCGCAGCGGCAGCCTGACAAACTTTGGTACGGACCTCGGACGTTTTGGCTATCCCCTCCTTAAGGTTGGCCATGATCTGGTTAGGGATGCCACACCAGGCCGCGTTGTCGGTCGCGTATTTGAGCATCTTCGATTGGGCGGCCACAAACGCGCTGAACAGCTGGCATGCTTCCTTCGGAGAAGCCTTGCGCTCGCCGGCAGCGCGGATCGCCACACCCTTTTTTTCCATGTCGTCACGAAGTTTGCCGAAATCTTTTAAGCAGGGTGGCTCCTGCTGCGGTGCCGTAGGCCCGAATTGCGCCTGCGCGCTGCCGGCAAAAAGCGCGACAACGCATATGACTGGCAAGGCTCGGCGCAAGTGCATGAAACCTATCCTCTCTATCCGGCCCATTATAACAGTTTAAGTGGGCCCTACGTTGCGGCTTATAACAACCCGAATGCGTCGGGAAGGCGGCGGAAAGGCCCACCGAGCCTCGCGTAGTCTTGCCAGAACGCGTAAAACCCGGCCATCGTCTTGCGACAATTAACCCCATGCCGCGCTACGAATTTCGCATGCCCCGGCTTTTTGTCGATCCGCCGTTGACCGCGGGCGCCGACGTCACGCTCGATCGTAGCCAGGCAAATTATCTTCTCAGCGTCCTGCGGATGCGGCGGGGCGACGCCGTTCTGGTGTTCAATGGGCGCGAGGGTGAATGGCGCGGTAGCCTTTCGGAAACCGGAAAACGGGCCGCGGTTATTCGAGTCGAAACCTGTCTGCGCCCGCAGCCGCGGCCAGGCGATCTGCATTTTCTATTCGCTCCGCTCAAGCATGCGCGCCTCGACTACCTCGTGCAAAAGGCGGTGGAGATGGGCGCGTCGCACCTGCAGCCTGTGATGACGCGACACACTCAGGTCGCACGCGTCAATCTCGATCGCATGCGTGCCAACGTAATTGAGGCCGCCGAGCAATGCGGGATCTTGCACGTGCCCACGGTCGGAACGGCCATCGGTCTTGAGGCAGCCCTGAGCGCCGACCGTTTGCTGATTTTCTGCGACGAGAGCGCAGAGGTCACAAACCCGGTCGATGCGCTGGCGGCGGTCCGGCGACGACAGTCGCCCATTTCCGTCCTGATCGGGCCCGAGGGCGGCTTTGCCGACGAGGAACGGTTGATGCTCGCAAAACTCCCGAACGTTGTTCCGATCGCGCTTGGCCCACGCATTCTGCGTGCGGACACCGCCGCGGTCTCGGCCCTTGCGCTGGTTCAGGCCGTTCTCGGCGACTGGTCAGACATGAAGTAAAACCCGTGTACCCAAGCCGGGGGCGACCTGCTAAAAGCTGTGCTAGACTCAGAATTCGGGTCGGGGGAGCGCAACGATGACGGCCTTTTTGTCCTGCCTTCGCGGTCTTTTGGCCATTTCGTTCATTGGAGTCTCGGCAGTCTCCGGCATTTCTCAGGCCAACGCCGCTGGTTGGCTCGAAAAGGGGATTTATCTCATCGGTCCTCGATATGACGGCGTCCTCCCGCCCTGTGAGGCCGCGCTCAATGTGATTGCGCAGCGCTTTGCACAGAAGGAAGGCCGCTTCTGGAGTTCCAACTTGCAGATTCTGGGCTTTGACCGCGTGCGCGAGACTGCGTTCCGACCCTGGGCTCCGCAAACGATTCCACGCCGGTACTGCTCGGCAGTCGCGCAGGTCAGCGACGGACGTCCTCACACGGTGCACTACTCGATCATCGAGGACGGCAACATGATCGGCATGTTCTGGGGAGTCGAGTGGTGCGTCGTGGGTCTCGACCGCAACTGGGCCTATAACCCGGCGTGCAAGATGGCCCAGCCCTGAATCACGGCTGCCGATCTCTTTTTATTCTTGTTTGTTCTCTGACTGTTCATGGTCCCAGGGTGTCGCTACCATGGAACCGTTGAGCCAGGTCAATTTCCGGTTTGTTCTTTTTCTATGTGCGTAAGTTGATGATGTGGCCGCTATCCATCCGTCGTTCGGCATGGGTCAGTGCGATTGCACTCGCCCACCTCTGCGTCTTTGCTGGTGGTGCCGCTGCGCAGGAGCGTCGCAACGGCGCGCCCGGCCAATTCGACTTTTACGTTCTGTCACTGTCGTGGTCGCCGTCCTATTGCGAGGCGGCGGAGGACCGAACGGGCGGTCGAACCCGCGATCGCCAATGCTCAGGCCGGCCATTCGCCTTTGTCGTCCACGGCTTCTGGCCTCAATACGAACGGGGTTTCCCGTCCGACTGCCAGATACCACCACCGCGGCTCCCGCGCGCGATCGTTGATGACATGCTCGACATCATGCCGAGCCCGCGATTGGTTTTCCACGAATGGGATCGGCACGGCACCTGCTCCGGCCTTTCGCCGAAAGCCTACTTCGGGCTCGTGCGCGCAGCCTGGGACGCCGTGAAGATCCCGCCGGACTATGTGCGAGTCGATCAGCCGATCAGCGTGACGCCCGGCCAGGTCGCGAGCGCTTTCCTGAAAGCGAACCCGCAGCTTGCGCGCGACGCGATCAATGTTTCCTGCGATGGCAGACGGCTGACCGAGATCCGTATCTGCATGACCAAGGAGCTGGCCTTTCGCGGTTGTCCTGAAATGGCGCGGTATTCCTGCCGCCGGGATAAAGTTGTGATGCCCGCCGTGCGCGGCCGATAAGGCAAATCCTGTCGTGAACTATCGCCACGAATTTCATGCCGGCAATTTTGCCGACGTTTTCAAGCACGCCGTGCTTTGCCGCATTCTTTGGTATTTGCGCGGCAAGCCGGCCGCATTCCGTGTCATCGATACGCATGCCGGCGCCGGACTTTATGATCTGACAAGCGATGCAGCGACACGCAGCGGCGAATGGCATCGCGGCATTGAGAAGATTCTGTCGGCGAAAATTTCCCAAATGGCCAGACAGCTCCTCACTCCTTATTTCGAGGTAATCGGTGCGCTCAACCAACCGGGCCGCCTGACGATGTATCCTGGATCTCCGGCCTTGGTACGCGCGTGGCTCCGTCCTCAGGACCGGTTGATTGCCTGCGAGCTCGAACCCAAGGCTCATGCCGCTCTCACCCGCAATTTGCGCGGCGACAACCGGATTAAGACGCTTGGAATTGACGGCTGGGTCGCCCTTAATGCCTACGTGCCACCAAAAGAACGGCGCGGCCTTGTGCTCGTCGACCCGCCTTTCGAGGCCGACAGCGACTTCTCGAACCTCGTCACCGGTTTGGGCGCGGCCTATCGCAAATGGGCAACCGGAATTTACGCGCTCTGGTACCCCGTAAAAGGCCGCCGCGAGGCCGATACACTGGCCAAGCGCCTTGGGCGCTTGGGACTGTCGAAGGTCTTGCGGGCTGAAATTCTGGTAGAGCCGCTCGGCGATCCGGCTCGGCTCAACGGTGCCGGCATGATCCTGGTCAACCCGCCCTGGACCCTGGAGAAGGAGCTTTCGGCCCTTTTACCGGCCTTAATTCAGGTTTTTGGAGGGGCGGGGAAACCCGGCTTTCGGCTGGACTGGCTTACCGCGCGGCCGGCGCCGGACGGCCAATGAGCCTTCGGTGACCCCTTGGCGGCCCCGTTGGGCTCTTTCCACAGGGCCCCAGTTGGTGTGTAGTTCCATGCTGGCAGTGACGTTCCGCCTCCTGTGGGGGCCGGCGGAGTGACTGAGGCCGTCGTGGCCGACGCTTTCCCCGATTGTGAATGTCCAGTCGAGCCGCCGTGCGTGGGGCCGGCGGCGAAGCAGAGGGGGAGAGGAGTTGTCGCGATGGCACAGACGGGTGTCGTAAAATTCTTCAACGGCGAGCGGGGGTACGGCTTTATCAAACCGGATGATGGCGGGCGCGACGTGTTCGTTCACATCACGGCAGTAGAGCAGGCGGGACTGAAGGGTCTGAACGAAGGTCAGCGCATCAGTTTCGATGTCGAACCGGACAAGAAAGGCAAAGGCCCGAAGGCCGTGAACCTGGTGATCACCGGCTAGGCGCCTTGCGCAAGCTATGACGACAAAAGCCCCGGTCGATCGACCGGGGCTTTGCACATTCATCACCAAAAAAGTTTTTGCGCGCGTCAGAAGAAGCGATAGTTCACGCCGAGGCGCAGGAAGTTCGAATGCAAACCATTATCGACGCCCGTGACCGAATAGGTGCGGCTGGTGAGATCCATGTAGAGATATTCGAGCTTTACGGACCATCTCGGGGCGAAGAGGAAGCCATACTCGATGCCTGCACCGGCCGTCCAACCGACAAGCGTCTTGTCCTCGCCTAGGCCGAAGAACTCGCCTTTGAGTTCGCCGTAGGCGAGACCACCTGTCGCGTACAGCAGCACGTTGTCGGCTGCCGCGAAACCGACGCGGGCGCGGAGGGTGCCGAACCATGGATTCGAAAACTTGTACGGGGCGAACGTATCGTCAGCGGCGCTGGCCTGGATGTCCGTTTCGATACCGTACACAAACGGACTCAGCTGCCAGTTGTAACCAAGCTGACCACCGCCGGCGATGCCGCTCGGCTCGGTGACGTTGTTTGTGACCTGGCTCCACTGGTAACCGAGATTCAGACCAGCATATGGACCGGTCCAGCTATAGGTGGCAGGGGGCGGCGGATAATACGGCGCGGAGCCACGAGGAAGATCCGCGGCGACGGCACTGCCGCCCGCCGCCGTCGCGACTGCCATCGCCATGATCGTCTTCTTCATCATCTTACCCTCCACTCAAGTCCGCTCCCTGCACGCCCCAAATGTGCAAACGAAGGAGCGATCGCACCGCCCCGCCGGCAAAACATCGACAGTTTCGTGGAGGATTTATCGGGCCTTTTAGGTTAAACGGTTCTGAATGCAAAAGAGCCCGCGGGTGACATCCCTAAAGAACCATTAGTTTTATGTTTTTTGGTATGACTCTCTTTACCATGTGCGTTGCCCGCCGGCGCATTGGCGGCCGACAACACGCGCGGATCGCGCAATCGGTGGCACAAGGTGCAATCGCGGAGACATGCCAGGCAGGCTGCGATGGCTGACGGCCAAAAAGGCGTCACTCGTACGGCGCTGGTTACCGGCGCCGGCCGCCGTATTGGGGCGGCGATCGCGCTCGCTCTGGCGCGCGCGGAGTATGCGGTGGTCCTGCATGCCAACAATTCACGCGAGGACGCAGAGAGGCTTGCTTCCGCAATCCTGGGAGCGGGGGGCCAAGCCCATGTGGTTCTTGCCGACCTTGCCGACCATGAGGCGGTTCGCGGCCTCGTGCCGGCTGCCGCCGCATTCGGCAGGCTCACGCTTCTGGTCAACAACGCGGGGGAATTCGAGCCGGACGACATCGAGACGTTGTCGCATGCGCGTTTCCAGCGCGCGATCGCCGTAAATCTCGAGGCACCGCTTTTTCTCTCGCAGGCCTTTGCGGCGCAAGCGCCTGAAGGCGTTGACGCGTCAATCGTCAATATCCTTGACCAGCGTGTGCTCAGGCCCAACCCGCGCTTTTTCTCATACACGCTGAGCAAGAGCGCACTCTTTACCGCGACGACCACGCTGGCGCAGGCGCTGGCGCCGAGAATCAGGGTCAACGGAGTAGCACCTGGGCCTACGCTTCCAAGCCCGCGTCAGACAAATGCCCAATTTGCGGCACAGGCGGAAAGCACGCCGCTCAAGCGCGGCCCGCAGCCCGACGACATCGCTGCCGCGGTTCTCTACCTTGCACAGGCCACGAGCGTGAGCGGCGTGACGATCCCCGTCGACGGCGGACAGCATCTGGCGTGGCGGACCGCCGACAGCGAGGCTGTGGAATAGCTGCGGCTCGCCCACGATATTTAGTTTGTTCATGCGCAAATGCATGCCGCGCACTATCTTCTCACCATGAACGGCACCACTAAAGACATCGATCCGGCGAGCGAGCTGCGTGAAGAGGAAGAAGACTCTTCGCTGCCGGAGCTGGACATCGACACCGCGCCAGCCGGCACCTTGGCCGCCGGTCGTGCCGCGATCACGCGCCTTGCAAAACTGGCGCCGTCCGCCCCCGGCGTCTACCGGATGATCGATGCGCAAGGAGACGTGCTCTATGTCGGCAAGGCGAAGAACATCAGGAAGAGGGTGACTGCATACGCGCGGCCCACCGGACACGACAGCCGTATTTCCCGCATGATTGCAGCGACGGCGAGTCTGGAGTTTGTCTCCACGAAGACTGAAACCGAAGCGCTGCTGCTGGAAGCAAACCTGATCAAGCGTCTGCGGCCTCGGTTCAATGTGCTCCTGCGCGACGACAAATCGTTTCCGTATATCCTGATCACCTCGGATCACTGGGCGCCGCAGATCCTCAAGCACCGCGGCGCGCGCACGCGGCCGGGCCATTATTACGGACCCTTCGCCTCCGCCGGCGCGGTCAACCGCACCATCAACGCGCTCGAGCGCGCCTTTCTGCTTCGCTCGTGCTCCGATTCATATTTTGAGGCACGCACGCGCCCCTGCCTGCTTTTCCAGATCAAGCGATGCTCGGCGCCGTGCACGCGGGAAATTGATTTCGCCGGCTATTCCGAGCTGGTGAAGGAGGCGAACGAATTTCTCTCCGGCCGCAGTCAGTTGGTGCAAAAAGAAATGGCGGGCGAGATGGACAAGGCCTCGGCCGCTCTCGACTATGAAAGGGCAGCAATTTACAGAGACCGCCTGTCGGCGCTCTCCGCGATCCAGTCACGCCAGGGAATCAACCCCCGCAGCACGGACGAGGCGGACGTTTTTGCCGTGCATCAGGCGGGCGGATATTCCTGCGTCGAAGTATTCTTTTTCCGTACAGGACAAAACTGGGGGAACCGCGCCTATTTCCCGAAGGCCGACCGTAGTATCGGTCAGGCGGAAGTGCTGAGCGCGTTTCTTGCGCAGTTCTACGACGACAAACCGCCGCCACGTCTCATTCTGGTCTCGCACGACTTTGAAGAGCGAGCATTGCTGGCCGAAGCCCTGACAGCCAAGTCCGGACGCAAGGTCGAGGTGAGCGCGCCGCAGCGCGGCGAACGCAAAGAGCTTGTGCAGCACGCGCTTGCCAATGCGCGCGAAGCGCTCGCGCGAAAGCTTGCGGACACATCATCGCAGCAGAAACTGCTGAGTGCCTTGAAGGATACGTTTGCGCTGCCACGGGCCCCGGGCCGGATTGAAGTCTACGACAACAGCCACATCGGTGGCACCAATCCAGTGGGTGCCATGGTCGTCGCGGGGCCTGAAGGCTTCCGCAAAAACCAGTATCGCAAGTTCAATATTCGATCATCCGAACTTACGCCCGGAGACGACTACGGGATGATGCGCGAAGTTCTTGAGCGACGGTTCAAGCGCCTGCTCGAAGAAAATCCCCGCACCGTGGCGAATAATGTGCATGACCTCATCACCGGCGGGGAGCAGCCTTGGCCCGATTTGTTGCTCATTGACGGTGGGCAGGGGCAACTGAATGCCGCGCAGGAAACGTTGACCGCGCTAGGCATAATCGACGTTCCGGTCGTGGCAATCGCAAAAGGCCCTGACCGGGATGCGGGTCGCGAGACTTTCTTCATGGCAGGTCGCGCGCCCTTCAAGCTGCCTCCACGCGATCCTTTGCTTTATTTCATCGAACGGTTGCGCGACGAGGCGCATCGTTTTGCGGTCGGCTCGCATCGCACGCGTCGCAAGAAAGACATTCGCGAAGCGGGATTGCAGGAAATTCCGGGGATCGGTCCCACCCGCAAGCGGGCTTTGCTACGGCATTTTGGCACGGTGAAAGCGATTGAGCGGGCAAGCCTGCCCGATCTGGCCCAGGTGCCCGGAATTAGTGCAGAGACCGCGCGAAAGATATATGAGTTCTTCCACGAGTCAGCCGTTGATGGGACGCGATAGATGATCATTCAGAGGCAGGAAGACGTCACAAAAGTCGTGACCGAAGCATTCAAAAACACGCAGCCGCCCCGGTTGCGGGAGATTCTCATTTCTCTGGTGGAGCATCTGCACGCCTTTGCGCGCGACGTCCATCTCACCGAGGACGAATTCGAGAAAGCGGTCCAATACGTCGCGAGGCTTGGGCAGAAGACCGACGACAAGCACAACGAAGTTGTTTTGATGTCCGGTTCGCTCGGTTTTTCGACGCTCATTTGTCTTCTCAACAATGGAAACAACGGGCAGACCGAAACCACCGCGAACCTGCTTGGGCCATTTTGGCGGATGAATTCACCACGCACCGAGAACGGCGGCTCGATTGTGCGCTCGCCGACACCGGGCCCTGCGCTGTTTGTCAATTGCTGGGTCAAGGATCAGGCGGGAAAACCGATCGCGGATGCCGAAGTCGACATCTGGCACTCTTCGCCCGAGGGCTTCTACGAGCAACAGGATCCCAAGCAGGCACCGATGAACTTGCGCGGAAAGTTCAGGACCGATGCGAAGGGTCATTTCAGTTTCCGGAGTGTGAAACCCGCGGGCTACCCGATTCCCGTTGACGGTCCGGTCGGCGACCTCGTGCGTGCAACCGGCCGTCACAATTATCGTCCGGCACATCTGCACTTTCTGATTTTCAGGGACGGCTTCAAGACGCTGATCTCGCAGGTTTATGTCAATGATGACGAAAAACTCGAAACCGACGTGCAGTTCGGCGTCACTCGCGCGCTGGTCGGCAACTATGTGCGACACACCGACGCTGCGCCGGCAAGCGACGTAACGGGCGAATGGTATTCGCTTGATCAGACATTTGTGATGGAGCCCGGCAAGAGCAGGCTGCCCAAACCTCCGATCCAGTAGGTGGGGATTGAGCCTGGGTGCCCGGTTGACCTGACCGCGCTGCGGGTGTTCCTTTCCGGCATGAATGCCATCAGTTCCCGGCCGCTGCCGGCGCGCCCGCTGGCGCTGCCGAATCTGCTGACTTATGCCCGCATTGCCGCCGTCCCGGTCGTCGTCGGACTGCTTTACTGGCAGAGTATTTTTGACGGGCCTCTGTGGCTGCGCTGGGTCGCGTTGGCGTTTTTCATCGCGGCGGGTGTCACGGACATCCTCGACGGATATCTCGCCCGCACGTGGGGCCAACAGTCCTCCCTCGGCCGCATGCTCGATCCCATCGCCGACAAATTGCTGGTCGCATCATGTCTTTTGATGCTGGCGGCGGAGGAGACGATTCGCGGATGGACGCTGCTCGCGGCCGTCGTCATTCTCTGCCGCGAGATATTGGTTTCCGGTCTTCGTGAATATCTCGCGGAACTGAGAGTCGGCGTTCCGGTGACGCGCCTCGCCAAGTGGAAAACGACTGCCCAGTTGGTTGCCGTCGGGTTTCTGATCGCGGGCGATGCCGGCGATCGCATCGTGCCGGTCGTCACGCAGATCGGCATCATGCTGTTGTGGCTGTCCGCGCTGCTAACACTTTATACGGGCTGGGACTATATGCGCGCCGGTCTGCGCTATGTGATCGACGAATGAATGTGAGATTGCGTTATTTCGCCTGGGTGCGCGAACGCGTCGGCAAGCCGGAGGAATCGGTGGAGGTTCCTGCAAGCGTTGCCACGGTTGGTGATCTTATGACGTGGCTTGCATCGCGCGGCGAGGAATATGCTTACGCGTTTGAAAACAGGAATGTGATCCGCGCGGCCATCAATCAGACTCACGTGCGGCCCGAGACCGCGATAAAAGGTGCCGGAGAAATTGCGTTTTTTCCGCCCATGACTGGCGGATGACGGGCGGATAGCCTGCGCGGTTCTGGCGGGTTACATTAGAGCCATGACACCGACGGTGCGCCTGCAGCGCGAGCCTTTTGACGCCGGCGTGGAAGCGGCGAAGCTTGCGCACGCCCGTGACGATGTCGGCGCGCTCATTACATTCACAGGAATTTGCCGCGGCACTGAGAACGGCGAACCGATTGCGGCGCTCACGCTCGAACATTATCCGGACATGGCAGAAGCCGAGATCGCCCGGCACGCCGCCGAGGCGGCGAGCAGATGGCCTTTGCTCGGACTAACTGTCATTCATCGCTACGGTCGGATTAAGCCCGGCGAAAACATTGTGCTTGTCGTGGCGGCGTCGTCGCATCGCGAGGCGGCATTTGCGGCGGCTGAGTTCCTGATGGATTATCTCAAGACCCGCGCGCCATTTTGGAAGCAGGTTGAAACGGCGAGCGGAAAAAGCTGGGTGGACGCCAAAGCTGCCGATGATGCAGCAGCGGGGCGGTGGGAGGTTCGACGTCGCGAGCGTGAAGCAGCGGAATAGCCGCTGTCTGCTGGAGGACAACATGGTTCCGGTCGTACTTGCGGCAATTGCTGCCGTGACGCTCGCCGCTCACCCGGCGTCGTCCGCGGACGTCGCTTATTTTGATGTCCCGCGCGGAGCCCATCCACACGACGTCGCGCCGGCGCCGGACGGCAGCGTCTGGTATACCGCTCAGTTTCAAGGCGCGCTCGGCATCCTCAATCCGAAAAGCGGGCAGACAACCCAAATTGCGCTTGGACCGGGCTCGTCACCGCATGGTGTTATTGTTGGCCCCGATCGTGCCGCCTGGATCACTGATAGCGGGCAGAACGCGATCGCGCGATTTGATCCGGCCACCAAGGCGGTGAAGCTTTTTCCGCTACCGAAGGAATTCTCTGGCGCCAATCTCAATACCGCGACCTTCGATCGCAAAGGCATTCTGTGGTTCACCGGGCAAAGCGGTGTTTACGGGCGTGTTGATCCGTCGAGCGGGAAAGTCGAAGCCTGGAAAGCGCCGAAAGGCACCGGGCCCTACGGCATCACGACGACGCCGAACGGTGAGGTCTGGTATGCCTCGCTCGCTGGCGACCACATCGTCAAAATCGACACTGTGAGCGGCGATGCCTTGATGGTGCCGCCGCCGAAGCCGGGTGTCGGGCCGCGCCGCATCTGGTCGGATTCCAAGGGGCTGTTGTGGGTGAGCTTCTGGAATACGGGCGAAATCGGTCGCTACGATCCGATGAACAAGGCGTGGAAGGTCTGGAGCCTGCCGAAGAGCAAGGGCGGCTGTTACGCGATCTATGTCGACAACAACGACAAGATCTGGGTCACCGATTTCGTGTCCAATGCCATCGTGCGGTTCGATCCGGCGACCGAAGCCTTCGAGAGCTTTCCGAGCGACAAGCGCGGCGCTTCGGTCCGGCAATTGCTCGGCCGACCGGGCGAGGTGTGGGGTGCGGAGTCCGGCGTCGACCGGCTGGTCGTCGTAAGGGATTAGTGGCGCACGGAGATCTGATGGCTTTCACTCAACGTCCAGATCGCCGCGATTTTCTTTATTTTCTCGGTGGTGGCGCGTTGTACGCGGCCGGACTGGGTGACGCCAGCGCGGCAGAAACACGGATCGGCCGCCTCATCAATGAGGCCCAATCCAAAGGCTCAATTTCGCAAAAAATCGACTTCATTTCGGGGGCGCTGCGAGGCACGCGCTATCTTGGCTATACGTTGATCGGCGGGCCGCGGCGGCCGGAGCAATTCGTCGCGCGCGACGACGGGTTTGACTGCGTGACCTTTTGTGAAACCGTTCTGGCAGCCGCACGCGCCGGAAGTCAGGACAGCTTCGACTCTGTGTTGAAATCCATCCGCTATCACGACGGTATCGTCAGCTGGCGCGAGCGCAATCATTATTTCTTTGAATGGGGCCAGCACAACATTGAGAACAAAGTGTGCAAGCCGATCGACATGGCGGGCTCGATTGAAATCGAGAAGGACGTTTATTGGCACCAGGCGCTTGGCCGCCGCCATTTTGCGATCAGGGTGATTCCGAGCGCCGTATTTCTGGGTAACAAGGCGCTGCTCGAAAATGGTGACATCGTCGGGTTCATTACCCGGCGATCAAACCTCGACTATTTTCACGTCGGATTTGTTGCGCTGGGCCGCGGAGGCCAACTACTGCTCAGACACGCGTCGCAAAGCAAAGGCAGCGTGCTCGATGAACGTATGGACCGTTTTGTTGCGGTGAACCGCGTACGTTATGTCACGCTGCTGCGGCCGCAGGAGCCGCGCGCCGTTGCCAGGGCTGGCTAGGCGGCCGCGGCCTTCGGCTTCACTTCGGCGGTGTAATCGTCCATCAGGGTCTTGGTGATCCCGCCCGGATTGAAATTCCAGTGCGCGATTTCCGCGACCGCAGTCACTTCAGCGGCTGAGCCGGTGATGAAGCATTCCGAAAAGCTCGTAAGCTCGTCCGGCATGATGCGCCGCTCGATCACTTCCATGCCGCGCTTGCGGGCAAGGCCGATGACAGTCTGACGGGTGATGCCGTCGAGGAAGCAGTCGGCGATCGGTGTGTGAATCTTGCCGTCTTTCACGAAGAAAATGTTGGCGCCGGTGCATTCGGCAACACGTCCTTCCCAATCCAGCATCATGGCGTCGGCGTAGCCTTTGCGTTCCGCCCGGTGTTTCGAGATCGTGCAGATCATGTACAGGCCGGCCGCCTTGGCCAAGCAGGGCGCCGTCTTTGGATCCGGACGGCGATACTCGGCAAGGTCCAGCCGGATTCCTTTTAATCTCTGTTCCGGATCGAAATAGCTCGGCCACTCCCAGCTCGCGATGGCGAGATGGATCGTGTTGCTCTGCGCCGAAACACCCATCATCTCGGACCCGCGCCAGGCAACCGGACGAACATAGGCTTCCTTCTTCCCGTTCTTTTCGACCACCAGTTTCTTCGCGGCGTCGATCTCGGCCACGGAATAGGGAATCTCGAAATCAAGGACGTTAGCGGAACGCTTCAGGCGCTCGGAATGCGCGGTGCTCTTGAAGATCTGGCCGCCATAGGCGCGTTCGCCTTCAAAGACGCAGCTCGCATAGTGAAGCCCGTGTGAAAGGACATGGAGGTTCGCCTCGTTCCAGGGAACGAGCTTGCCGTCATACCAGATGACCCCTTCGAGCCGGTCATAGGATTGCGCAGCCATGAACTCCTCCTTCGCCTTGCGCAGCGGCGACGTGCTGCCGCTGTGATGGCGCATTTTCCGCGCCTATTCCAACACTTTGCGTCAGCCGGTGACACCCGGTATGACTTGGCCGACACGAAAGGACGCCGTCAAAACCTCTCGCATGCTCCATCGAAACGGTCTTTTTGGTACGATCCTTTCGTCTCGGGTACTGTTTTTGTAACATAAGAACAAAATATGTCAATATGGCTGACATAAATGTGAGCAAGGTCGCTGTAGCCGGTGCAGGGGTGGCAGAACGCCGTTCGGCGGGCGGAGCTGCGGCGGAGCCCGTTTGGGACATCATCGAACTGTTGTTTTTTGCCTACCGTGACTTCGTCGGCGACCCCGACGAGGTGCTTTTGAAACTTGGTTTCGGGCGCGCCCATCATCGGGTGCTGCATTTCGTCAACCGCAACCCCGGCATGAAGGTTGCGGATCTGCTCGAGATCCTCAACATCACGAAACAGTCGCTCGGCCGCGTGCTCAAGCAACTCGTCGATCAAGGTTATGTGGTGCAAAGGGAGGGCGAGGAGGATCGCCGTCAGCGCCTCCTCTATGTGACGCCGAAGGGAGAGGCCCTGGCGCTCAGGCTCGCGACGCTGCAAACGCAGCGGATCAATCGCGCGTTCAGTGAACTCGGGCCAAACGCGCATGAAGCGGCGCGCCGGTTCCTCACGTCAATGATCGATGCCGACAACCGCGACGATGTTTTGCGTCTGATCGGCCGCGCCGACCGTACATCAAGGACTCGGGGCTGAATTTGACGGGAGCAGCTTCGGCAATGACCTTGCCTGCAACACTACCCGACGACGCGCCGCATCTGCTGGTGGTCGACGATGACCGCCGCATTCGCGATCTGCTTTCACGATTTCTCAGCAGCGAAGGCTATCGTGTCACGACGGCGGAAACCGCGATGGACGCGCGCGCGAAACTGAACGGCCTCAGTTTTGATCTGCTCATCCTTGACGTCATGATGCCCGGCGAGTCCGGTTTTGATCTCGCAAAAGCTATACGCGGCGATTCTAACGTCCCGATTCTGATGCTGACGGCGCGTGATGCGGCAGAAAGCAGGATCCGCGGACTCGAAATTGGCGCGGACGACTATCTGTCAAAGCCGTTCGAACCGCGCGAACTGTCCTTGCGCATTGCCAATATTCTCAAACGCGCCCAGCCGGCGCCGCCACCGCCTGCCGAGTCGGTCCGCTTCGGGCCATTCGTATATCATCTTGCGCGCGGCGAGTTGCGCAAAGGCGAGGAAGTTATTCGCCTGACTGATCGCGAGCGCGAGATGCTGCGTATTCTTGCCGCTGCTCCGGGTGAAACCGTTCCGCGGCTGTCGCTCGCCGGGCAGGGCGGTGCCGTAAGCGAGCGGGCGGTTGACGTTCAGGTCAACCGGCTGCGACGGAAGATCGAGCGCAATCCGGCCAACCCGCTCTTCGTGCAGACAGTACGTGGAGTCGGTTACAGGCTGGTGATCACATCATGACCAGTCTCGACATCAGCAACGGTGTACGTACCGCGCTGATGAGACTGCGCAGCGCCTGGGAGTGGTACGACGCACTCCCGGTGGTGCGCAGGATCCACAGCGCGCTCGGTCAGATCGCGGAAGGCTGGCGTCGTGCAAGCCGCTGGCTCAACAGCGTCATGCCGAAGGGCCTCTATGCCCGCGCGCTGCTCATCATCATTGCGCCGATGGTAATCCTGCAATCGGTCGTCGCGTTCGTCTTCATGGAACGCCATTGGAACGTCGTCACCCAGCGACTGTCCGCGAGTGTGGTCCAGGACATTGCCGCCCTGATCGACATCTATCGTGGCTATCCGCAGGATGCTGACCAGGCGCAGATCCGGCGCATCGCGCAGCAACGCCTCGGACTCGTGGTCGATTTTCTGCCGCTTTCGGAGATGCCCCCGCCCGGGCCCAAGCCCTTCTTTTCACTTCTGGATCAGGCGCTGGCAGAAGAACTGCGCAAGCAAATCGGGCGTCCCTATTGGATGGATACCGTCGGCAAGTCTGCGCTGCTGGAAATCCGCGTCCAACTCGACAACAACGTAATGCGGGTCTTCGCCAGGCGTAGTGCGGCCTATGTCTCCAATTCGGAAATCTTTTTGCTCTGGATGGTAGGCACATCGACGGTGCTGCTGACCGTCGCAATTATTTTCCTGCGCAATCAGATCAAGCCCATCTTGCGGCTTGCCGATGCGGCCGAAAGCTTCGGCAAGGGGAGGGAGGTGCCGAACTTCCGTCCCCGTGGTGCCCGCGAAGTACGGCGCGCTGCAGCAGCCTTCATCGAAATGAAGACGCGCATCGAACGCGCGATCGAGCAACGCACGGCGATGCTGGCCGGTGTCTCGCATGACCTGCGGACCGTGCTTACACGATTCAAGCTCGAGCTTGCGCTCATCAAGAAGAAAACGCCCGAAGTCGAGGCGATGCAGAAAGACATCGATGAGATGGCGCGGATGCTGGAAGCCTATCTGGCCTTCGCTCGCGGTGACAGTGGCGAGACGGCAGCACCGACCGACATGGCGGAATTCCTGGAAGAACTGCGTCTCGACGCCGAACGCCACGGTCACAAGGCCACGGTGCTTTTCCACGGTCCGCCTATCGTCACCGTGCGCCCGGCAGCTTTCAAGCGTTGCCTTGCCAATCTTGTTTCCAACGCGGCGCGCCACGCACCATCAATTGCTATTTCCGGCCACCGTGACCACCGCTATCTCACGGTTACCGTCGATGACGACGGGCAAGGCATTCCGCCGGACATGCGCGAAGAAGTATTCAAACCGTTCCTGCGGCTCGACGATGCGCGCAATCAGGATGAAGGTGGCACCGGTCTGGGATTGGCGATTGCGCGCGACATCGCGCGCTCACACGGCGGTGACATCACGCTCGGCGACAGCCCGATGGGCGGATTGCGTGCGACCGTTCGGGTGCCGGTCTAGGCAGCTTCGGCCTCTTCGTCGCGCCTGCGACGACGGCGCCTCGGTCCGCGCAAAACGCACCCCGGAATCGCGCAGAGGTCATCAAGGAATCCCGCCCAGCGTTCGGCACTTGCAAGCCCACGATCGAGCGCGGCCATTGTCCGGTCGAGACCCTCGTCGTCGTCGTCGATCCATACCGACAGCACGCGTGCGAACATGAGCGCCGCACCCTGCGCCCGCAATGCGCCGCGCGGGCCCGCCGTGCCAATGCCGGCAGCCTCGAGCATCCAGCGTTGCGAGCGCACCGCCATGGCGTTGAGCGCGAATGCGAGCCCGGGGTTTCGCCGCGCAGAGCGCATGATGGAGCGGACGGCATCCCTGTAAGGTGCAAGTGCCTCCAGGCGGCGCATCAGAACGTCAAACAGGCGTTGGCGCGCGGGCTCCTCAGCCATATCGCTATCGCCGCCGGCAAGAACAACGCGGTCGATCTCCTTGATGTGGGCACCCAAGATCGCGAGCGTCGATCCGAATTCGGCACGGAGCTGCGAAAGCTTGATGCCGGCTCTGCCGGCGACCTCGGCCAGTCCGATCTGTTCGAATGAATGTTCGGAGAGCAGCGACATCAGCGCATCGACCGCCTTGTCGCGGTCGGAACCGCCGCGCGCTGGCGCTGGAGCCGCAGCCGGACTTCTGCGCGGACGCTTGGACTTGCGGGCCATGACGGCCTCCCATGGCAGAACTCGTCTGCCTATTAATGTAGGGCCGGAATGGGGTCGGTGCTAGGGCGACCCCTAGCCTGCCAGGTCGCGCGATCGACGTGTCGCAGCCTCAATGGCCTTCGTCATGAGTTCCTCCAGGCCGCCGGGCCCCAGCAGCACATCGAGTGCGGCGGCGGTGGTCCCGCCCGGTGAGGTCACATTTTCCCGCAACGTTGCGGCGCTGAGCTGCGAGCGATGCAGCAGTTCCCCCGACCCCGCGACAGTGTCGTGCGCGAGCCGGGTCGCCAGGGCGGGTGGCAGTCCGGCTGCGATGCCGGCGCTGGCCATCACTTCCGCCAGAAGAAATACATAGGCAGGCCCCGAGCCGGAGAGTGCGGTCACTGCGTCCATCACCGTTTCGTCCTTGGCCCATTCCACTTTGCCGATGGCTGATAGCAGAATGGAGGCGAGCTTGCGCTGGCGTGCGCTCACCATCGGGTTAGCGCAGGCAACCGTAATGCTGCGGCCGACCGCGGCCGGCGTGTTCGGCATTGCGCGAACGATCGCCGTTCCCGCGGGGAGTGCGCCCTGCAGGAAGGCAATGGTCTTGCCCGCCATGATCGAGAGCGCCAGTGTCGACTGACCGACAAAAGGCGCGACCGACGGCATGGCTTCCGGCGCGTTCTGCGGCTTCACTGCGATCACGACCGCGCTTGCTTCGGCAATTCGCTTGCGGGGATTGATGGCCACGCCGCGCCGCGCCAGCGCCTTGATGGATTTCATTGGATGCGGCTCGAGTACGACGAGCCTGCGCGGGTCAAGTCCGCGCGCGAGCCAGCCTTCGAGCATGGCCGAACCCATCTTTCCGGCGCCGAGCAGAACCAGGCGGCCAGAAAGTCCACGCAGCGGCTTGTCGGCGGGTTTTGCTCGCTTCATGGCGACGATTATATCGCCATTTGCGTCGTTATGCCTCCCCGGATGTCTCGAACATCGCAGCGTCGAGCGCTTCGCGCGCGGTCTTGCCGGCCCAGACCACGAACTGGAAGGCCGTAAAATAGCGTTCGCAGGAGTCGAGCGCCGTCCCGAGCAGTGCCTCGCATTGCTTGCCCGAGGCCTCGGAGCCGCCTGCGAGCACGAGGGCGTGACGAAACATCACAATGCCCTCCGTCACCCAATGATCAAAATGGCCGACCCAAAGACGTTCATTGATTAGCGTTATAAGCGCCTGCACTTCAGCGCATCGTCTTTCCGGTACCCGCAGATCAAACGCGCACGCCAGGTGCAGCGCTTCTATATCGCTCATCCACGTGTAAGAGAGCTGATAGTCGGTCCAGCGCCCGGTAACCAGGATCGTGATTTCGTCGTCGCTTGCGCGTTCGAATGACCAGTCATTGCCGGTCGCGAGCCGCTCCACCACGTCGAGGGGATTGATGCGCGACTCTTCCGCGTAGCTTGTCAGGGACATGACGTCTCCGCTTTGCCGATTGGAGCGCGAGGAAACGCACGCCACAGCACGCACGACACAGGGATGACCCGAGATGGGCCCGGACCGTCCTTTGACGCAGGGGTTACGGGATGCCTTGACGGCGAGAGCGAATCACCAAGCGATTCGACTATATCGCGCCTGATTCCGCCCGCCAAAGGCATCGTCAAGAGCCAATCAGCCGTGATTTGCCTGTCATAGGCAACCGCGTCGATTCGACTCTCCACAACCAATGCTGTGGCGAGGTAACTCAACAGTGGATAAGTCGGTTGAGCGGCGCGTTTAGTCGAACAGGCTCGACACCGACTCCTCGGTCGCAGTGCGTCCGATCGCTTCGCCGATGAGTGGCGCGATTTCCAGTATCCGGATATTGCCCGCGCCGAGCACGTCCTTGGTCGGTTGGATCGAGTCGGTGATCACCAGTTCCTTCAGGCGTGATCCCGAGATCCGTTTCACGGCTCCGCCCGAAAGTACGCCGTGGCTGATATAGGCGTAGACCGCCTTGGCCTTGTTCTCGAGCAGCGCGTCGGCGGCGTTGACCAGCGTGCCGCCGGAATCGACGATGTCATCGACAAGGATGCAGGTATATCCGGCGACATCGCCGATCACGTTCATCACCTCGGACTCGCCGGCGCGCTCACGACGCTTGTCGATGATGGCAAGCGGGGCGTTGATGCGCTTCGCCAAGCCGCGTGCGCGCACCACGCCACCGACGTCCGGCGATACCACCATCACATTGTCGAGCTTGAAGCGTTCACGGATGTCGCGGACCATTACCGGTGAGGCATAAAGATTATCTGTCGGAATATCGAAGAAGCCCTGGATCTGGCCGGCATGCAGGTCCAGCGTCATCACGCGGTCGGCGCCGGCACGGGTGATCAAGTTTGCGACAAGCTTGGCCGAAATCGGCGTGCGCGGACCGGGCTTTCGGTCCTGCCGCGC
>Ga0081455_10000541_pt1 | contig 49084 bp, 44 predicted proteins | sample TabmetS3T2R1_FD_70207 | JGI IMG/M metagenome (GOLD analysis project Ga0081455, IMG submission 70207) | Tabebuia heterophylla rhizosphere microbial communities from the University of Puerto Rico - S3T2R1 | ecosystem: Host-associated > Plants > Roots > Rhizosphere ...
CAGGCGAGCCGCTATTTCCCAATTCGGTGGAATCGCTTCGTCTGTTGCGCGGCTACATGGCGGCTTTTGGCTGCACGGCGGATGAGATCTACATGATGTGCACTGTGAACCCGTCGTTCATCGTCGGCCTCAACCTGTCGACGACGCAACGTGCGGCCGCGGCGCACTAGCCGCCATCGCGCGGGCGCGCCCGATGGGCGGGCATTGGTAGTATTCCGAGAGACCTAAAGAAACGCCGCCGAGTTTCTAGCACTTAAGTCAAAAGTTCCAATGCATGGACCGCCAAACCCTCGGCGACCGAAGTAAATTCCTGGCCGGCGCGGATCGGCGTTTCCGCGCCGAACTTTTCAGCGAATAGTCTTCGAATTTTCGGAACGAACGACGAGCCGCCGGTCATGAAGATGGCGTCCACGTCTTGTGTCGCCACATTGCAGGTTTTTAGCAGTCGATCGACGCAGCTGCTGATCTGCGAAACTTCCGGATCAATCCAGTCTTCAAACTGGGAACGCGACACCGCTTTCTCGATTGCCACCACCGCTTCGTTGAAGCGGAACTGGGTTTGAGCATCATCGGAGAGCGCACACTTCGCTTGCTCGACGGATTGATACAAGCGATATCCAAGGTCGTGGTCGACCAGATCGATCAGCGCGTCGATCTTTTGCGGTTCGAGGGCTTGAAAACGAATCTGGCGCAGCAGCTCCATGTTTTTCTTGGTCTTTAAAAAAGACAGGTAGTGCCAGCGTTCGAGATGTTCGTACAGCCAGTTCGGCGAGGGCAAGATTTTGCCGAATTGGCTCTTGTATTTGGAGCCGAGACCCAACATCGGCGCAACCAGGTTGCGCACTATTTTGCTATCGAAAGTGTCGCCGGCAATGCCGACGCCGTCAGTGCCGATGACCGGGCTTGGCGTTTTTTCCGCGCTCGGCGGTTGCAGTTGAACCAGAGAAAAATCGCTCGTCCCGCCACCGAAATCGGCAATCAGCACGAGCTCTTGGTGATCGAGCCTCTGCTGGTACTTGTAGGCGGCGGCGATGGGCTCCGGCAAAAAGTGCACGTTCGTGAAACCGGCATTGCCGAAGGCGACCCGTAGCCGGCCGACAGCGCACTCGTCGTCAGCAAGGTCTCTCGCACCGCTAAAATGTACCGGCCTGCCGACGACCAGAGTCGAACCCAGGTCGCCGAACTGCGCTTCCGCCGATTTGCGAAGATGACGGAGTAGAATACTGATCAGATCTTCGAGGGCATGGGTCTCGCCAAGAATCTGCGTTTGCGTGAATAGCCGGCTCGCGAGGTAGGACTTCATCGACTGAATCAAACGGCCCGGCGTTTTGGCTTCCAGATAACTTTGGATCGCATCGGGCCCGGCGACCACACGGTGCCTGTTGGTTCGAGGGCTGTCGTGTTCTTCGAAATAAATAATCGAGCGAAACGTCGCGCCTCCCCTGAATTGCGCCAATTGCACCATCCCGTCCGACTTCGCGATCGCCAGGGAGCTGTTGGTTGTGCCAAAATCGAGCCCGATTGCTTTCACCAAGGCTGTTCCCTCCATTCGAGCCCTACTCCCATTGCCGACTCTCCAGCCGTCGTTGCTCTTGTTTCTGTCTTAGTATCTCTAGGAGTTGCTCCTTCGTCGGTTGCTTTTCAGGCTCTCGCTGTTCACGTTGCGGTGGCTCGGATCGGGTCGCTTCACTTTGCAAGTCGCGGCGTGGCGGCTTGGCTGTTTCTCCGAACAGCCAATCTTTGAAGATGCCACCAAACCATTCCTTGGCGGCGTCCAAATACGGTTCCCAGAAAGAGTCGTGCGGTCTTTCAAACGGGAACTCGGCGCGGCTGTCGATCAATCGTTGGTTGAGCGTTTGCTGAAAAAAATCTCCCACCAGCAGCAAGGCATTGTGCCTGCCCTCGCCCCAATAGTTGCTGCGCATGGTGATCCGTGGGTCGTTAAAGCCGATCCATGACCCGGCGACCAGGCGTCGATGCATCAAGATAAACCAGCCGTCGGTATTTTTTTGAGTCGTGCCGGTTTTTCCCGCAACGTCGGCGCGTATGCCAAACGCCGTTCGCACCGCCTGGCCTGTACCCTGGTCAACCGCGCCGCGGAGCATATTGACCAAATTCTCCACGGTTTTGGGGGACAGGACGCGCTGGCTTTGATTTTCGAATCGCGCAAGCACGTTGCCGTTCTTATCGGTGATGCGAGTGATAAAGATCGGTTGGCGATATTCACCGAGCGCGGCGATGGTGCCGTAAGCGTTCACCATTTCCAATAAGGTAACCGGACTGGTCCCGAGGGCTAAGGCCGGTACTACGTCAAGCTTGCTTCGATTAACGCCCATGCTGCGCGCAAGCTCGGCCGTTTTTCTCGCACCGACCTCCTGCATGACCTGTGCGGTGATGGTGTTTTTCGAATAGATCAGACCCTCACGCGCCGTCATGCGCTGGCCGGTGGGTTGCGATGAATCGGAAGGGCGCCACACGGTTCCATCCGGCAGGGGGATCTCCACCGCGCGGTCGGTGAAGCGTTTATCGGGCGACATCCCTTGCTCGAGGGCGGCACCGTAGACAAACGCTTTGAACGTCGAGCCCGGTTGCCGTCGGGCTTGTGCCACGTGATCGAATTGGTCGGTTTTGAAGTCGCGGCTACCCACCCACGCCTTGACTTGACCAGTGGCCGGATCGATGGCGACAAAACCGGCCTGCAAACGTGTTTTGTCGGCACGCAGCTTGGTCATGAATTCGGGGCTGGTCTTAAGCTCCTTTATTGCAGCTTCAGGTGTCGCACCGGAACTGACCGCGCGACGGTAAGCCGCGGATTCGCTGATAAACGCATCGATCAATGTGGACTTGGTTTTCCAGAAATAGGCGAAAGGCTGCACGCGCCGGCGCATTTCGACGTACGCATTCGCGCTGGACGATAGCAAACGTTCGGAGCTCACTCCCCACTCGACGTCTGCCACCGCCTGCAGGGATTCCATTTGGCGGTTTACAGCTTGGTTGGCCAGCGCCTGCAATCGGGAATCGATGGTGGTATGCACGATCAGTCCGTCGGAATAAATGTCGCGGTCGTTACGGTCTGCCCAATCGATCAACCACTTGCGAATGTGCGCGGCAAGGTGAGGAGCGGGGCCGACGGGTTCCGGCTGGGGTTCGAAATCGAGGCGTATCGGTCGGGTGCTTAGCTTATCGAAATCGGCCTGGCTCAACACTCCGCGCTTGACCATTTGGGACAGGACCACATTGCGGCGCCGAAGCGCGCGCTCGGGATTGAGCACCGGGTTATAGTAGGCGGTGCCTTTCAACATGGCGATCAAGGTCGCGCTTTCGATGACCGTAAGTTTCTGGGCCGGTTTGTCGAAGTACGTCCGGGCCGCCATCTCAATGCCGAAAGCGTTGTACAAGAACGGCATGGTGTTGAGATAGGTTTCCAGTATTTCTTTCTTCGTATAGGCGTATTCGATCTTGATCGCGGTAATCGTCTCCTTGATCTTCCGCGTCACCGTCCGTTTTCGGCCAATGTCCTCCGGATAAAGGTTACGGGCGAGCTGCTGGGTTAATGTCGAACCGCCCTCCGGATCGCCGATGAAGACCCGCAGCAGTCCCACCGCGGTCCTCTGTAAGTCGATGCCGTAGTGTTGGTAGAAGCGGTGATCTTCGGTGGCGATCAAGGCGGTGATTACATGGGGCGAGATCTGACTCAACCGGACCCACTCGCGGTTCATCGGCTTGAAGGTCGCAAGGCGCTTGCCATCGACAGATATCAACACGCTGGGTTGGTCGATTTTGGCTTTGCGTAGATTAGAAATGCTCGGCGTGAATGGGATCAAAATGACGGCGTACACAAACAACAGGGCTAGGCTGAGCGCGCCCAACGTGGCCAGGCCTTTGGCGCCCGCAAGAATCCTCGCTTTCGTAGTCACAGTCGGATCGAACACTGCCCCGAAGTAGCCTGCGAGGCGCCGGTAGAAGCGCATGACGGGCCCGGGAATCTTTACGTTTTTAAACACAATTGTCGCTTCGGTTTTCCCATCCAGTCGTCCTTTGAGAACACAATTTGATAGACGACTGTACGGTGCTGTCAGTTAATAGCTCTAGGTTTTATTCTACGTTATGGCTAAGGGAACTAAAGGGGCCGAGGCCAGGCGGTGGACCGTTTTAGCGGTTATGTCCACGAGGTCTTCGTTGCAAGTGAAATTCTAACGAGCGTTGGACCGGATGCGATACGCATATTGGCACGGTCGCAGCATTCGGCGAGAATCTTTCAAACGAGGTATGATCTGCAGGTTTCTCAAATAATGTAACCGCCTGACCCGTCGGTTGGAACGTGATAGGATACAGGAGCGGTTGCAAAACGCGGACACGGCAGCATTCCGCTCGAACGTACAAAAATCGCAATGCTTCAGAGTCATTTTGCTATTCGGCACTCGGTTTCGCTACGGTGGAGCACTCCGCTCATCGCACCCCTGCTAGCAACTTGCCTCGGAGACACGGGTCCATTGTGTTTGCTGCGGAAGGCTTGCTCCTTGCTTTGTCTTCAACTGCGGAATCGAGCTTCAAACGATCTGAGTGGGAGAGTTGTGCGGTGAAGATTTTTCCAGCGACGTTGTCCCTCCTTTTGATCCTGGGCTTGTTTTCGTCCCTCGGCGCGCAACACAAAAAGCTCACTACTGTAAACCTCGGCTATGCGGCGATCAGCGGCAGCTTCGCTCCGCTCTGGGTTGGCTTCGATCAAGGCCTATTCACGAAATACGGCGTGGATTTAAAAATGGCCTACATCCAGGGGAACCGCGTGATGATGTCAGCGCTCACCGCAGGCGAGATTCAACTGTATCAGGGGGGCGCGGAGGGCTTGATCCGACTCGTCTCCGGTGGAGGCGATGGTATTTTTGTCGCGACCCAATATAACTTTGTCGGCCACTACGTGCTGATGACAGACCCGAGCATCAGCCAGTTAGAAGATTTGCGCGGCAAGCGGATCGCGCTCGATCCCACCAGCCCGACTTATGGCTATATGCTCAAAGTGCTCGAAAGGGTTGGCTTGAAAAAAGAGGATGTTTCATTTGTTCAATTCGGCACCGCCGGGCAACCCGAACGGGCTATGGCGGTGCTGAGAAAACAGGCGGCGGCCACGATTCTGACGGCGCCGAATACCTACGCCGCGGAAAAACAGGGACTCACAAAATTCTCCATCATTCGCGACCTCGGCATTCGCCAGCTTATTACAGTCACGGCAACGACAAAAAGATTTGTCCGTGAAAAGCGGGATGCCGTCGATGGTTTTTTGCGCGCGTACGTCGAGGCGCTCTCCTATGTCAAATCGCAGCGGTATACGACGCTGAAAGTGATCGCGAAATACACCCGCCAGCACGATCCGGAGGTACTCAACAAATTCTACGATGACCTGGTGCCCGATCTGCCGCACATTCCTTACATCGACGAAGCCTCGGCGCGAGCGACGGTGGAAGCCATGCAGCTTCAGGGCCCGCCGCTGCCTAAAGTTGAGATCAAGGCCCTCTTTGACAATAGCTTATTGAAGGCCATCGAAGCCGACGGTTTCTTGGACAAAATCAAAGCGAGATAACCTACTTACGGTAAAAGCAATTGCTGGAAAGCCTGCGAGGTAGAGGCTATTTGCCGTTATGGCAACCGAGTCGACACTTTCTCCGCGAGGGGATGTCATGCGGAAAGGTTCCCATGTCTAGCCCGCTTGGCCGGTGTCGGTTTGACTGTAAGAATCCTATCTCCTACGAGCCGCGATCAGCTCAAAGGCTTGCTTTCAAGCTGCGAAAACTAAAGCTTTTATCTAGAATGGTCGAGAGCGGTTGATGGTCTTACGAGACGCTGATGGTCTATAGCGGCACATTGCGATATTTCGGGCAAAAGTCTAGAAAGGTCACCCGATCCCGCTGGAGGGGAGTCATTGCCTGGTACTGTATTCTAGCGATCGGCGGATTTTTCGGGCTCAACTGGATCTATCAGGTGATACGGAAACCTGGTGAGCTTTTCGCCCCGGTCAGCGCTTCCTTATCAAAGAGTCCGGAGACCACTTGGGAGAGCTACGGATGGCTGTTCGAGAAGCATTCGACAAATATTATCTCACCTGAATTTCTTGCCGCTCTCGCTCAGGTAGAGGGTGCCGGCAATCCCATCGCTCGCACCTACTGGCGCTGGCGGTGGTCGTGGAATCCTTTTGACGTTTATCGTCCGGCTTCAAGCGCGCTGGGGATGTTTCAAATCACCGATGGAACGTTCGCTGAGGCCCGAAAGCTCTGCATCCGAGATCATCAGGTTGTGCTCGATGGTCCGTGGTACGACCTGCGTTCCTGCTGGTTCAACAGCTTCTATACCCGAACCATACCGAGTCATTCGATTGAAATGACGTCCGCGCATCTTCACCGGAGCGTCGCGGATACGCTGGCCGCTCACCGGGTTGCAAAGGTCAGCCTGGTGCAACAACAAAGGCTGGCTGCCGTGATTCATCTCTGCGGATTGAAGAGAGGAGAGACTTTCGTGACGCAAGGCTTTCGTGTAACGGCGGGCGATCGTTGTGGAACTCACAGCCTGCAGCGCTATCTGACCAAGATTGAACTGATGAGAAAACGGTTTGCTCGATTAAGAGGGAGTTCGATCTAGTTATTTGATGCGGTCTCTGGATTCTAACTCATTCATTCGCGTTGCAATTCCAGTGGAAAGCGTTCGATTCACGTTAGTCCCGCTCGGGTTTGTCACTTGATTGCCTTACGACCGTCAGCCTGCCGATTAGCGCTCATGTCTCGCACTAATCGGTAAGCAGCAACGGGCGGTGAAATGCCTTTCAACAAGTACTCGACACGCACTGCGCCGGGAAAAACTTCGTTGATCGTCTTGTAAACATCCTCGGTTACCAAAACCTCCCCAGCAGCAGCTTGTTCCTGTAACCGTGAGGCTATATTGATGCTATCGCCGACCATGGTGTAATCACTGCAGTTGGTTGAGCCCATGTTGGTCGTCAGCGCCGTGCCGGTGGCGATCCCGATGCCCACGCCCAGGACAAACACACCGTTCAAGGTTGTGTTGATGCGCATCACCCCTTCCTGAATCTGAAATGCCGCGTTGACGGCGCGAAGCACGTGGTCGTCGTGTTTGATCGGGACGTTGAAAAAGGCCATGACTGCATCGCCCAACAAGCGGTCGACGATTCCATGCTGCTCCCTTATGATCCCGGCGCTCACTTTGAAAAATTCTTCCGTCACAGGTGACAGCTTTTCGATCCCAAGCTCATGCGTCAGGCGAGTATATTCCCGACAATCGGCGAAGAGCACCGTTACCTCGGAGAGACGACCCGCCTCCCAGTGCAACTCTCACCTGTTGCAGAGATTGGGATTTACGTTGCTGCGCCGTACGCCCCGCGCCCACCACACCCACCCCATGAGCCCGGTAAAGGGCACACCGTCCGCCAGGCACCTGGGCGATAACGAAGAGACAGTGAACTCGGGCATGCTGTTAATAAATCAACGGTCTCGTAAATAACAAGAGGGTTGAATAAAGGAGCGGCGACCGTGGGTCGGAGTTATTACAAATCTTTTCCTGCAGTCCGAGAGCTGTCTCTTCGGATTCGATCGAGTTGCACAACAATTGACGTAGCGCATGTTGTCGGATAGTTTGTATTGAGAAAGTTGATCCCGGGTCCAGCGCGTTCTGTCCGGCACCGGTTAGAATCTTGTTACCCCTATAAGCCCGTGATCGTCTTGCTGACGGCATAATCCCTCCATCGGCTACGACCCGGCAGTCAGTTCGAAAAACTTACTGGAACCCAAAACGGAAAAGAAAAGTAGAGGACGCAATGACTACTAAGGTGGGTTTGATGGGCTTCGGCCGCATCGGCCGCAACTTGTTCCGCATCCTGTACAAACGAGACGACATCCAAGTAGCGGCGGTGAGCGATGTCGCTGATCACAGGAACCTGGAGTACTTGCTCAAGTACGACACGATCATGGGGCGGTTTCCCGATGCGGTATCGGTCAGGGAAGGGGCGCTGTACACCTATGGCCGGCGGGTAAAAATGCTCTCCGGCCGCGAACCAGGCGACATCAAGTGGGACGAACTGGGTGTCGACGTAGTGGTCGAGGCGACCGCGCGCTACCGCAGCCGCGCCGAGCTGAAGAAGCACCTCGAAGCCGGCGCCAAACGCGTTATTCTGTGCGTGCCGCCGGTGGACGAGCCTGACATCACCGTGGTCATGGGCGTGAATGACCAACAGCTTAAGGCCAACCACCGCATCATCTCCAACGGCTCGGTTACCGCCCACTGTGCAGCTCCGATCATCTCCATTATCGACAGTGCCTTCGGCATCGAGCGCATGTTCTTCACTACCGTGCACGCTTACACAAACGATCAGCGGCTGGCGGACGTGCCGGCGGGTGATTTGCGCCGTTCCCGGGCCGCCTCGGAGAATATCATCCCGACCGATACAAACGCGGACCGGGTGCTCGAGCAGATGATGCCGCATCTCAAAGGCAAGATCACCGGCCTGGCGCTAAACGTACCAGTGCCCAACGGCTCGCTGGTCGACATGACGATGTTCGCACGCGCGGTCCTTACAAAGGCAGCGGTCAATGAAGTGGTGCGTACTGGCATCGCGGGTAAATTTTCTAAATACGTCGAGTACGCAGAGGACCCGATCGTTTCGAGCGATGTCAAGATGAGCCCGTACTCGAGCACCTTCGACAGCCTGGCCACGACCCTGCTCGGCGAGCACATGGTGAAGACCATCGCCTGGTACGATAATGGCTGGGGCTATGCCCACCGGGTTGTCGATCTGATCGAGCGCTTGAAGCAAATCGATGGAGGTCTGAAATGAACATTCGCGTTGCCATTAACGGCTTCGGTCGCATTGGCCGAAGCGTTTTCCGCATCCTGTGCGAACATCCGACCATTGAAGTGGTCTGCATTAACGACATTTTCAAGAACGAAGCGCTGGCCTATTTGCTCAAGTACGACACCGTGATGGGGACGCTCAAGCAGGATGTCACCCATGATGACCACGCGTTGTACGTCGGCGGCAAGAAAATTTTGATGACCAGCGTAAGAAATCCCGCAGAGGCCAAATGGAAGGAACTAGGCATCGACGTGGTGATCGAATCGACGGGGATCTTCACCGCGCGCGCCGATCTCGAGAAGCATCTCACTGCCGGCGCCAAGCGCGTTCTCCTCACCGTGCCGCCCAAGGACAACGTCGATCACATGGTCGTCATGGGTGTCAACGATGATCAGCTCGAGCCCGAGCACCGGCTGGTGTCGAACGCCTCCTGCACCACGAATTGTCTCGCGCCTTTGGCCAAGGTACTCGACGATTCTTTCGGCATCAAGCACGGCATCATGACCACAGTGCATGCCTATACCAACGACCAGCGCCTGGCGGATGTGCCCCACGAAGACTTCCGGCGCAGCCGTGCCGCAGCGGAAAATATCATCCCGACCACCACCGGCGCCGCCCGTGCGGTGGGTGTCGTGCTGCCCAAACTCATGGGCAAGCTCGACGGCATTGCGGCGCGCGTACCGGTCTCCGACGGCTCGGTGGTCGATCTCGTCGTCGAGCTCGAAAAGCATCCTGACAAAGACTCGATCAACGAGGCAGTGAAGCTAGCCTCCGAAGGCCGGCTCAAGAACGTGCTGGAATATTCCGAGGTGCCACTGGTCTCCAGCGATATTATTGGCAACCCACACTCGTCAATCTTTGATTCGCTGGTGACTCAGTCCAAGGGCGACGGCTATGCTCGCGTCGTCTCTTGGTATGATAATGAATGGGGCTATTCCAACCGCTGCGTTAATGTTATCGAGCGCCTCGGACAATTCGGCTGAAGCAACACCTGAATCCGTCGTTCAAAGTTGCATATTCAAGGTTCAACGATTTTAGTCTACATTCCCTCGCACTGCTGCAGCAGGGCCACCCAATGACTTCATTCTGCACGCTCTTTTTTCTGAAACGACTACCACGAGTTCATATTCAATAGACATAGATTACTTCATGCAGAATAACGTCGATACAATAGTTCTGGGTCTCGGCGCGATGGGCAGCGCGGCAATATATCAATTGGCCAAACGAGGTCATAGAGTTTTAGGAATCGATCAATTTTCACCGCCACATGACTATGGTTCTTCTCATGGCGAGACCCGGATTACTCGGCAAGCGATCGGAGAGGGCGAACAGTATGTGCCGCTAGCGCTTCGATCCTATGAATTATGGCGCGAAATCGAGCGCGAGGCGGGGAAAGAGTTGCTGGTCGTTACGGGAGGTCTGGTCTTAGAAAGTCGGCAAAGTCAAACCATAATGCACGGTCGCCGCAATTTTTTAGCTCAGACCATCGAATGCGCAAAACGATTCAACATTAGCCATGAGATTCTCGACTCCCAAGAACTCAAAAAACGTTATCCACAATTTGCCATTGCGAATGAGGTTGGATATTTCGAGTACGAAACGGGCTATCTGCGACCGGAGTTGTGCGTTCAAACCCAGCTACACCTCGCCGAGCGACACGGCGCAAAGCTTCAGGCTAATGAAAAGGTGCTCACCATTAAACCGCATGGATTGAATAAGGGAGTCAGTGTCACGACGGATCGAGCGGTTTACTCCGCAGACAAACTCATTGTCGCCGCGGGCTCATGGGTAACGCAATTCCTTGAGCCGCCTCATGCCCGCCACTTCAAGGTTTACCGCCAGGTGATGTTTTGGTTTAGGATTCGGGACAATCTACGAAGTCAATTCGTGCCAGGGGAGTTTCCCATTTTTATTTGGATTTTCGAGAACGCGAGAGAGAATTTTTTCTATGGATTTCCGAGTCTAGATGGTGAAACGATCAAGATCGCGAGTGAGCAGTACGACAGCGTAACAGCTCCGGCGCAGGGGGATCGGGAAATTAGCGATGACGAGAAACAGGCGATGCACGAAAACTATGTGTTAGGCCGGCTCCCTGGTATTACCGGTACCTGTGCAAGGGCCGTTAGTTGTCTCTATACAACCACTCCGGATTCCAACTTTGTCATTGATTTCTATCCGGGACACCCGCAGGTGATCATTGCTTCTCCGTGTTCTGGCCACGGATTTAAACACTCGGCTGCCATCGGCGAAGTTCTCGCACAACTTGTTATCGATGGAAAGAGCAAGATCGATATCAGTGGCTTTAGTATGGATAGATTTGAAGCGTGAGCTTGCCTGTTCTTAGCCTTAATCCGACATTATTTCGAAGCGGCTCAGGCGATGAGCCCTACAGCCGTGGGCAATGGGACACAGCCTTGAGGGCCACCCCGCAATCCCCTGGGGTGATGATTCGTGTGATCGATGCCTGCGAGCAACCTGCACGCTCAGGTGCCCACGGCTTCCGGTCTCACCGCCCTCGCTCACTGCTCACTCTGCGTAAGTTTTGTCGGATTAGGGTTAGTTCTTCCTCTAAAGGAATCGAGGTTATTTGTGATAAGGTCCTACGTGGTATCAGGACGGATCGGCGAAGAGATTATAAAGCCAGCCGAAAAGAAGGCCAGCGAGTGCTCCGGCGACCAACGAATATAACGTACCGACAATGATGCCAAGCGGGAGGCTTAGCGGATCGTAGCCGGGATAGAGAGACATTAGCAGCGCAAGATAGGCGCCGCCGTAGGGTCGCAACAGGAGATTCAAAAGCGACACGAAAAGAAAGACGACGGCCTTAAACAAAGCGCCGGCAATGATCATTGATCTGATCGATAATTTCATGGGCGCCAAGCCTTGTTCACCGATTTCGGATTTCGTTAGACATGGCCGAGAGCCCATCCTATGACAGGATTATGAAATCTTCCACACTGAATTTTCCACACCCGTCCACTGACCGTTGATTGTGTTCATAACGTACCAAGACATTGGGCCCGTATCGGAGAGGCAGCCTGAGTAGCTTCGGCTCATTCGCCGCGATTTCGGCTGTGAAGGTGTTGTAACGCGGCGAGCTTTGTTAATTCGAAGGCGTGAATTTAAGAAGTCGGAACGTCAATCGATGCTAATTCGTCGAACGCCAGCCAGGAAAATAATCTTCTAACTTGATGTCGTCGGAACCAGGGACTTTGATCTCCTCTGGATAATTGGATTTTCGAGTGGCATCGATTCCCATTTTCGTGACCAGATGTGAACCGGCTGCAGGATCGTAAGATGCAGGATCGAGCGGCGAGCCCTTGGCATGGGTGACCATGAAGATATCCGTGTCAGCGCGCACACGAGTGGCGATCGCATGGAGCACTTCCTCGTCGTTCAAGATGTTGACATCCTGATCGACGACGACGACGTACTTAAGAAACGGATCCGCCGCAAACGCCGCCATAGCGGCATTCTTCGGTTCGCCCTCGATGATCTTCTCAATCGACACGTAGCAAATGAAACGGCACCTACCCGAGGCGGGAACATGCACTGCTCGAACCTTGGGCGAAGCCATCTTCACCGTCTTCATGATCGTCGTTGCTCGGACGATTCCGGAAAGAAGCAAGTTATCGGCGTGACCGACAAAGCTCGATTGATATAGGGCGTCGCGGCGCATCGTGATGGCTTTTACTTGAACCACCGGATTGTTGCGCTGTGGCCCGTAGGTTCCCGGATACTCGCCGAAGGGAGCTTCCTTTTTGCGGACCTGGGGAAGAATCTCACATTCCAACACGATTTCCGCGTGGGCTGGCACTTCCAAGTCCAGGGTGCGGCAGCGTGCCAGCTCTACCGGCTCGCCCATGATTCCACCTGCTACTGAAAACTCATCTGTCTCCAAGGAAGTGAAGGAAAGACAGCCGATATAGAAAGCCGGATGATGTCCGATCGCCACCGCTATCGGCGTGGGCCGATTTTGCCTTTCGTACGATTGCCAGATGTAGTGGCCGTGGGCAGTCTCTGAAAGTTGGATGCCGAAACTGTCTTTGGAATGAATCATGAGGCGATAAATCCCGGCGTTGCGGACACCTGAGTCGGGGTCGCGCATGATGCCAAAGCCGGCTGTGATATACCGGCCAGCATCTTTCTCGTGGTAGGTAAGAATGGGTAGACGCGTTACATCGATGTCTTTGCCGCTAAGAACCACTTCCTGCACCGGCGCTTCATTGGTCATCACCGGCGGCTTGAGACAATCCTCGCGCGAAGCGTACTCACGGATGAATTCCGGCAAGGTAGCGTTTTTGAGCCCAATGGCTCGAAAAAGACGCCGAGCATCAGCGTGGACATTGGTAACAACCGGCAGTGTGGAGCCTTTGACTTTTTCGAAGATGACGACGGGAAATTTTCGCTCCTTTTCCAGCTTGGCGAGAACACCCGTTACCTCGAAATGAGGATCGACTTCCCTCTTGACGCGCAGTATTTGGTCTGGCTCCTCAGCTTCCAACTCTTCTAAAAAACCCCTTAGGTCTTTCGCCACGACACACTTCCTTGGCTAGAAACGTTCAAGCTGTTCAAGCCGTTCAAATCGTTCAAGCCGTAAAGAAAATCCTAAATGCGAAAATAGAAATCCGCAACAAAACCCACCTGAAAAAGTAGAAAACACTGAATCCCAATGAAGCCGGTTGGGAATTTTACACATTTTGGTTATTTGCCAGTGTTTCGAATTTCGGACCCTTCGGCAACGCTCAGGACAGGTGTTGTGCTTCGAATTTTCGTTCTCGGCGCCTTTGCGTCCCTTCGCCGTTGCTCAGAACATGCTTTATGCGAGTCATCATTTCAAGAAGCTTAGATCCAGCGCGCTATCTATACTGATTTTCTTCTGCATGCCGTTTCCGGCGAACCACTGGGCTTGATCTGCCAAATTGTCTCGGAGCACTTTGCCGTTAGGGTCTTGATAAGGCGGAATCGCTGTCTGGATAACTTTGGCCGGCACCTTCGTGTATTTCTCCAGAATGGCTGCGATCTCGGGATCTTTTGTCCCGTTTTTGTGGAACAACTCCGCTGCCTTGAGATAGGCATTCATCCATCGTTGCGCTACTGACCTTCGCTCGTTAATGAACTTTCCGGAATAAATGATCACACCGACCTGTACAGGTCCTAAGCCTTTCACCTGGTCCGGCGTGCGAAATTGTACGGCCACGCCGCGCTCTGTGAAGCGGGCCACCCAAGGCTCCACGGCATAAGCGGCATCGATAGCTTTCGTCTCAAAAGCGGTCACCTGGCTCGGAGCGTCTAGAAAACTTAGCTCGACATCATTGATCGTGAGCCCGACTTCTTCGGCCATTTTGCCTACTAGATAGTGCTGAATGTTTCCTTTAGCGAGAATGGCGATCTTCTTTCCTTTGAGATCTTTGAACGTTTTGACTTGGCCCGAGTCAACTAAGTCTTTGCGTACTGCCAGCAGTGAAAAGCCGTAGCCTTCCTTGGTCTGCCCCTTGTCCGCCACGATACGAAACGGCGCTTTTTCGGCTACGGCGTTGAATAGTCCTGCGCTCGCCGATCCCACCGAAACTTCAAGTTCGCCGACGACAAGGGCTGGTACCATCTTTGCAGCGGAAGCGAAATTCGATATTTCGGTGTTAACACCCTGCTCCTTGAAAAATCCTTTCTCGATGGCGATGTAAATCGCTGCGTTGGAGATTGCCGCCAGGTCTCCAAGTTTTACAGTTTCTGCTTGGCCTAAAGCCATACCGGGCAATAAAATAAGGAGTGCCAGACCTAAAGCCCAACGCAGTTTCTTGCCCGTGATTTTTCTGTTCACCATAGTTTTCCCCTTAGAAATTGATGTCGCTATTGCTCTAGAAAACCTTACGGCGCATGTAACATGACCATTCAGCCGGTGTCAACGCAGTTGTTCGATTATCGCCTAAGTCCTCACCTTTTGACTACTCACACTCTTTGATTACTTTGCTAAGTCCGAGATGATTGCTAGTCGGATTGCTCAGCATTCAACAAATCACTTTATCCACCTGCTCCAGCACGTTCGGCTGAATCGCCCATTGACTTTGGACCCTTCGGCGGGCTCAGGACGGGCTTTAGATTTCCGATTGTAGGAGCAAGAGAAATCTAACCGAATTCGAAATGTTTTGTTCATGTATGTCCCCTCGATCGGTTCATCGTTTCGCGTCCCCAGTCCGATTCAAACCTGAAACCCGAAACCAGAAACCTGAAACCTTTCAGAATCGCCGCCACGGACACATCACGCGCTCGAGCCACTGAAGCACCCAGGTGCCGAGGATGCCGAGAATCCCGAAGGCTATCGTGCAACCGAACACCTGCTTTACCAAAAGCAACTGGTAAGATTCCCAGAGCAAGAAACCGAGCCCTGCTTTCGTCGCTTCAATCTCTGTGATGAATACCAGAATCAAAGCCGTGCCGGCTCCTAGCCGAAGTCCGGTGAAAATATTGGGCAAAGCGCCCGGAATCACCACTTTCGTGAAGATCTGGCGTTGGTTCGCGCCGAGGTCCCGCGCGGCCTTGAGCAGCACCGGATCGATGGCTTTCACGCCTGTGACGGTGTTGATCAGGACGAGAAAGAGGACGCCAATCATGATGGTCATGACCTTCGACGTTTCGCCCAGACCGAACCAGAGAATGAAGAGCGGAAAGAGCGCCGACTTTGGGATCGGGTAGATGGCGGCGACTAGCGGATCGACGGCGTCTTCGACGGCACGAAACCATCCCACCAGAAGTCCCAAAGCAATCCCCAAGATTGAGCCGTAGATGAATCCTTGCAGTACCCGATGGAGACTGACAGCTATGGCCCAAGGGAGCCGGCCGTCGACGGTGAGATCGACCATGGTCCGAAGAACCGAGATCGGCGCCGGAATAATTAGTTGATTGACCTCGCCGAGCCGCACCGCACCCTCCCATAACAAAAGAAAAACGATGGGAGAAATAATCCTCAGCGGCCGGTAGCGCTTCCACATAAAAACTCCTTAAGACCAGTCTTCCATTCCACCTAAAAACCCAATCGCAGACTGCTCAAAAAGACCTCAGAGGCAAGGCGCGCGAAGATCGATAAGCGGAGGCGTACTCTTGTCGTACGTTGACGCGAAATCGATCGAGCGCAACGAAGCATATGAGTCGTTTTCAGCAGCCTGCCTTACGTGAGTCCTTCTGCTTTAAGAGACCGTTCCACCTCTTCCCGAATTTGCTCCGAAAGGTATTCGAGCAGTTCGGCTTCGGCGCGGCCCGTGATGCTGCGGGGCCTTGGCAAGCGCACCGGTACGATTTCCTTGATGCGGCCGGGACGCGCGGTAAAAAGCACCACCCGATCGCCGAGAAGAACGGCCTCGTCCAACCCATGCGTCACGTAGATGAAGGTCCGTTTGGTCTCCTGCCAGATGCGCACGAGTTCTGCTTGCAGCACCTTGCGGGTCTGCGCATCCAGTGAAGCGAGCGGCTCGTCAAAAAGCAAAATGGCGGGATCGTTCGCTAGAGCGCGCGCGAGCGCAACCCTCTGGCGCATGCCGCCTGATAGCTCGTGCGGATAGCGGTGCTCAAAGCCCCGCAGCCGAACTAACTCGATCAGTTTCTGAGCATTGGCTTCGCGCTGGGCTCGTGGCACGCTTCTCACTTCCGGGCCAAAGACGATATTTTCCAGAACCGTGCGCCAGGGAAACAGAGCGAATTCCTGAAACACCATCCCGGTTTGTTTCTGACCGTCTGCGGACTTGCTGATGTCAATCGTGCCGCTACCAGGTTCCTCCAATCCCGCAATGATCTGGAGGAGAGTTGATTTGCCGCAGCCCGACGGTCCGACGAAAACCAAGAACTCGCCTCGCTCGACATCCATACTGACGCCCCCGAGCGCCACCACCTGTTCTTTGGTCCGCTCGATGTGCCAGACTTTGCCGACGTCCTTGAGGCGCAGAATGGATGCCATCACGTCTACTAATGCGTTCAAGGGTTCAAAAGTTCAAGGTTCAAGGCGGCAGAGGACGTTGAACCTTTGAACTCTTGAACCTTGAACCCGCCAATTCGTCAGCGGTCGCCACTTAGATCACAGCAATCGGAGTTGATTACAATACGTCAGCTTGTTTTCCGTAGATGCTCCGCCGCCCACAGGACCGCCGCCACGATATTTTGATAACCGGTACACCGGCAGAGATTACCGCTCAAGTGCTCGCGTATCTCTGCTTCGGAGGGAGAAGGCTTTTCACTCAGCAACTCATAGACGGTCATCAAGAAACCCGGCGTGCAAAAGCCACATTGGAAACCAAGCTGCTCCAAGAACCCCTGCTGAATCGGATGAAGTGGCTCGCCGTCTTTCGCCAATCCGGCCAACCCCTCGACAGTCACGACCTCTCCACGGTTCGCCTGCACGGCGAGGAGGAGACATGAGCGGACGGTTTCGCCATTGAAGAGAATCGTACAGCTGCCGCAGATTCCCTGTTCGCAGCCCAGATGGGTTCCGGTGAGCCCGAGGTGGTCACGTAGAAAGTCCGCTAAAGACAAGCGCGGTTCGACAAAACCTTCACAGGGTTTGCCGTTGACGATCAGCTTTATAGGACGCTTTGAAATCATCCAATGCCGTTCCAATCGTTTAAGCCGTTCAAACAGTTCAAGTGGTTCAAAAACAATCCGGACCGCTGATCACGTGCGCGTAATGAACTCCAGCACCCGGATGGGGCTAAGCGGAATTTCGTTCACCTGAGCTGCCAACGGGCGCAGCGCATCCGCCAAGGCGTTGGCGATGGCAGCCGGCGGAGCAATCGCTCCTCCTTCGCCGAGTCCCTTTATACCCAGAGGATTGAGCGGCGAAGCCGATTCGAGATGGACCGTCTTTATTTTTGGCACTTCCGTGGAGCCGGGCAAAAGATAATCCATGAAGTTGCCGCTGAGCAATTGTCCGTCCGGATCGTAGCAGATCTCTTCGTAAAGCGCGGCGCCAATCCCCTGAGCAACACCGCCGTGGATTTGCCCTTCCACTAACAGGGGATTGATGAGCTTACCCGCATCGTGGCAGACAACATAGTCGCGTAGTTTGATTTCCCCCGTGTCTCTATCAACCTCGATAACCGCCACGTGGGCCGCGTTGGCCCAGGTCACCGTGGCGGGCACGAAATAAAAAGTTTCCTCTAGGCCTGGTTCCAATCCAGCGGGGAGCTTCGACGCCCATCCCGGCACCGCCGCCCGGGCCAGCTCGCTCAACGAGACCGATCGTTGCGTCATTCCCCGGACAAAAACTTTTCCGTTACCAAGTTCTAGATCATCCCGATTCGCTTCCAACAGATGCGCGGCGAGCTGGAGCACCTTTTCTCTCAGTCGCGCCGATGCTTCGAACAGGGCGGAGCCGACGTTGACGGTGCTGCGGCTGCCGAACGTGCCGCAACCAAATGCAATCGATGCCGTATCACCTTCGACGAGGCGAACATCTTCCGGACTCACGCCCCACAGATCCGCCGCGATCTGTGCAAAAATGGTCTCATGACCTTGGCCGTGTCCGGTGGCGCCGGTCGCAATAACGATCTGACCGGAGGAGTCAATGCGAACTTTTGCGCCTTCATAGGAACCCACTCCCGTCCCCTCCACGTAGCAACCGATGCCGATACCGAGATAGCGCCCCCGTTCGCGCAAATTCTCTTGCTGTTGGCGTAGCTCTTCGTAGCCTGCTGCTTTCAGCGCTCGCGCCAGAGTTTCGGGAAAGTTGCCGCTGTCGTAGCAAATCGACTCGCCGTCACGATATAGGATTCCAACACGATACGGCATCTCCTCGGGCTGAACGAAATTACGGCGCCGCACCTCCGCGGGATCTAGGTTTAGTTTTGCTGCGATTAAATCGACACAGCGCTCGATGACGAACACAGCTTCGGGGCGTCCGGCGCCCCGGTAGGGAGCATTGGGCACCTTGTTGGTAGAGACGCAGGTTCCACTGACCGATAAACTGGGTATTTTATATGGACCCTGAAGATGAGCGGCCGTGTTGTATGCATCCGTCAGCCCCATGGGATTGTAGGCGCCGTTGTCCAGCACGAATCGATCACGAAGCCCCAAGATCCGACCCGTTTCATCAAACGCAAGCTCGACATCGTGGATCTGGTCGCGCCCATGTGCCGTGCTGATGAAATGCTCCCGCCGGTCTTCGATCCACTTCACCGGCCGGCCTAGCTGCAACGCCACAAAAGGAACGAGAATCTCCTCCGGATAGACAAATACCTTGGGGCCGAATCCGCCGCCGATATCCGGTGCAATCACGCGGACAGTCTCTTCTGGAAGATTCAGTTGCGCGGCAATTTGCCGTCGTACCAGGTGCGGCATCTGCGTCGATGACCAGACGGTGAGGATATTTGTTTTGGGTTCGACCCAGGCGACAACGCCGCGGCCCTCTAGTGGCGCCGCGCAATAGCGGTGGTGCCGGAAGCGTTCACGCAACGTGTAAGGCGCATCGCGCAAACCTTGATCGATGTTCCCCTTGTTCACCTCAAAGCTGAATACGACGTTATCCTTCGACTTGTCATGGACTAAAGTCGCTCCCACTTTCAGTGCTTCGTTCGGGTCTGCGACGACCGGCAATTCTTCGTAATCGACGTCGATCAGATCCAACGCATCCTCCGCCCTGTGGCGATCCTCGGCTACGACAATCGCGAGCGGCTCGCCCACATAGTGAACTTTTTCTATGACCAGAGCGGCCGGTCGAGGCCCCTGCAAGACCGGTTTCACGCCTTCGAGCCATGGGCCGGGATGAATCTCAAAGCTCTCCGGGAAAAGAGCGATTCGATTTTCGATATCGCGGCCGGTCCAGACACCGGCAACACCATTCATTTGGAGGGCTTCCCTGACATCGATATTGTGAATCCGCGCATGAGCGCGAGTGCTCCGCAGGAGAGCTGCATGGAGCATGTTGGGCAGGCGAATATCGCCCACGTAGATGCCGCCTCCGGTGAGAAAGCGGCTCGTCTTGTGCGGTTTAAGGCTGCGGCCGATGAATGAAGTCGACGTGTCAGCCATTGGAGTTTACCGAGTCGGTGGCTCGATATCCTGTTTCAACGGAACTGCCACAGCTGAGCCGACCAAAAGAACACGCCGCAAGGAGATGCCCTCTCCCCTTGCGGGAGAGGGACAGGGTAAGGGGTAATCAATCAAGCACCCTCACCTCTATCCGTCTGCCGCGTCAATATGAGGGAGAGGAGGTCTTTCAGTTTGCGAAGAATAAAAACTTTCCTAGTTCGTGCTCACGTCGTGTTCTATGACTATGAATGTTGCGGGCTAATCGTTTGTTCCTGAACTTTGGATTCACTCCGCGCTAACGGTTCCGCTCCAACCCAACCATGTTCGGTGATGTCGATCATCACGGCGTCGGGACCTTTATACTTCTCTTCGAAAAAGCTGGTTGTCGCCGTCTCAGGACGGCCGAAGCGATATTCCGCGCCTGCTTCTTTGAGTTTGCGCCGCGTCTCGTCGGGATTTTCGACCCAAAACCCAAAGTGGTGCAGGCCGAAAACCGGACCCAGACCGTCGTTTCGGTCCGCTGCTTCTTTGGTTTTGAAACGGAGCACCGCCATATTGATGGTGCCGTCGCTTAAATAGATGCCCTTGGCGATCGGAGAGTCGGTTCGTCCCACTTCGACCATGTCAAACGCCCGCTTGTAGAACTCCGCGGTCTTCTCCGGATCGGGAGTGTGCAACGCTATATGTCGTAACTTAGGCATATTATCTCCTTCCCAAATGTTTTGGCGTTCATCCATCGCGCTGAAGCCAGCGGTCTCGACGAACGCGAAGCCTACTCTTGCTCTAAAACTACTGCGAATCAAGGATAGGGGTCAATCGGGAAAACAAGATCGTCCGTTTTTCACTGGCGCGGGCGCTTCGAGGCAACATTCGAAGGCGTCCAGTGGTGAATCGAGAAGGACCATATTGAACGTGATTCCACAGTCGTCACCCCCGAATGTTTCTATCGGGGGTCCAGTCCGAATATCCCCTGGATTCCCGCTAAAAGCATGCGGGAATGACGGACTTGGGAAAGACGCGAATTCTACACGGCCCGGTTCGATTGAAAACAACGTTCGGCCCCCATTCTATCTACCGTAGATCGACTTGAGAAAATTTTCTTGGTCGGGAGACATCGTCGCATCTTCCTCGTAATAGCCGGGCCAGTACTTAACACCGGCTTTCGGCACCCAGTAAGATGGAACGTGATCCTTGGACACATCCACTCTGCGACTCACGTAGCCCATTCCGGTACTAAAAGCGGTCTGACCCTCTTTGGTCAGGAGCCAGTTGAGGAAAACCTTTGCTGCATTGGGATGGGGTGCCCGGTTAATAAACATCGCGGTGCCAAACCCGGGACTCAGATAAGCGCCATAGTCTTTGAATTCTGACACCACACCGAACTTGAGCCCGCGTTTTTCGAGCTGGTACATGACGGTTCCGGGACCAAAGTTCATCGGATATTTGCCTTGGGCCACCCACTCGATCTGCTGGCGTTGATCTCTGTCGACAGCCCCCGCTTGGGCGCGGATCTTCTTATAAAAATCCTTTGCCTTCTCTGGACCCAGCACGTGCCATATCCAGCGAAAGACACCGTTCCCGCTTCCCGCAGGTATAGGATCCTGAACGGCAATTTTTCCTTTCCATTTTGGATCCAACAGCTCGTATAACTCATCCACCTCCTCGGCCTTCGCCTGCGACGGGTTGAAAATCAGTGGCACATTGTTCTGAGTCGAGAAGATCAAATCAAAACGGGTAGCGCGATCCGAGAACTCGAGACGATTGTCGCGCCAGTTCTTTGGATCAATGACCTCAGGCAGAATCAGCGCCGGCTCTATCGGATCGAGTGCCTTCATAGGCTTGAAATAGGAGTTGGCGGTGCTAGTGCCGTTGATTCCAATGTCAACGCTGTAAATGCCGGCATCTCGTTCTGCTTTAACCCTCGTGGCCAACTCTCCACCCCGTGCGCCCGAAAACTCCATGGTGATATCAGGGAAGGCCTTGGTGAACCCCTTGGTGAGTGCCTCGCGGATCCGATCGCCAGGCGGTCCAAAGACAACGACTTTTCCCTCCTTCTTCGCTTGGGCGAGGGTTGTATCCCATTTTTGTTTCCACCCGGAATCGCTTTGGGCCAGGGCGAATTGGGCGTTTGCTACGAATAGCGTGAACACAGCTGCGATAAAAATTGTGGACTTAACATTACCCACATCCACTCTTGTCTTCATGGTCCCCTCCTGATTGTCTCTATGCAAACACTTCAACTGCGCTTCGTCACGAGTGCACCGATGACCGACGAAATCCCAACAATCTTCCAATCAACAAAAGTGCAAAGATGAGAAACACCAGAAACACGCCGAGCACCGCCGCCTTTTCCTTGTTGGCGTCGGCGATGTAGTCCAGCATCAGTAGCGAGAGCGTTCGGCTTTGATTCGTTGCTAAAAAGATCACAGTCGGAATATCTCTCGCTGCGGAGATAAAGACGATGACTCCCACAGCCAGCATGGTCGGCTTCAAGAGCGGCAGTAAAATGCGGCGGAAACCGGCCAGCCAGGTTGCGCCTGCGGCGCTGGAGGCTTCCTCCAGCTCGTTGCTGATCTGCAGCACTCCCGCCTTGATGATCTGGGTTCCGAGGGGCATCTCCTTAATGATGATGGCCAAGACCAGGACGGACACCGTTCCATAGATCAGCTTGACGTATTCACCCGAGCCCAACACCGCCCATAGGAGCGCCAGGCTGATTAACACCCCTGGCAAAGCCCATGGTAACCAAGAGAGAATGTCGATGGCTCCTCGGCCGGGAAGCCGCGTGCGCACGATTACATAGCTGATGAGAGCATAAAGAAGTGTCCCGCCAATTCCTGCTGCCAGTCCCAGCATCAATGTGTTTCTCAAAGAGCGTAGAAACACCGGATCTGCAAAGACCGCGGTCCAATGGTGCACCGTCCAAACCTTCTCTGTGTCGAAATTGCCGAAAAATTCCATGAACGTGCCCATCATGAGGGTCGCCAAGGGCAAAACAATCATCACGAGAATAAAGAGCAGACTGAACGCGCACGTCACCCAACGCCAGCGGCCCAGTGAGACAACGCGAACCATATAGCTGCGGCCGCTGACGGTAGTAAATTCTTTGCCGCGAAGAAAAATACGGTGAAGCCAGATTAGAAAGAAAACAAAAAGCAGGAAGATGCTGCATAGAGCGGTGGCGCGATCGTAAAGCGGAGGTTCCCAGTGAAGATAATCCCAGATCTTGGTTGGCACGACATAGATTCCCGCCGGGATGCCGAGAACCATCTCGATTTCTAAAGATTCAAGGCTCCTGATGAATCCCAAGGCCGTGGAGGCAAGAATGGCGGGTGCTAAAATCGGTACGGTGATGCGTATTAAGACTCCCATGTTGCTGCTGCCGGATGTACGCGCGGCATCTTCCAGTGCCGCGTCCATAGCCGTGAATGCCGGAGTCATCAAGAGGAATCTGACGGAAGTACTGAAAGCTAAATGGCACCAGATAATCCCCCAGTAAGAATAGATGTCGAAGGGAGGCTTTGAGAGCGCGAAAACTTTCATCAAAAATTTGTTGATGATTCCGTAGTAGGGGTCCAGTAGCAAAATCCACCCCATGGTCATGGGCAGCAATGGCAGGAAGAATCCGAGCCACAACGCCACTTCGATAAAGCCTTTCAGAGGTGTGTCGGTGCGCGTGACGACCCACGCAAAGAAGATCGCCAACACGCTGGTGATAATGACCCGGACGAAGGCCAGGTAAAACGTATTCCCGATGGCAATGGCGAGATTAACGTCGGTGAACGCTTCGACCCAGCCGTTGACCGCCCAGACCGTCGGTTGTCCCGGGCGACTTATGACAAAGCTTTTGACGAAGAGTAGGGCCAGAGGATAAGCGAGGATCAGGATCAGAAGTCCGACGAGTAGCGTTAGAGGAATCCAAGTCCAAGATATTTTAGGCAGTTGAAAGGGCCTTAGGGCGACTCGCCTTGTAAGTTCCATCTCATTCTCTCGATCCGAAAGCTCTCGTTTGTCTGGGGAAAAGCTCTTTCAAAGAAAGATGTCGATTTAAACAAAGAACCAAAAACCCTGTTACGGAAAAATACAGACCAGGAAGAAAAGAAAGACGGTCTGTCTTATTGTCGTTCGGTTTCATCGACTCTCCGCCCGGTTTGAAAGGTTTCCGTTTTGGCGTCGTGACCGTTAGACTAAGGCCGAAGTGGTACCTTGCCTGCTATGTCAATCAGGGAATTTTGTCAAGAAGATTTGATTCTCGATCTGCTGCGTTCCAGATACAAAAGTTGGAGTAGGCCAACGTCGGATTTCCATTGAGACCGTTCCTATTTAGTCTTCGCTCTCCGGGCCTCGATCGACACAAGTTGTGGCTTTTCTTGGAGCTGAAATCCCGGGTAGAGAACCATTCCGGACAGAGACAAATTGCGACTCCAAAATTGACGTGACGAATCGAGACTTGTATAAGAACACTGAGAGTCCAAGCAGGAGGTATAGTCTATGCGCTATGTCGATGCCGATGGTCATGTCGAGGAAAGTCCAGCAACCTTCGATGATAAATATCTCGATCCGGGATTTCGCGCTCAACGTCCGCGGGTCGTGGGTGTCGATGGCCTGGTCTATTGGGAGATCGATGAGCAGTTGTTTCCCCGCCGCGTAGGGCGCGGCTGCAACAACCTAGGAACGCCCACCAGCTACGACGGTAAACCTGCGATTCACAGCGCCGGTAAGCCTGAAAGCATTGGCTGCATGGAGCTGACGGACCTCAGCGCACGGCTCAAGATCATGGACGAGGAAGAGATCGCAGCCCAGGTGATTTATCCGACCCTTTTTCTGGCTTACCCGCTGAGCTCCAACCCGGCTTTCGTGACCGCGCTGTGTTCTTCTTACAACCGCTGGTTGGGGGATTGGCTCTCGGGACACAAGCGGATCAAATGGGCCGCCGTCGTCAATTTGGACGATGGCAAAGCCTCCGCCCAGGAAGTGCGCGAGGCCAAGCGGCTCGGGGCGGCAGCTGTAATGGTGTTGGGCACGGCCGGAGACCGCCAATTAGACGATCCGCTCTTGTTCCCATTCTATGAAGCGATCTGTGATGCGGGGCTGCCGCTGGCGATACATGTCGGTTGGGCCTGTCCTTCCATCAATAATCTTTATAGCCATATCTACCCTTCCGGTGTTGTCGCGTTTCATTTTCCTGTGCTGATGGGATTCACTGCGCTTATCAGTGGCGGCATTTTAGATCGCTTTCCAAAACTCAGAGCGGTATTTCTCGAAGCAGGCTCCATGTGGGTCCCCTACATGATCGACCGCTTGAATCACCGATTTCAAAACCAAGGAAAAAAGTTGGCCAACTTCTTGCCTCAAACCAAGCCGGTTCAAGCACTGCCCGTCATGGACTACATCAAACGGGGCAATCTTTTTTTCAGCGCGGAGCTGGAGGATTCGATCTTGCCGCAGGTGATGGATCTGGTGGGTCAAACGCAGGTCGTGATGGGCACCGACATGCCCCACGGCGATCGCGAACGTTTTGCCGCGCGCCACCTCGAAGAGCGTCACGACCTGAGCGCATCGGCTAAGGCCCACATCCTCGACCATAATCCTTCACGGCTCTATGGGTTTCAGGCATCCAGATGAAAGCCTAAGTGATTGCTTCCCGCTGGCCGATAAAAGACTGCTACCTGAGAATCTCTCGCAGTTTGGCCACCAGAGCGGGATCCAGTTGGAAAAATCTCGCCACGGTCTTTTCCACCTCTTCTCCAGATACCGGGTCGAGATCCATCTGAGCCTTTTTCGCATCGGCAAGAAACTCCGGATCTTTCATCGTGTCCAAGAACGCTTTCTGCAAGAGTTGAACGCGATCTTTCGGTGTACCGGGTGGCAACGAGTATGGCCGGGTAATCGAATTCGGGTCGTGTACTGCCGCCTGAAGCAACAAGCGGGCCTCCTCGGTTTTTGCCAGGCTGGCGGCCAGGGGGACTTTGGCAAGCTCGGGATTAGGCTTGGCCACCAGCTGAAGCACGAGATTGACGTCGCCCGCATCGAGCGCCTTGCGCCAGATCACCTTGATCGATTCCCACTGCCAGCAACCACCTGCAACCTCACCGCTCTCCGCCGCAAGCCGAATCTCGGCGGTACCTTTGTATCCCGGGATCGGCTGAACCGGTAGGCCGAGGACTTCCTTCAGCACTCGGGCCATGCCGTAGGAGGCATCTCCGGGCCCCACGCCGCCGAGCTTGACCGGTTGTTTTGCAGCTCTCCATTGTTCGAGATTGGTGATGCCACTCGCTCGGGTCAAAGCGCAGGCACCGGTATCTTGCACGGGCACGCCGAGCCACTCGAACTTGCGAGCGTCGAACTCAATGCCCGAAGCTCCCAAGACCTGATTCAAAACTTGAAAGCCGTGAAAGTTACCGATCGTCAGCCCGTCGGGTTTCGCTATCCGGTAGAGATAGTTGGCGGCCACGATACTTCCAGCTCCCGTCATGTTTTCCACAATGATCGTAGGATTACCGGGAATATGTTTGCTCATGTGCCGCGCAATCGCGCGGGAATAGGTATCGAACCCGCCCCCGGCAGAAAAACCCACGACGATACGGATCGTCTTCCCCTCAAAGGCTGGCTGCGCCGCATAGAGGGCGCCGCTGAAAGCACATAGCGAAACTGTAGCGGTAATCATGAAGTAGACTCTTCGATTCATATCTGAATTCTCCTTTGGTTGTTGCAAAAATTATCGCTCAGGAAGCTTTTACTTGTTGGGTTTCCGCTTGCGCACGCTTGCCGATCTGCTCCCCTTTCGGCAGTTGCTCGTATTTCACGACAATCCGCTTGTCCATTTCCGCATATATTTTTGCCCAATCGATTTGGCTCATCGGTAAGACCTCCCTTGGTTTAGCTGTTGACAAACTTTCTCGGCAGGCTGCTCAAAAAGACTCAGAGGCAAGGCGCGCGACAAATCGATCCTTCGGCTATGCTCAGGACGGGCTAGGCGGAGGCGTACTCCGCCTGTACGTTGACGCGAGGCGATTGAGCGCAACGCAGCCTATGAGTTTTTTTCAACAGCCTGCGCGGGAACGTAGTTGCCGCTGAGCAGTACTCCGCCGCCCGGCACTGGATTTTCGATTTTCAAGATATGATAGGTCAGCCACATTTCCGCGGCCAGCGCCCACACAACTTTAGTTTTCAGATCGCGCTCAAGATAGTCGATTGCCGGCGCCGCGTCCCAACCCCCGCCGTTGATATACACCGCATCCACCGGCGGCATATTCGCCAAAGTCCGCTTGCAGTGGCGGTAGACATCCATATGCGACACTTCGTCCAAAGCCAGAAGCGAAGTCGTATAGAGCCCCGAACTCTCGCCGGTGAGGCTCAAACCCGGCATCAGTTCGGACTGCAGGCCAAAACGCGAGAAATAATTCACGATCGCCTGATTCAGTTCATTGCCGTAGTAAGTCGCCACCGCCACCTTTCGCACGCCGAGAGTCTGCAAAGCGATCGCGTGCGGTTCCATCGGCGTCACCACCGGCAAACCTATTTTCGCCGACAGATCCGCCGCCCATTGCCGTTCATAATCCAGGCCTTTGAGCAAAAACGGCGGTGTCCCGCTCACCGAGATAATATCGCAACCGACTTCTTTCAATTGCACGGCCAGCGCTTCAGCCTTTTTGAAACCTTCAAGAAAACTTTCCCGCTTCTCGCTCCGAAAGCCGATGAACGTCGGCACGATCTCAACGCCTTCCGGCGCATGATTGTACCAGTAGGCAAAGGACCTGCCGCGATGCGTCGGCTTGATCAAACCGATACGAGCGCGCCATGCAACCATTTGCTAATCCTCCTGCACCGCGAGTGCAAAAATTATTTTTTTCTAGGGACAACCGCCCACGCCTCGATCTCTACCAGCATGTCTGGCAGGTCGACTCCTACGTCTCTGAGCAATGTCGCTGGTCTGGGATGTGCCCGCAAATCCGGCTCATTTTCCTCAAAAAACTTGTACATCTCGTCGCGCATGTCGAAGACGTCCTCTCTCCGCTTAAGAAAATAACGGAACATGACGATGTGTTTCAGCGTGGCGCCCATCAATTCAAGACTGTTCTTGATGTCTTCCAACGTCTGACGCGTCTGTTCCTTGATGCCGCCCACGACTTTGCCTTTTCCGGCCCGCTCCTCATCGGGAGTTCTACAGGGCCCGTCTTCGAACGGATCCCTTCCTGTCGATCCGGAAAGGAAAAGAATGTCGACATCTCCTTTAGTTCTAAACCCGGTCGCCCAGTTCATCTTTTCCTTATGGTAGTGCGGCCAGAGCGTGCCCCACTCATATTCGACTTTTTCTTGTGCTTGACGCTCAAGCGCCTTTTTGTTTGTCGCCATATCCAATCCTCCTTTTGCTGGTCTAGATAGATTACCGACTTAACAGAAGGCCGGTAACGGAAGCAAGCCAGATGAGTTGAAATTATGAATCAAGGAGAGCGCCGAATTGACCATGAACTTGTATCATTCAGACTCTCGTTATTTCGCTCAATCGCTATTGACTGCTCGTTACAATGCTCGCGCCCAAGGGAATCACAAGAATCAAATGGGGTCACAGTCGATACTCTAGCGCAGCGCTGGTAGGATTTCCTTGCCCCAGAGATCGATCACTTCGGGAATGTCGGGGCCGAGAGGAACGCCGATCGCAACCTGCGTGAATCCATCGCGGGCGGCCAGCGAAAATAGCTCCGCGATCCGTTCGCTGCACTGCGCCGCCGTGCCGGAGATAATCAGCCGATCGACGGCTTCGTCCGGCGTGAGAGACGCCGCATAGTCGACGCCGCGATTTTCCGCGTACGCGCGCCGCACTGCTTGAATCGCTTGCGGATCGATTCCTTTCGCTTCGAGAACGTTATCCGGCCAGCCCGAGACGATATGGGAAACGAAGCGTTTGGCGTGTTGTCTGGCGGCTTGGCCGTCGCGCGAAACCGAGGCATTAAGCAGCATCACTTTGCGAAGCGGCTCTTGCAGCGGGGATTGCGATCGTGCTGATTGCAGTCGCGCTAACGACGCATTCATGTCTGCAATTCCATAGAGGGTCTGCAGAATCACGCCGTCGAAATGGCGCGCGATGAGTTCCAGTACCGCAGGCTTGAGGAGACTTGGACCATAGTAGAGACGGATCGGCGATTGGGTCTTGAAGCGCAGCGCGTACTGTTCGGCGTTCAAATGAAAATAGGAGGCCAGAACGGGGATATCGGCGCGCTTCAGCGCCTCGCCCGAAAAAAGTTTGCGCAACGCGATGGCCAATTCGGCCATAATCGTGAGGGGCTTTGCCCGCTCGACTTGATGTGTCAGGATCGACCTCGATCCGGGTCCCAGGCCGAGGGAGATTTCTCTCCCGTTGGTAAGCTCGGATATCGTCGCGAAGGCCATGGCGAGATCAACCGGGTTACGAAAGTAGGGAACAGTCACGGCGGTCCCGAGCTTGACCGGCAAGCGCGCTACGATCGCCGCCGAGCTTGCCAAGACGCTACGATATTCGAGATTGTCATTGGTCCAAACCTGCCTGAAGCCAAATCTTTCCAAGGTCGCCCACGCGTTTTCGGCGAGACCGATCAATTCCGGGAGAGAGTAACGGTTGAGGACGTGAAGCGGATAGTGGATGCCAATTTCACCAGTAAAGTGTTTTGCTTGGGTGGCCATACCGGTGCAGCTATCACGGCGCGTTGAACGAAGTCAAAGGTGGATTGATTAAGGAGCTATTAGACAGTTCATAACAACGTCCGTCATTAAAACCCAAGGGACAAATCGTTCCAAGCACGGGCAATGGGTCGGTGCCCTGTCGGCCACCACCCGATTCGCTCCAGCGGCGGTGACTCCAACGGTTTGGGCCTGAACGCCTCCTTTAGGCTCGATCGCCCGCGCTCCCCACGACTTGACCCTTGGGTTCTTGGTTTCTCGTTTGTCTATTCAATGGTCGCGCGAACCCGCCATCCATATAAACCCCACCGAAAGAAGCGCCAATGCCTGCGCCAGGCAGAAAGCCCAATAGTAACTGCCGGTCCAATCATAAATCACGCCACCCAGCCAAGGTCCAATTCCTGCACCTGCGCCGATAAACAGCGCGATCGCGCCGATGATCGCGCCAAAAGACTTGCCGTGAAATAGGTCGGCTGCGATGGTGGGATAAAGCGACTGCCGGGAAGAAAAACCGAACGCGACAAAAGGCGGAAAGGCATAGAAAAGCCAGCTTCGATCCGCTGCCGTGATCATCATCAAGAGCGCAATACCAACCATCAACGACGCCGAGCCCAGCAAATAGGACCATTGGCGGCCGATGCGGTCGGCCAACAAGCCCATAGAGATCATTGACGGCGCGGTGAAAAGTCCGATCAGTCCCAGCCCGAACGCAGCCAGTTCTTTCGAGAACCCGGCGTCGCTGACCGCAGCCACCTGATGGATCAACACCATGTGCAACGGGATCGCGCCAGCCAACACGCCGAGGGCGAAGGCCCAAAATCGCCAGGTTCGTAGTGCCTCCTTTAGGCTTGGACCGTTGAAGCCCGCAGCCTTCACATGTCCTGACGACCGCGCCGGCGAGTCGCCGAAATCGGGTTTGAGATTCATCTCTTCCGGCCTCTGGCGTTGAAAAAAATAGTTCAAAGGCGCGATCACGATCGCCAACACACCCGCAAGGATGAAAAATGCCGCACGCCAGCCGTATGTGGAGATCAGCCACTGCGTCCAGGGTACAACTAAAAGTATCCCTAACCCGATTCCGGACGCCGCGGTTCCGATGGCCATGCCTCGTTTGCGAACAAACCAATTCGACAAGAATGTGGCTTGAGAAGTCATGGTTAGCGCCGCGAACCCAACGCCCATGAAAATTCCCATGCCAAGATAGAACTCCAAAATGGTATGCGTCATCCCGCTGATGACAAAGCCAGCCGCCATAGTGATGGCGCCGCCAGACAGTACGATCCGCGGGCCGAGTCGATCAAGCAGAATCCCGATGACCGGCGCGGCGAGCGTCCACATGACGGAGCCGAGCATGAGCGCGCCGGACGCCAGACCACGACTCCAGTGAAACTCTTCGATGACTGCGACCAGAAAGACCGCAAACGCATTGCGTGCGCCGAAAGCTACGCCGACGGTGAGAAACGCGATAGCGATAACAACCCAGGGGTAGTAGCGCTGAAAGACGCGGCCTGGGATGATCTCGATCTTACTGACGGACATATTTTCTCTCAAACGATGAGTGCTGCGTAACGTAGCGCAGACTGCGCAACCAAGACCGCTACGTTTGCCGCGAGCCAACCAAAACCCATTTAAAGATCAATCGACCTGGGGACTGCCACGAATTGAGGCGTGCCGCTTCAGCCAGGTAAGAACCTCTTCGGCATTCTTATCGGGCGGAAAGACGGGATAGAAAACTTTTTCAATTTTGCCTGTGTCCATAATGAGCGTCAACCGTTTGTACAGCTCCAGCCCGTTAACACGAAACGTCGGCAGGCGCAAAACGCTCTTTAGCTGCAGCGAGCTGTCGCTCAGCAGTTCAAAGGGAAGATGCAAGCGGTCGCGCACCTCTCGTTGGTACTCGGTGTCCTGAGTACTTAAACCGAATACACCGCTGCCGAGGGCCTTGAGCTCGGTGTAATGGTCGCGAAAACTGCAGGACTGGGGAGTACATCCGCGCGCACCCGGAATGGCATCCCAGCCCTTTGGCAATGGAACTCCCGGCCGTCCCGTCATCGGATAAATGTAGATCACGAATAGACCTGTCAGGGAACTCAGGTCGACTGTCACGCCGTCCGTCGATGGGAGCGCGGTTTTTATAAGGCTCATACCTTTCAAGTGAGAGGCAGCGCCGTCATCCGAAGGTACGGGCAGGTCCTTTGGCAGTTCAAAGAAGTTGTCGTTCATATTTTCTGATGAATCCTATTCTCTAGCATAGCATGCGTGAACCATGAATGCTGAAAAGATAAGGACACGGACGACCACAACGATCACTCAGCCAGGCGCGAGTGTGACATCCATCTGATAGAACTTGAAAGTATTCTCCTCGCCGGGTCGATCGGCCGCTACCGATTGGTAGTGATCGAGGACCTCGTTGATGAACTCCGGCCGCTCAGCCTCGGGCAAACGCCGCGTCCATTCGACAAAGCCCACTGAAGAGAAATCAAAAAAGGCCGACCGAGACTTGAAATCCCACGCTTTCGCTTCGGTGTGAATACGAAGCACGCGCAGGCCGTTGCGCTCGGCTGCAGCCTCGTACTCTTCGGGAGTGAGATGCAAATAGGGATCGTGAAACTCGCGGAAGTAGGCGATCCATCTCGCCGACCGGCGTGTCTCTTCGATAACATTTTCCAAACTCTTGCGCTCGCCTTTCGGCACAAGGCGGAGCAGCGCCTGACCATCGCCCGTCATCGCCGAGCGTATGGAGCGGAGAGCAGCATCCTGCTCGGGAATCCAGTGGAGCGCATTGAAGGAGACAATGCGATTGAATTCGTTTCTGAACGACAGGACGCGAGCGTCTGCCACTTCGAATCGAAGGTTGGGCCGCACCGTGGAACCGAAGTGGCTCGAAGCGAAGGCGATCATGTCCCGTGAAGCATCGACACCTACCACCGCACCCTGCGGAACACGAGCGGCTATTTCCGCCGTGATCTTGCCGTCGCCGCATCCGATGTCGAGGACCCGCTCCGAGCCTTCGAGATCGAGCAAAGCAAGCACCTCCTCGCCCATCGCCTTCTGAAGTCCCGATCGCTCCGAGTATTCAGTCGCATTCCACTCCGTCATGTGAGTCTCCTCGATTAGACAGCCTCACCTGTTATTCTTAGCGCGAAGGTAGTCAGGCGCAATCCAGTTCAAAAGACGGCTGTAAAACGCTTCGTCAGTCGAGCCGATGCTCGAATGCACTCATATGATCGTGGAGGCGATCGTATTCCGCACGGCATCCATAAAAGCGTGGCTTAAGCCAAGGAACAAGCAGCACTCACAGAAATAACCACGAACACGCCGCGCTCCAACATGCGACCCAAGGTGCTCTGGTCGCGGCTGATTCAACGTCATGTTAGAAATCCAACTAAGCGAAACGAACCAATAGAATCAGCGAGGCGATGGCCAAGATCAATCCGGCGATTTCATAGGTGTTGAGAGATTCTCGGAAGAACACCACGCCGACGGCGGTCAACAGCAAAATCATGGATACGGAATAGACAACGCCGATGGTCGCCAGTTTGAGGTGCTTCATGACGAAGACCCAACCAAAAGCAGTCGACGCGTAGAGAACAAAGCCGATATAAAAGCTAGTCGTCTTTAACGAATTCTCATGCGCGCTGGCCAGTTTGAGAAAATAATCACCCACGACGCCCAATAGACTGAAGGCAATAGTGACAGCAACTGCGAGTAAGGTTTTCTCCATTGACAATCTGTAACTCCTAAAAAAAACCCTCTTCAATGTCTGGCGATCAACAGCCGAACTGCAATGAAACGGTGGAGGCACTAGGTCAGCCAACTTATAGAGTCCGGAACCCGTTTTGGCAAGCATTTTGCGCCGAAGGAACACAAAACAGTCACCGGCTCCGACCTCACCCGCTAGCGTTGACATTCTAGCCGATTATTCGCTAGTCTTCACTCGAAGTTTTCCGGATCGTTCATCGCTGGAGGTAAGCTTAAATCATGCGATGTTATAGAGCGTACAAAAGAGTTTTCATCGGAGCTTGCCTATGGCTGTTGGCGATTCCCGGTTTGAGCAACGCTCAAAAGATCAAGCTTGGTTCTTCGCTCAGTCCGCCATCGCTCGATTCCATAACGCCCTATGTCGCAATTGAAAAGGGCTTTTTTAAAAAGAATGGCGTAGACGCTGAAGTCGTGGAGTTTCGCGGAGACGCGACACACGTCAAGGCACTGTTGTCCGGTGAGATTGATCTGTCCATCAATGCGGGCGCAACCGAAGGCATGGTCAGCGCTTCAAAGAAGGCGCCAGTCAAACTATGGGTTGTCGTCAACCCGATCACTCCGTATCATTTTGTCGCGCGTAAAGAGGCAGGCACGACGCTCCAGGCGCTAATCGGGAAAAACATCGCCGTATCCGGTATCGGCGCGATCTCCTATCACATTCCTCGGATCGTTCTGGAGCGCAGCGGTATAGATCCGGAGAAATTCAAATATGTGGCTGTCGGTTCTCCGGCAGATAGGTTTAAAGCGCTGGTGGCTGGCAAAGTGGACGCGACGGTCGTGACGAACACAGAGGCCGCGAAATTGGCGAGCTATCCGAACATCATTGATCTCGTCAACGTTCCTAAAGTCGTGCCGGAAATCCCCTACGAATTCGGAATGGCAAGAGAAGAATACATTCAAAAAAACGCCGACACGATTTACAAACTGACCAAGGCGATCATTGAATCCAATCGATGGATCGCCGCCAACAAAGTTGGCACGGTCGAAGTTGCGAAGAAAATTTTGCCGGAAGAATCAACCGAGGTACTAACCAAAGCCTATGAGATGGCGGACCCACGTTTATGGGGTGTCAATGGGGATCTCCCGGAAAAATCCTACGACTACACGGTCGAGTTTCTCAAGAAAGTCGGTTACCTCGAAACACCGGTATCGTTCAAGGATTTCTTCGACCGGCGCTTTGTTGACCGGGCGATCAAGGAACTCGGGAGAAAGTGAACGGCGACTGCCGACGCCCGTTCCAGGTTTTGGTGGTTGAATGCTGGAGGTTCGGCAGCTCAGTAAAGTCTTCTTCGAACAAAACGATCCACGCAAGCCGGGACTTGTCGCGCTCTATGACGTTTCTGTTTCCATTCGAAAAAACGAATTCGTGTCGGTGCTCGGCCCGAGTGGCTGCGGCAAAACCACTTTGATTCGAATCATTGCGGGCTTAATTCCGGCGGACCGTGGCGTGGTGCTGGTTCGCGGCCGGGCCGTTACCGATCCCGGTCGCGACCGCTGCATGGTTTTTCAACAGTTCGGTCTGCTTCCCTGGCGAACGGTCGTGAGCAACGTCGAGTTCGGCCTCGAAATCGAAGGGATGCCAACTGAGCAGCGCCGCGAAATTGCGGAAAAATATCTGGAGCTAGTCGGCCTCAAAGGTTTTGAACACTATTATCCGCACCAGATCTCCGGCGGCATGCAGCAGCGTGTCGGCATTGCGCGCGCGTTGTCGAAAAAACCCGACATTCTCCTCATGGACGAGCCGTTCGGCGCCGTTGACGCGCAGACCCGCGAACAGTTGCAAGAGGAGTTGCTCAAGATCTGGAGCCAGACCGACACGACTGTAATTTTTGTTACCCACAGCATCGATGAGGCGGTCTATCTTTCAGACCGAGTCGTGGTGATGCAGGCTCGGCCGGGCCGGATCAAGGAGGAAGTCACCGTCGATCTGCCACGGCCGCGATGGGAGGGCGACGTAAAGTCAGACCCGCGGTTCGCCCAACTGCGTGCTCATCTCAGAGAATCTCTTCGAGCCTAACGATGACCGAAGCAGCCGACGAACAACTGATTGATGAACTCGGCCTGCGGCACGAGCGCCGCTGGTCTGTTTATGACCATCCAAATCTGATTCGAACGGCGTCGGTGATCGTCTTTCTCATTCTCTGGGAAATCTACGGCCGGCGCACAGATCCGATTCTCTTCACTTACCCCACCGCGATTGCAGTGGCCTTTTGGAAACTCCTCATCTCAGGCGAGCTCGTACACCAGCTGCTGGTGAGTTTGAGCGCTCTCGCTGCGGGCTTCGGCGCCTCGCTCGTTCTCGGTGTTATCCTAGGACTGGCCATGGGCAGATCGCGGCTAGCCGAAGCAGCGCTGCAGCCGCATATCAACGCCCTCTATGCTACGCCGCAAGTCGCACTGACGCCGCTTTTAATGATGTGGCTCGGGCTCGGGTTCGCAGTGAAAGTAGCGGTCGTCTTTCTCTTCGCTTTTTTCCCAATTCTCATCAATACGGCGAGCGGCGCGAAAAACGTCAGCGCTTCAATGGTGGAAGTCGGCCGGGCGTATCTGGCGCCGCCGCGACAAATTCTATTCAAGATCGTTTTTCCTGCCGCTCTGCCCTTCATCATGGCCGGCGTTCGCATCGCAATCGGGCGCGGTCTCGTCGGGATGATTGTCGCCGAGCTTTTCACCGCGATTACTGGGCTTGGGGCGATGCTGTCACTCTATGGAAATATTTTTGAAACGGCGAAGATGTTCGTAGTTATTATCATTCTCGCGCTGCTGGGTATCGGGCTGATTCACGCCAGCCAAGCGTTGGAACGAAAATTGGCGACTTGGAAGGAGACCGAGCGTGCGGTCATCTGAGCGCTGCGCGGTTCGACTCCGCGAGAGTTTATGGCACTGAACGCATTGGAACAGCAGGCGCTCGCCGAGATCAATCTGGCGCGCGAGCAGCCGTTTCGATTAACCGACCATTTAAGTTATGTCCGCGCCGTGTCAGTCGTTCTGGTTCTGTCGCTGTGGGAAATCTTCGGCCGCCGAGTTAATCCACTTTTTCTTTCTTACCCGAGCGCGATCGGCCGCGCATTCGTTCAGCTCTTGGGATCGGGTGAATTCGAGCGCCAGGCGCTTGGCAGTTTACAGGTCTTCGCGATCGGGTTGAGCGCGGCTCTGGTCGTCGGCATTGCCTTCGGTCTCATCATGGGCCGCTACCGGTTGGCCGAGTACGTGCTCGATCCTTATGTCTACGCGCTTGACGCGACGCCTCGCGTCGCCCTCATCCCTCTGCTGCTTCTTTGGTTCGGCCTCGGGACATCATCAAAGATAGCGATCGTATTTCTTAGCGGGCTTTTTCCCGTTCTGATGAATACCTTTAGTGGCGTTCGAAGCGTGAGCGCGAATCTCGTGGATATTGGACGCGCCTACGGAGCCGGAGAGGGAAAAATCTTTACGAAAATTATGTTGCCTGCCGCCTTGCCGTTCGTCATGGCTGGGATTCGTTTGGCAGTCGGGCGCGCGCTGATCGGCATCATTACAGCGGAGATGTTCACGGCGGTGACCGGCATGGGAGCGCTTCTGATTCGTTACTCCAGCGCATTGGCGACGGATAAATTTTTTGTTCCAGTCATTTTTCTCGCCCTGCTCGGGGTAATTCTGAGCAGCGGCGTGGAAAAGCTGCAGAAGCGCCTCGCACCGTGGAAAGAAACGGAACGGGCGCTTTAGCAATTTCCGCTTTTTGATTTCACATTTCGGGTTGATTCTGAACCCGGCGATTCAAAGTCTTACCCATACCTTCCCATTGTCGTTCGCCCGCAGGCATCTTCAATGTGAGGCTCCCGAAAATCGGCGAGGCATGTCGATGCCTGTGGTAATCGACGCCGACAAACACTGGGAAAACGCTCTTCGACCGTACTGAAGAGCCCACGCCGCCATCCCAAAAAATCACTAAAAGGCGATCAGAGAGGTAGCTTTTGAATTATCTATTTGATACATCGTTAGAATCTATAGTAGACGATAGTATATAAAGGTCTGCTCGGCAGTCTATCAAGCATCACATAAGGAGAAACGCCATGAAAAATTGGTTTCGCTTTCTCATGCTTGCAATCCAGATCGTCAGTCTACTGTCGTTCACCCAGCACCTTAAGGCCCAATCGCTCCGCAAAGCCACCTTCGAACTAAAGAATGAAATTACGATCCAAGTTCCCGACGGAGCTAAACGAGTGCGGGTTTGGACAGCCCTTCCGCAAGACGATCCGGCCCAGGAAATCAAGAACCTCAAGATCGAGGCACCGTATCCTTACCGGGTGGAGCTTGATTCAGAAGGCAGCAAGGTGTTGTTCCTTGAGGGCGATGCTCCAAAAGAAAAAGAGTTAAAAATCGTCACAAGCTTTGTCGTCACGCGCTCGGAAGTGCGTAGCGACGTGGACGCGAAAAAGGCTAAGCCGATTTCGGAAGCGGACCGGGTGCGATTGTCGCATTACCTGCAACCCAACAAGCATGTGATCATCGACGGAGACATCCGCACGCTGGCACTGCAGATCGTCGGCAATGAACAGAATCCTGTCCTGGCGGCGCGCAAGCTCTACGACTGGCTCCTGGAAAACGTGGAGTACTGGGTGAAAGATCCAAAGAACAAAAAGGCATCGCCGGTCGGCAGCACGACGTACTGTTTGACGTTTCGGACGGGGAACTGCACCGATTTCGAATCACTCTGGACGTCGTTTTCGCGCAGCGTCGGAATCCCGACTCAGATTGTCTACGGCTCGTTTCTCAAACCGGACTTAATGGGGCAGGACCAGGATCAAAGCTACCACTGCTGGGCGGAGTTCTACGCGCCGGGCTTAGGCTGGATACCCCATGACGTGGCGGTGGCTGATCTCTACGCCGGAGAATTCCCGGTGAACAACGACAACGAGAAACTGGTTCGTCTCACCACCGCCGATGGGACCTATGGTCCCAACCCTGAAAAGGTCAACTATTATTTCGGCAATCTCGACGAACGCCGCATTGTCTGGTCGCGCAATCGAGACCTGATCTTTAATCCGCGGCAGGATGGTGAGCCGGTTAATGCCTTGCCCAAAGCGTACGTGGAGATCGACGGCAAAGAACATCCGGAAACCAAGGGGTGGGTGAGAAAGCTCACTTTTCGCCAGATCGGTTAGCGAGGAGCACCGCCGTGGAGCAAAAAGCGCTCTCCGATGAAATGGAGCGGACGCTCAAGTTGCTTGCCGACCTCCAGGGACTGCGCGGGCGCCTCTGTAAACGCTGCGAATCCGAGCTGTGCAATCACGAAACGCTGTTCAGTCTCAGCATGGGCTTCAAGAATGCGCCGCTGTGCTGCTCTTGCCTTGCGGCTGAGTTTGACCGGGAGCCCGTGCAGATGCGCGACGAGCTATGGTCCTTCGTCTTGCACCGGCCCTGTCACCGCGCCGGATGGGCATGGGCCAATCGGGAAGAAGGGTACGACCCTGCCGACCTTCCCGGATGTCTTTGGCCTGACCCGCGCAAGGCGAGCGAGCGGTCTCACGAAGCCGAGACAGCCGAAAAGGCGGCCGACTCATGCGAAAGCGAGAGCTGGGACGCAGGCGATATGGCCTGCGGGGATCTTGTCCTGGAGCTCCGCTTGCGCTTGCGCCGGATGAAACCCCGCCAGATATTGCGGATCACGGCGACCGATCCCGGCGCCCGAGAAGATATTCCGGCGTGGTGTCGCCTGACCGGACACGCGCTTCTCGCGGCGGAACACCCTCAGTATTGGATTGAACGAAAGGAGGATTGAAATCATGGCCGGTAAATTTTGTGTCAGTCTTACGTCCGCGAAAAATGATCCGGACAAGGCTACAGTTGCTTTTGTCGTCGCCAATGCGGCGGTGGCGTCGGATAAGCAGACGCTGATTTTTTTGAGCACGGAAGGGGTGCGACTTTCCCAGCAGGGGTATGCGGACGACATCCGCGAGGAAGGTTTTGCGCCTCTGAAGGAGCTGATGGAAAGTTTCGTCAAGGCGGGCGGTGTGATCTACGTCTGCTCGCCCTGTTTTAAGCGCCGCAATCTCGACGAGGGAAAACTGATCGCCGGGGCCACGATCGTCGGCGGCGCGAAGCTCGTGGAATTTCTGAGCGATGGCTCTCCCTGCATCACGTACTGAGGGGAAGTTTTAGATGGATGAGACGGCCCAACCCCGCTATCCACCCGACGCAAGCTTCAACGGGGGCGATCTCGACTGCGGCAGCGGCCTGTTGCTGCTGATCCGGAAACACATCGATCCTCTCGCTCGGGGACAGATCCTCGAAGTCCGCTCAACCGAACCGTCGGTCGAACAGGATTTGCCATCGTGGTGCCGGTTGACCGGAAACGAGCTGCTATCATCGGATCGCGCCGCGGGCACGTGGAGCTTTTTGATCTGCAAAGGATCGCTCACCGAACGGAAAGAAACGTCGGTGTCTGCCCAGCCTCAGGCTCACGCCGGAACGAAAGTGGAAGCGACAAGGGTTTCCGAACGGCCGCCGAAGCCGTCCGCGATTCCTGACATAGCGCCGCTATCGGTCATGGGAATCGGCAGCTGGCCGCGACCGCGCTGGATGCTCCGGGCCATGCACGAACATGTCGAAGGACGGCTAGACGAGGACGAGTTCCAGGCCACCGCCGATGACGCCGTGCGGCTTGCCGTCGAGGCGCAACTGCGCGCGCACGTGGATGTGGTCACCGACGGAGAGCAGCGGCGCGACAACTATGCGAGCTTTGTCGGCGGGCTGCTGGAAAACTGCCAGCTTATTCCGCTGACCGACCTTCTGCCGTTGGTCGATGATCCGGAAAAGTTCGAGAAAGAGTTGTTATCGTTGGATGTGCCGGCAAGCGAAGTCCGCCACCCTGCGGTTTTCGGCAAGCTGAGAAGGGGAAGGTCCATCGCCGCGCACGAGTTGGAATTTGTCCGGACCTTGACCGACAGACCGGCCAAAATCGCGCTGCCAGGACCTTACCTCCTCACACGGATCATGTGGATGGAATGCATCAGCGACAAAGCCTACGCCAGTCGCGAAGAGCTGGCCGCGGATATCGTGCGGATCTTGCGCGAAGAGCTGCGCGATCTGCTGTCGGGCGGCGCGGCCTTGGTTCAGTTTGATGAGCCGGTGTTAACCGAAGTTGTCTTTACCGGAGCCAAAAACAGCCGCAGCTTCATGTGCGGCGCGCTCAGCGAGAAAGGCAGCGCGGAACATGAGCTTGCCTTCGCCCGGGAGCTTATCAATCAAGTGGTCGATAGCGCGCCCTTGGAGCGCACGGCCATTCATATATGCCGCGGCAACTGGACGCGAGACGAAAGCGCCGCCCTGAGCGGCGACTACCGCCCGCTTATGCCGATTCTCAAGGCCCTCAAGGTGGGCAATTATCTGTTGGAGCTTTGCACGCCGCGCGCCGGCGAGATCGAGGCGCTGAAAGAGCTTCCTGCGGATCGGCGCATCGGCGTCGGACTCGTCAATCCCAAAACCGACACCGTCGAGTCTACGGACGAAATCGTCGCCAAAGCAAAAAGGGCCGTGAACCTTTTCGGCCCCGATCGTATTGTCCTCAACCCTGACTGCGGCTTTGCAACCTTTGCGGACAATCCGGTTTGCATCTCTCGTCTCGCAGAGGCAAAGCTCAATGCGCTAGCGCGCGCAGCCGAGGTACTGAAGGGTCGATAGCGCCGCTCATTCAGAGAATTCGCATCCATTTTCACGGTCACGTTTTACGGGACCAACCACGACGAGAAGCTTTGCATCTTTAATCGCCCACGGTTCAGGAAAGATTGTCGAGGTAGTCGTCTCTGACCCGGAAAACCCGGCTGCTACCGTGAACCCCCCGGTTTCAGTAAGAACATAAAAAACTCACCGCCAACAATCCACGCCGCTCATGTCGATGATCACGAAAGGGCGATCAGAGATTGCCCCGATTAGCGTAAAAATTTTATATGTTGCGACCTTAAGATGAGCGGGCAGCTCCGCGGGGTCGCAGATTTTCTTTTGCGTAATGACCGTGTTATTTGTGAACCGTGAAACCTGCGGAACAAATTCAGTCAATGCTGCTATAGCACTTTGTTGTTTTGACGCAGAAATTGTCATTATTTTTGGATTTCAACCATAAATACCAAAGGAGGGTCTCACAATGCAGCCTAAAGTTGATCATCTAGCGTTTGTCGTAAAAGAGCTAGATCGCTCGGTCAAGTTTTATCAGGACGTTTTTGACGGCGAGGTCGGCCGGTCACGAGGGTTCAACGAGAAAGATCAAAAGGCCGGGCGGCCGGTTCACACTCTCGTCAAAGTCGGAGATTACGGTTTTGATCTGTTCGTGGAGGATCCCAAAAATCCACCAAAGCCCGACGCCCGCTTCTTACATTTTGCGTTTAGCATCCAACCCGAGGAAATTGACCAGGCACTAGAGCGCTTGAGAAGGCTTAACATCCCTTACGATGGCCCAAAGGTTCATGGAGGATCGACAAGCATCTCGATCTACTTCTCCGATCCTGACGGGTATCAACTGGAGTTCTCAGCAAAATTCCCTGACGCCGAGACTCACAAGCGAGAAATGGAGCGCCTCGGCGCAACCTTCGGGGGAACAGGAACCAAAACTTACGAGTGGCGTGAGTGATCCGCAGAGCGTTATGGACTGGAAAGAACCCGACATGTTTGAGCCCGCTGTCCATGGGAATAAACCTTTTGGCATGCGGATTCCGGCGCTCGTGGTCAGCCGTGGAAAACAGGGTCAAATCAATTTTCTCACCGCCATGTGGTTTACCCCAACGGGATTCGAGCCCTCCCGAATGATCGTCGCCATCTTGAAGGAGACGTACACCCACGGCCTCATCTCTGAAACCGGAGAATTCGTCATGAGTGCGCCGACCCGGGAGATGATGGATGTGGTGGTCTTCGCAGGTCGAATCTCCGGCAGGGATGTGGACAAATGGCGAGCGACGGGTTTGACTCCCATCAAACCGTCGAAGGTTTCAGTGCCTCTTATCGGCGAAGCGATCGGCAACGTAGAATACAAAGTCGTCAACCGGATCCCCTTTGATGAAGCCACGGATCTGTTTGTCGGTGAAGTGCTGGCGGTACATGTGCGTAAGGGCGTCATGGAGGGTGAGCTTTTCCGCGAAGACGCAGCTCCCCTTATCTATATGGGAACCAAGTACGATGAGCATGGACGCTCGCTGGGAAAACATTACGCGCATTTTTCGGGAGTGAAGTGTGCTGACTATGATTCGCCATTGCTTAAGAAATACATCACCCACAGGTAGCCTCCGCGGGCATTTTCGGTTTTGCGCCGGAAACGACGTTCAAGTCTGAGGAATTCAACGGATGGAAAAACCGATCATCCCTACTTTTTCGCAAAGCGAGCGATCAAGACGCTGGGGCATTGTGCGGGATCTGATGAGGCGGGCCAACTTAGATGCCCTAATCTGCCTCCCGAACCAAGGTCACTGGGACCAATTCGGAGCCGATGCGCGCTACTTGACCCAGATTGGCGGCTTCCAGACTGAAGTGGCCGTGGTCATTCCGTTGGTGTCAGACGTTACCGCCATTGTGCGAGGTGAAAACGAGATCGAGTGGTGGGGCCTTGCGCAGGAATGGGTGAAGGATATTCGCCCTTCACGCCGCTCCTATGCCGAACCGGTCATCCAACGTCTGAAGGAAATCGGTGCTCAGCGAGTCGGCGTAGTCGGGATCGAGGGATTGGTGCGGGCTCCCGAAGGCATTGTCTCATGGGCTATCTACGAGAAGCTTCGTACGATGCTCCCTCAAGTCCGTTTTGAGAATGCCACGGGTCTCATGCAGGAAGCGCGCTCGGTTAAAAGCCCAGAAGAGATTGCGTTCATAGAACGAGCGGCCGAAATCATTGGACTAGCGATCGAAGCGCTTGTGAAAGAGGTCCGACCTGGTGTTCCGGAAAGTCACCTTGTCGCAGAAATGCTGAAGGAAATAATGAAACAGGGTGGCGAGCCGATTACCATGCTTCTCTTTGGCGCGGGAGGACCCGAGGTGCCGTGGGCGCAAAGAGTCGTAACCGCCCGCCCTCTCAAGATTGGCGATCTCATCAATACCGAAGTTGAGGCGAAATACGGTGGCTACATCGCCCAAGCGTTGCAGCCTATCTCTCTGGGTCCTCGACCTAAGGAGCTTGAAAAAATCTTCGACACAACCAAAGTTATTTTTGAAAAGATGTTAAAGGTCCTCAACCCTGGAACCACCTTCGGTGAGGTGGTGGCGTTTTACCAGGATCAAGTTAGGAGTGCGGGATATGAACCCGACGCTGCTCTCATGCATGGTCGCGGACTGGGTGAGGATGCTCCGATGCTCTGGGGCGCGCGGCGGGACTTTCCCGAGTCTCAAGCAAGTCTCAAAGTGGGGCACGTGTTTATCTTCAAGCCCGCGGCCAGAAAAGGGGAAATGCGAGACTTTATTCGCGCGGGCGACACCATCGTTATAGAGCGCAGCGGTGCGCGCCGCTTGGGAAAACGTGAGCTGACCTTTTTGGCTCTTTAGTTTTCCCTGGCATCGAAAATTTAGCCAACATCAACTTATTAAGAAGGTCATTGGTTAGTAGACATGGAAAAACTAAGGGGCGAGTCGTGGAGAGCGCGGGCACCTAAACCTAAAGGAAGCGTTCAGGCCCGGTCCGTGGGAATAACCGCCCGTGGAGCGGATCGGGTGGTGGCCGGACGAGGCTCCGACCCATTGCCCGCGCTTGGAAGGACTCGTCCCTGGTTTCTGAGGTGCGATGTCTAGATACTTGGAACTCCCGAATAAATCTATCTGTCAGGAGGGAATCATGAAGCTTAAAGGGGTTGATCATCTTGCGTTCGTTGTGTCGGACCTCGAGCGCTCGGTCAAGTTTTACCAGGAACTATTCGACGGACAGGTCGGCAGAAGCCGCGGCTTCAATGAGCGGGACAAAGCGGCCAAACGCTCCCAGCATACCTTGGTAAAGGTTGGCAATTTCGCTTTTGACCTTTTCCAGATGGCTCCGGGTGACCCTCCCAAGACCGATACGCGTTATCTTCACTTTGCCTTTGAAATTGACCCTGCGGACCTCGATCAAGTTCAAGAGCAATTGATCCGCATGGGTATTCCGTACGATGGTCCAAAAGCTCATGGCGGGGGAAGCGGACTATCAATTTATTTTAACGATCCGGACGGCTATCAACTCGAAGCGACGGCGAAGTTTCCCGAGAAGGCTGCCTACGAGGCCGAGATCGCAAAAAGAGGCGCGCAGTTCGGTGGGGTGGGCCGGAGCTACGAATGGAAGGGAAATTGAGCAGAGCTTCAGGACGGAGATTTCTGTTTTCCTTCTTGAGCTGCTTTTTGCTTTTCGTTTCGACCGAGGGTGGTGCTCAGCAGCGGGAGCGGCTCCGGGTGAGCACACTCTTTCTGGGTTCTTCCCTTCTGCCGCTTTGGGTGGCGCAGGATCAAGGCATCTTCACGCGTGCCGGCCTCGACGTCCAGCTGGTCTGGATGCAATCGGGCCTTTCAACCAGCGCGCTCTTGGCCGGCGAAGTGGATGCGATATTTGGCACGCCCCAGATTACCTTGACCGGACTAATGGGCAAGAACCCGCCGCCGCTTGTCGCTATCGCCGCATGGGGTTCCGCATCGGAGCACTGGCTCGTGGTGGATTCGTCGATCCGTTCAGTCAAAGAGCTGGAGAACAAAACTCTTGCCACGAGCCGGCCCAAGTCAGCGGACCATGGCTACATTATCGCGATCTTGGAACGATTCGGAGTGGATCCCAGGCGAGTGACCTTCCTCTCGGCAGGCGGACAGGGTGGACGTTTGGCCGCAGTACAATCTGGCAGGGTTACCGGCAGTGTATTCAATCGCTATTATACAATCAGGCTCAAAAAGGACGGGTTTCGCGATATCGCGAAACTGGAGCGGCCCGACTATCCTTTTCCACCTTCGGCTCTCTTCGTTCACAAAGACGCGCTCCAAACCAAACGAAAGGCACTGAAATCATTTCTCGTGGCGATGATGGAAGCAACGGAGCGGCAAAAAAGGGATAAGGAGCTGTGTCTTCAGTTGATTCGCAGGAACTTACGACTGAACGATCCGGAGGTCGTGGAAGCCGCCTATCAAGACGGAGTGACCTTGAGTTACCCGTTTTTTACCGAGAGGCAGTTCCAGGTCTCCCTCGATTTGATGTCGAAGGGCCTGGGCCAGGTCGTTGATCTCCCTTATAAACAGGTCGTGGACTCCGCCGTCGTCGAAGAAGTCGTGCGCTCGGCCGCGGCCAAACCCGGATAGCACGGGCGTCACTTTCGAGGGGTTTGTCGATCATGCATCACTCAAAGAAGCTCGACTGCAACACGAAAAAAATAGCCCGCTAAGGAAGTTGCCGCATCCGGGAATCAATCGCTTGGGCGGAACAACGTCACCGGGCGTCATCAAAAAAGCGTGTCATTCAGGAAGGAAGAATCTTAGAATAGTCTTCTTATTTTCCGGATACCAGAGATTGCCGAGATGTCCGCCGTATGGATAGAGCGTCACTTGGTCGCCCAACGCCTCTTTGAGCGCTTCGATGGATTTTCTCTCGACCAAGAAATCATCGACGTTGTGCAGGATGTGCACTCTGGGGTTGCTGCGCAGCCGATCCATGATGGGTGCCAGGGAGCTTCGTTGGAGAAGGCTTTCCGGGTCCGCCTGGAGATCTCCCAAATGCTTTCGCCATAGGGGCACAGCGATCTTCCAGTAATAATCGACAAGCGTGAAACTTTTCGCTTCCTGCAGGCGTTTCCTCATGTCGTCTTTCGGCGCCGTCAGAACATTTTGATCTTGAATGACTTGGGTTACATAGATGAGCTCGTAAAGCTGGCTTTGCAAAGTCTCGGCGATGAGGTACTGGAGCTCTTCGGTCGTGAAGCCGGCGAACTTCTTTGCCAATCGGTCGATGACCGCGGGGTCGTCCGGCTTTTCATCGGCAAAAGTATCGACGATGGCAAGCGCTTGCGAAACGAGTTCGCGAGATCTCTCTGGTCCGAGTTTTTGTGCCAACCTGCTCCATTCATCGATTTTTTTGAGGGCGTAATGGAGATCGATCGGCGGGTTGACGAGAAGATACTTGGCGATGCCGATCTTTCCCTCGTCGGCGTCGATCACGCTTAGATAGGCGCCTTCAAGAGCGCCCAAACTGACTCCCAAGAAACCGATTGCCGTGGGCTTGACGTCATAACGATCTCTCAAGGTCGTCAGGGTTTTTTGCATGACGTCATATAAATCCCGCGCGTCTTCTGGAGTGTAACCCGGCGCACCGCTGCGGCTGGCCGCCAACGCAAAATTCCAGTTCATCGGAGACGGTAAGATCACCACGTGGGAGCCCGCTCGATAGAACAAGGTCGCTAAATACGGGCCAACCCCGAAGTAGGGGTTGGATCCCACGCCAGCCAGAATAAAGAGCAACGGCGCCGGCTGTTTTTGGCGATAGAAGGCAAGATTTACGTCGCCACGCCCTTCGAGGCCAGGCAATTTATTTCTGCCGGCAAGCCCCGGCACACGCAAGACATTCGACTCGACGCGCGCTGTGGCTTCATCGTTGCCCAAAATAGCGCTCGTTGCAGTCGCCAAGTAGGGGTCGCGATAGGGATACGTATAATCGGCGGCTTCAATGGAGCGCGTCAAAAGACCTAGGGCGGCCAGCACGGCCAGAGCGAAATGAAAGCGCATGCAGAAAACTCCTGTCGACGGTTTCGGTTTTAATTCTTGCATCACAATCCGTTGTTGTACCGGAAAGCGTTGGCCGCTTCGTGATCAGTAACGACGGCAATCTGATTGTTTACTGAATCTGCGCGGGGCGACTTGTCTAATGACACAGGTTGCTACGCACAAGATCGGGACCGCGGCAGTCGCCGCTAGCTTTTACATCTTAATGCTAGAACTTTTTCGCCGGTGGTGCTAGGCCAATCCATCGGCGAAGTGGCACGGCAGTACAAAAAACTCACCGGCGAAGAACCCACAACGCTCATTCCCGAAGGTCACGCAAGGGCGATCAGAGAAATTCGCCGCGAGTCTGAAGTAATTGAGCTGTTCAAAAAACTCGTCGATGCCGGTTCCACTTCCGGCACACTGAGGTCCGTCGTCGGAATGATGCGCGGATCTGAATGTGCCGCACTGATCGTCAGCGCGCAGGGTAATTATCTCGCAGTGAATTGTCGGCCGCGAAAGAATCCAAGATGGCAAGGAATGAACTCTCAATGATCGGATTGAAAAAGATTGAGCTACTAGACAACTGCTCGCGATTGGAGTAAGGGGTTTGTGTCCGCTGGCTGTAGGATGGATCGAAGGTAAGCTCTCTAAAGGCGCAGCACGCGGTTCCTGTCAACCCGCGTCGACCTGGGATTCCCTCTCCAGTTAAGGCAACGCCTTGTCTAAGAGGCGTTGCACAATCCGGGTTCCAAAGCCCCGGAACTCCTAGCGTTCGATGCCCGCATAGCAAGGTTGGCGGGCAACGCCTGCCGGCGCAGGAGGAATTGTGCAACGGTACATCGCGAGAAGAGCCCTCCAGAGTCTGTTGGCCATCTGGGTGATGACCCTTGTCGTATTCACCCTGGCGCGCATCAGTGGCAACCCCTTGGACGTGATGTTGCCGCTGGAGGCTGGGCCCGCGGAGTACGAGCGGGTCGCCAAGCACTGGGGACTCGATAAACCGCTCCACACCCAATACTTCATTTTCCTGAGTAAGGCTGTTCGCGGCGACTTCGGGGATTCCTGGAAGTGGCACGGCGAGTCGGCCATGGGTCTGGTGGCGCAACGCTTGCCGGCGACCCTCCAGCTCGCGGGCTTCGCTCTTGGCATCAGCCTCCTGATCGCGCTGCCCATCGGTGTCCTGGCCGCGGTCATGAAAGGCAACGGCTGGGATACCGCGGCGAAGATCATCGCCCTGCTCGGCCAGTCCCTGCCCCCCTTCTGGTTGGGGATCGTGCTGATGTGGATCTTCGCCGTGCATCTGGGGTGGTTCCCGACCTCAGGGCGGGGGGGAATCCGAAACATGGTCCTCCCGGCCATCACTCTCGGCTGGTTCCAGGTGGCCGTCGTCATGCGGCTGCTCCGCTCGTCCATGCTGGACGTGCTGGACAGCGAATTCGTCAAGCTCACCCGCATCAAGGGCCTCGCGGAGTGGAAGGTGGTCTGGAAGCACTGTTTGCGCAATGCGTCGATCACTCCCCTGACTGTCTTCGCGATCATCGCCGGGGGCCTGATGACCGGCGCCGTGGTGACCGAGAGCGTGTTTTCCTGGCCGGGCACCGGGCAGCTCGTAGTGGATGCCGTAAGGGCCAGGGATTTCCAGGTGGTCCAGGCCGTCGTCATCGTATTTGCCGGGATCTTCATTCTTACTAATCTGGTGGTCGACATTCTCTATGCCTATCTCGACCCACGCATTCGGTATCAATAGAGACAGTAAAAGGAGCCCGATCATGGCGACAGAAACAATAAGAACCCTCCCCTGGTATGCGCCGCCCAGAGTTGCACAGGCGATGGGCCAGGTCAGACGGTATCCTCTAGTGCCGCTGGCGCTCCTCACGTTCCTCCTGGTGATCCCCGCGTTGTTCGCGTCGCAGGTCGCGCCTTACGACCCCTTGCAGGGTTCCCTGTCCAAGCGGTTGAAGCCACCGGCCTGGCAGCAGGGCGGTACGATCGACCATCCCCTGGGCACCGACAAGCTGGGGCGCGACATGTTGAGCCGGATCATCTACGGCGCCCGAGTGTCTCTCGCGGTCTCCCTGGTGGCGATTTTCGTCGGTGGCGTCATCGGCACAGTCCTGGGGATGATCTCGGGCTACTTCGGAGGTTGGG
>Ga0081455_10000542_pt1 | contig 49017 bp, 44 predicted proteins | sample TabmetS3T2R1_FD_70207 | JGI IMG/M metagenome (GOLD analysis project Ga0081455, IMG submission 70207) | Tabebuia heterophylla rhizosphere microbial communities from the University of Puerto Rico - S3T2R1 | ecosystem: Host-associated > Plants > Roots > Rhizosphere ...
GCGGCCGGGCCCACGGCAGACGGCAGGTCCGCGGGCCAGGCAGCCCCATGAGCCGACGCCGGGCCATCGGCGGACGGCAGGTCGGTGGGAGGGGCAGTTGAGCGGGTAGCGGCCGGGCCGGCGGCAGACGGCGGGTCCGCGGGCGAGGTGGCCGTGCGGGCGACGGCTGGCCTGGCGGCGGGTGGCAGGTCTGTTGGGGAGGTCTCTGCGCCGGCCGATGCGGCCGGGATCTGTGCCGTGGTCGCGGCATGCGCGGCCGTGCGGGTGGGGGCGGGAACGGGCTCTGTTGGCAGGAGGTGGATCCGGTGGCCGAGGTAGCGGGTGGCGGCGGTGGTGGCCACGGCGATGACGGCGACCGCGGCGGACCAGAGGACCCGGCTCGTGGAGTGGTCGCCGGCAGGCAGCGGAACCGGGACGATGAGCATCGCCAGCAGGGGCATGGCCACGAAGGCGCCGACGCGGGTGGCCAGCGGACCGAAGCGGCGTACGTAGACCGATCCGCTGACGGTCGCCGCGAACAGGGCGTCGCCCAGGTACGGGTGGTGGTGCATGAGGGTCCCCAGCCCGGTAGCACCGACCGCTACGGCAGGGACCGCGGCCAGGGCAAGCAGATCGTGTACGACCCGGTGCCGCCCGCTCACTGCCCGCCGGCCGAGGGTGAGGGCCAGGACCACGGCGAGCACGACGACATCAGCGTGCAGCCGGGCACGCCCCTCCAGGAACAGGGCGGCACCGAAGGACGCCAACGCCCCGGACATCACCACGATCGCCGGCCGCGCCTCGGCGGCCAGCCTGGAAGAGATGCTACGCAGAGCGTAAGAAGACAAGGCTAGCGACTCCCCGTACGTAAGAGCAGCAACAAAAAGATAGTACGTGATAGCTTAGGGATTATGAGACGGGAGAACGAGCCAGCGGCGGCGGCACTGCGCCGCGGCACGACCCGGCTGGGCAGACGGCTACGCTCCGCCCGCCGCCCAGGCGCGCTGAGCGGCAACAAGGTGAGCGTCCTGGGATACCTGCACCGCTTCGGCCCCGCCACCCCCGGCGAGATCGCCGCCGCCGACGGCCAGCGCCCGCAATCCCTCACCCGAGTCTTCGCCGAGCTCGAGCTGGCCGGCCTCATCACCCGCACCCGCAGCGACATCGACGGCCGCGCGGCTGTGCTCCACCTCACCGACCCCGGCCGGGACGCACTCCGCGAGGACATGGCCGACCGCGACCGCTGGCTCGCCGCCGCCATGACCCAGCTCACCGACACCGAGATCGAGCTACTACGGCTGGCCGGCGCCCTGATGGAACGCCTCGCCGCGACGCCAGCGCACGACGCCGCCAACGGGCACGCCAGCGTCGCGTAGGGGAGAATCCCCACCAGCGAAGGGAGAATCCACGTGCCCGACTGGGTCCAGCATGCCATCTGGTGGCAGGTCTACCCGCTCGGTTTCACCGGCGCCGAGCCCGAGTCCGCCCCCGACCAGCAGGTGACCCACCGCCTGGACCGTATCCGCCAGTGGCTGGACTACGCGATCGACCTGGGCGCCTCCGGCCTCGCCCTCGGCCCGGTCTTCGCCAGCCACACCCACGGCTACGACACCACCGACCACTACCGGATCGACCCGCGCCTCGGCGACGAGCGCGACTTCGACAAGCTGCTCACCGCCGCGCACGAACGCGGCCTGCGCGTCCTGCTGGACGGCGTCTTCAACCACGTCGGCCGCGGCTTCGCGCGCCCGGGCGAGGGCAGGCACACCGGGGACACCAGGGACACCTGGCTGCGCCGCACCGAGGACGGCGGGTACGAGACGTTCGAGGGCCACGACCACCTGCTCGCCCTCAACCACGACGACCCAGCGGTGCAGGCCTACGTCGCCGACGTCCTCGCCCACTGGCTCGCGGCCGGCGCGGACGGCTGGCGCCTGGACGCGGCCTACGCGGTGCCGCCGCGTTTCTGGGCCACCGTGCTACCCCGGGTCCGCGACCAGCATCCCGGGGCGTACTTCGTCGGTGAGGTCATCCACGGCGACTACCCCGACTTCGTCCACAGTGGACACCTCGACTCGGTCACCCAGTACGAGCTGTGGAAGGCGATCTGGAGCTCGCTGAACGACCGCAACCTGTTCGAGCTGCGCTGGGCGCTGGAGCGGCACAACGACCTGCTCGACTCCTTCGTACCGCTGACCTTCGTGGGCAACCACGACGTGACCCGCATCGCCAGCAGGCTGGAGGACGTACGCCTGCTGGCGCACGCGCTGGTGGTCCTGTTCACCACCGGCGGCACGCCGTCGGTCTACTCCGGCGACGAGCAGGGGTTCCGCGGCGTCAAGGAGGAACGGGCCGGCGGCGACGACGAGATCCGGCCCGCCTTCCCCGCCCGGCCGGAGGACCTGGCGCCCGGGGGCTGGCCCACCTACCGCCTGCACCAGGACCTGATCGGCACCCGCCGCCGGCACGCCTGGCTGCACCGCGCGCGTACCGGGATCACCCACCTGACCAACACCCAACTCGGCTACCGGTCCACAGTGGATGGTCAGGCCATCACCGTCGCCCTCAACCTGGACGGCACCCCGGCCGCGATCCCCGCCACCGGCAGGGTGATCCTCGGCGAGGCGGCGGTCCGGAACGGCACCGCCCACCTCCCGCCGTACGGCTGGGCAGTGCTCGAATAGCCTTACAGGATCTCGAAAACCCGGTAGCGCACGATGTTGCAGCCCGCCGCGGTCGGCTCGATGCTGCCGATCCCGATGCCCTGCACCTGGTTGAGCCAGCCGTACTCGGGCGGTGCGTTGAAGGTCACCGCCACCCGGAAGTACAGATCGTCCTCGGCCAGCGGCTTGCCCTCGCGCAGCCGCTGCAGCGCGTCGCCCAGGAAGACCAGCCGGCCGCCGTAGAAGGCCTGCACGATCGCGCCGTCCTCGGTCTCGATCATGTAGCGCGCGTCGATGTGGCCGACGCCCTGCGCGTCGGTCAGCATCCAGTCGCCGCCGCCGGGCAGCAGCCGGCCGCGGATGCGGTCGCCGGTCACCATCCCCTCGCGGATGATGCTGGTGCCGCGGCTGCCCAGCGGCGCCGCGGTCCGTACCGGCGCCGCCGCGGTCGCCCACAGGTCGTACAGGTGCGTGCTGTCGATCATCGACCTCACCCCTCGCCGTAGAAACATGGCCGATGTATGCAAGTTACATGATCTGAGTACGGATCGGGAGAGCGCGGTACGGTGGTCGCCATGCCCACCCAGGCGGAGCGGAGCGCGGCGACCACGGCAGCGTTGCGGAGGGAGGCCAGGCGGCTGTTCGCGAAGCACGGCTTCGACGCGGTCGCCGTGGACGACATCGCGGCCGCCGCCGGCATGACCCGCGGCGCCTTTTACCACCACTACGCCGGCAAGGAGGCGCTGTTCGACGTGGTGCACGAGGAGGTGCAGGCCGAGCTCGCCGCCGCCGTACGCAAGGCCGCCGCGCCGTACCAGGACCCGTACGAGCAGCTGCTGCACGGCGTCGACCGGTACCTGGAGCTGGCCTCGGACCGCCGGCGCAACCGGATCGCGCTCGTGGACGGCCCGGCCGTGCTCGGCCCCGAGCGCTACCAGGAGCTGCAGCAGACCTACTTCCTGCGGCTGGTCGGCGTGCCGCTGGCCCGGCTGCGCGAGGGCACCGCCGAGCAGCACGCCCTCACCGCGCGCGCCCTGATGGCCGCCGTCTGCTCACTGGCCACCCACGTCGCCCACCGCCGCACCGACCTGGAGCTGGCCCGGTCCGTCGCCGCCGACCTCCTCCGCGCGACGGCAACACCGTCCTGAGTCGCCCGGAAGCGGGTCGCGCGGTGGCGGTTTCTAGCGCGCTGCCTGCCGGTGCGCCCGCGGGCCGACGCCGGTCCAGCGGCGGAAGGCGTGGGTGAACGACGCGGTCTCGGCGTACCCCAACCGCTGCGCCACCTCCTCGACCGTCAGCGCGCCGTCGCGCAGCAGCTCGCCCGCCAACTGTTCGCGCACCTGCGCCAGCAGCGCCCGGTACGACACCCCCTCGGCCGCCAGCCGGCGCCGCAGCGTACGGGTCGACAGGTGCAGCATGCCGGCGAGCTGGGCCAGCGTCGGCGGCGCCCCGGGCCCCTCGCGCAGCAGGGTACGGACCGTCCCCGCCAGCCCCCCGGGCACCCGCCGCTCCTCGACCAGCCCGCGGCACTGCGCCTCGGCCTGCTCGGCGGTGTTCGCCTCCGCCTGCGGCAGCGCCTGGTCCAGGTAGAACCCGTCGAAGACGGCGGTGTGCTCCGGCGCGTCGAAGCGCGGCATGATGCCGAACACCTCGGCGTAGCGCGGCAGGTACTCCGCCGGCGGCGGCGGGTGCGCGAAGGTCACCCGGCGCAGCGAGGTCGCGCTCGGCAGCAGCTCGCGCTGGATGACGTGGATCGCGGCCACGTCCCGCTCGATGAGGAACCGCTCCATCCGCGGCGACATCCCGTCCACCTCCAGCCGCAGGTCCAGTTCGGCGCTGCTCTCCCGGTTGGTCAGCCGGCAGTAGGAGTAGGTCAGGTCCAGGTACTTCAGGCCCAGGTGCACCGCGTCGCGCAGCGTCGGGCTGGAGATCAGCGCGAAACCCCAGATCCCGTACGTGGTGAGGTGGTACCGCAGGCCCGCCTCCAGGCTCAGCCCCGGCGGGTCGTCCAGCGCGTCCAGGATGTTGTCGATGATCCGCAGCTCCTGCGCGCCGGTCACGGTCCGGTCCGGCGTACGCAGGTCGGCCGGCAGCAGTCCGGTGCCCTCCAGGCATGCCGCCATCGGCACGCCGTGATCCTGGCCGAGGTTGGCCAGCAGCAGCGCGCTGGTCGGTGCGCGCAGTACTCCCACGGAGCCCGTCACCACGTCCCCCTCATGTGCCCACGCGGCATCGTTCCTCGTCCCCGTATGGCCGAAACTATCAACTTCCTGGCCGCACCGGTCCTTGGGGGCGGAAATACCTGTTCCCTACCGTGGGTGACCACGTCGGGAATGGCTCACCAGGAGGGTGGCATGGCCAGATCCCGACTGCTTCCGCGCGGGCTGCGGTTGCTGTCCGGGCCGCGACCCGGCGGGGACCCGGGGCCCGCGGTGGTGGTGTCCGGGTGCGGACCGGGCGGCCTCGGCATCGCGCTGCGGCTGGCCAGGGCCGGATACCGGAACCTGCGGTGGTACGGCGCGGGCGAGGACCCGCACCGCGTCTTCTGCCGCACGGCACCGACGCAGGTGCGTACGGCCGGCTACGACCGGGCCGCACGGCGCTGGTCGCTCGCCCTTGCCGACGGCACCGCGACCACCGCGGACCTGCTCGTCGTGGCCCCTGACCAGGCAACATGGCTGCCCTCCGCGATCTCCTCGGCGCGCCAGGTGCGGCCGGGTGGGCCGGTACCCCCTGCCGGCCCACCCGGCGAGCCGCGCCGGGCGGGTACCCGGGCCGCGTTCGTGAGCGCCGGGGAACCCCGACCGGCGCTGGCGGCCGCGGCGGCGGGCCTGCTGGTCCCCGGACTGGCCGACCTGACCCTGTACCGGGCCGGCCCCCGGATCGGCCTCAGGCCCGCCGCCGCTGTTCCCTTCCCGCGCCCGCGACCAGCGCTCACCGCGACGCCCGCGCTGCCCACCGAGCACACCCGGCACGCCCAGCACGCTGCCGCGGCCCCCGCCCCGCGACCCGCACGCCCACCAGCAGTCACGCCCCGTGACGGCGGGGCACCCAGGCCCGGCGCCGCCCCCCGGCCGACCGACGCCGCCGGCGTGGCCGGCGCCGCTCCCGGCCTGGCCGGCGCTGCTCCCGATCCGGCCAGCGCCGCCGCCCGCCCGGCCAGCACCGCGGTCGCCCTGCGGGTGCTGCCCGGCGGGCTGCTCACCGCCGACGGCGCCCTGCACCCGGCCGACGCGGTCCTCATCGGCAGTACGTTCACCGCGGCGGAACTGGTCGGCACGGCCGCGGGCCCGGACGCGCGCGCCGAGTACTGCGGCATCAGCGTGGTCGGCGTACCCGGCCTGTTCATCCTGTACGGACCGGTCGCGGCGCCGACGTTAGCCGGCTTATCCCGCTACCGCCGCGGCCGGATCACGGTGATCCCGGCCGGCGCCCGGTCCGCCCCCAACTCCGCCAGCGCGGCCGGTACGTCGGCCAGCCCGATCTCCCGGGTCACCAGCCGCTCCGGGTGCAGCGTCCCCCGCGCCACCAGGCCGAGCAGGCCCGCATAGGCGTACGCCGCCATGCCGTGGCTGCCCAGCCAGCGCAACTCCCGCGCCACCAGCAGCGAGACATCCAGCGTGATCTCCCCCGGCAGCAGCCCGACCTGGACATGCCGGCCGCCCGGGACCAGCGCGGCCAGCGCCGAGCGCACCACCGGCACCGAGCCGACCGCGTCGAGCGTCACCTCCACCGCGCGGTCCAGCGACGCCACCGCGTACTCCGCCCCGTGCTCGACCGCCAGCGCCCTGGCCGCCGGGTTCGGGTCCACGCCGACGACCCGCGCACCGCCGGCCGCGCCGATCATGACCGCGGACAGCCCGACCCCGCCGCAGCCGAAGACCGCCAGCCACTCGCCCGGCCGGACCGCGCCGACCTGGGTGACCGCGCGGTAGGCGGTGGCGAACCGGCAGCCCAGCGCGGCGGCGGCCACCAGGTCCAGCCCGTCCGGCACCGCGACCAGGTTGACCGCGGCGTTCGGCACCGCGACGTACTCGGCGAAGGAGCCGTCGTAGGTGAAGCCGGGCTGCTGCTGGGCGGTGCACACCTGGTGCTGGCCCGCCTGGCACTGCGCGCAGGTGCCGCAGGCGCACACGAACGGCACGGTCACCCGGTCGCCGACGGCCCAGCCGGTGACCCCGGCGCCGACCTCGTGCACGGTGCCGGCCAGTTCGTGGCCGGGCACGTACGGGACGGTCAGGTCGCGGTCGTGGCCCTGCCAGCCGTGCCAGTCGCTGCGGCACAGCCCGGTCGCGGCCACCGCCAGCACCACCCCGCCGGGCGCCGCCCGCGGCACCGGCACCTCGCGTACGACCGGCGCCACCCCGAACGCGTCCACCACCACCGCCAGCATGTGCTGGATTCTCGTACGCCGGTGCTATGGCGGGTCGGGAGGGGCGGGCGCGGCACCCGATGGGCGAGGATGATCGGCATGCGCGCATTCCGGTTCTGGGCATCGGCCGCCGCCGCTACCGAGGGCGGCCGGGAGGTGGCCGCGCTCGCCCGGCGGGCCGAGTCGATGGGGTACACCGGCGTCGTACTTCCCGATCACCTGCTCGAACAGCACGCTCCCATCCCATTGCTCGCAACTGTGGCAGCCGTCACAGAAAAACTGCGCATCGGTACGTTCGTGCTCAATGCGGCGCTGCGCCACCCGGCCGTCCTCGCGCAGGAACTCGCCAGCCTCGACGTGCTTTCCGGGGGCCGGCTGGAAATCGGCATCGGCGCCGGCTGGAACCAGCCGGAATTCGATGGAATTGGAATCCAATTCGATCCGGTGCCGGCACGCATCGACCGGCTCACCGAGGTTCTCGCAATCCTCAAGGGCTGTTTCGCCGGCGGACCCTTTTCGTACGCCGGGAAGTACTACACGATCACCGAGCACGACGGCCTGCCGAAGCCGGTGCAGCGGCCGCACCCGCCACTGTTCGTGGGCGGTGGCGGTCGGCGGCTGCTCACCCTGGCCGGGCGCGAGGCGCAGATCATCGGCCTCGCGCCCCGGCTGCTGCCCGGACCGCTGCCGGACCCGCGCAGCTTCACCATGGCCGCCGCCGAGGAGAAGATCGGCTGGGTACGCGAGGCCGCCGGCGACCGGTTCGCCGACCTGGAGCTGAACACCTACCCCAGCGGCGCGGGCCCGCAGATCACCAACGACGCGCTGGCCATCGCCCGGGAACGGGTCGAGCGGCTGCACACGATGACCGGCCACCAGCTCACCCCGCAGGAGTGGCTGGACTCGCCGCACGTGTTCGTCGGCACCGTCGCCGCGCTCACCGACAAGATCCTCGGCCTGCGCGAGCGGTACGGCATCAGCTCCATCATGACCGGGGACGTGGACGACCTGGCGCCGGTCGTCGAGGCGCTGGCCGGCCGCTAGCCGTTCCGGTAGGTCTCGGCGACCGCGGCGTACCGGTCCAGGGCCCGTTCGACGCGGTCGCGCGAGCGGGGCGGCAGGTACCAGACGCAGCGGTGTACGCCGGCCCGCTCCAGCGCGGCGATGCCCGCCGGCTCGGTGGGCGCCAGCTGGACGGTGACCGCGACCGTACGGCCGGCCTCGCGGGCGCGGCGGCGCAGGTCGGCGATCCGCTCGATCAGCGGCTCCAGGTTCCGGCCGGCGTTCGGCAGCCACTCATCGGCGTACGCCAGCACCCGCTCGGCCACCCGCGGGCCGCTGCCGCCGAGCAGGATCGGCGGGTGCGGGCGCTGCGCGGGCTTCGGCCACGACCACAGCGGGTCGAAGTCGACGTACCGGCCGTGGAACTCGGCGGCGTCCTGCGTCCAGATGGCCCGCATCGCCTCGATCCGCTCGTGCAGCACGCCGAACCGCTGCCGGGCGTCCGTACCGTGGTTGGCCATCTCCTCCACGTTCCAGCCGGCGCCGACCCCGAACAGGAACCGGCCGCCGCTGATGTGGTCGACCGAGGCGACCTCCTTGGCCGTGGTGATCGGGTCCCGCTCGATCACCAGGCACACCCCGGTGCCGACCAGCAGCCGGCTGGTCGTCGCGGCCGCCGCGGTGCACGCCACGAACGGGTCCATGGTGTGCCAGTAGTCCTCGGGCAGGTCGCCGCCGGCCGGGTACGGCGTGACGCGGCTGGTGGGGATGTGGGTGTGCTCGGGGAACAGCAGCGAGTCGAAGCCCCGCTCCTCCACCATCGGCGCCAGCACGTCCGGCGGCACGGTGCGGTCGGTGGGGAAGATCGCCAACCCGAAGTCCACGGGCCGGACGCTATCCCAGCCGCGGGTGGGTGGAGAAGAACCGCCAGATCGTCGCGGTCGCGTCCAGCGCGCGGGAGGGCGGGTCGAGGCCGAGGACGCGCTCGGCGGCCGGCTTGGACGCCCCGCCCGGCCACTGGTGCCCGGCCCCGGCGACGGTGATCAACTCGACGGTACGCCCGCGGGGGCAGCTGGCGATCGACGTCGTCACCGCCCCGGCCGTACGGACTGAGGGCGCCGCGCAGCCGACCGCCCAGCCGGCGACCACCTCCGGGATCGGGCGGCTGACGATCTTCGCGACGCCGCCGCCCTGCCCGCCGCCGTACCGGATGCTGCCGTCGGCGGTGCCGTGGATGTGGATCACCGACAGCGCCGCCGGGTGCGGGCAGTCGCCGAGCAGTGTGGCGGAGTCGGGCCCGATCGCCGCGAACAGCGTGGTGTCGCAGGCCAGCCGGTAGGCCATCATGCCGCCGTTGGAGATGCCGGTGGCGTACACCCGGTCGGCGTCGACCGGGAGCGTCCGGGAGACGTCGGCGACCACGGCCGTGAGGAAGGCGACGTCGTCCACGCCGGTACGCCCGGGGCTGCCGCAGCAGCCGCCGCCGGTGTTCCAGGCCCGGTTCAGCCCGTCGGGGTAGGCGACCGCGAAGTGCCCGGCGTCGGCCTGCGCGTCCCAGCCGTACCACTGCTCGGCCTGCTCGCCGGTGCCGAAACCGCCGTGCAGCATCAGCACCAGCGGCACCGCGCTGCCCAGTCCAGCAGGCACGTACAGCCGGTACGTCCGCTGCCGGCCGTCAACCGTGAGGGAGTGCACCGTGGTGCTGGCCCCGCTCGGCGCGCTGGAGGTGGGCGGTGCAGGCGGGGTCCCGCGGTCCCGGCACGCCGTGAGGGAGCCGAGCAGGAGCACGGCGATGAGCAGTACGCGCGGCATGCGGGCCAGTGTGCGGGGCCTTTGTCAGCGCCCGGTTAGGGCTCGGTCAGCGGCGGCGCAGGGAGGGTGAGCCGGAAGCAGGCGCCCGGGTCGGCGGCGTGGTAGGTCAGGTCGCCGCCGTGCGCGCGGGTCAGCTCCCGGGCGATCCACAGCCCGAGCCCGACCGACCCCGCGCCGGTGCTGCCGAACCGGGTGAACAGCCGGTCCCGGCGCGGCTGCGGGATACCCGGCCCGTGGTCGCGGACCTCGATGCGTACCGACCCGTCCGGTCGCCGTTCGGCGAAGACCGCCACCGGCGGGGCACCATGCCGCAGCGCGTTGCCCACCAGGTTCACCATGATCTGCTCCAGCCGGGCCCGGTCGGCGTACGCGGTCAGGTCCGGGCCGACGTCGATGCGGACGTCCTGGGTCTCCAGGTAGCCGACCGCGTCCCGCGCCACCTCCTGCACCAGCACGGTCTGCCGGTCCAGCCGCAGCCCGCCGCGGGTGTCCACCCGGTCCGCGTCCAGCAGCGTCTCGGCCAGCCGCTGGATGCGCAGCGTCTGCCGCTCGGCCGTGGCCAGCATGGTGGTACGCCGCTGCGCCGGCAGGTCGTCGCCGGAGCGGTTCAGCAGGTGCAGCGTCATCCGGATCGTGGTGAGCGGGGAGCGTACGTCGTGGGCCAGCGCCGAGGTGAGCGCGGCCCGCCACCGCTCGACCGCGCGGACCTGCTCGCGCGCGGCCCGCAGGTGCGCGACCTGGGTGGCGATGATCCAGCCGACGCCGACCGCGATCGGCAGCAGTACCACCGCGCTGGACAGCACCTGCTGGCTCTGGTGGGTGACCGCGAGCGGCACGACGTAGGCGACCAGGGCGAGCGGGGCGGTCCAGAAGGAGACCCTGGCCGGGAAGTGCAGCCCGAGCCAGGCGAAGGACAGCACGAAGAACGGCCCGGTGCCGGCGGCGAACCCGCCGAAGACCCAGGTGGAGAAGCCGAGGATCACCATGACGGGGAGTACGAGCACGAGCGGGCCGTTGGGGCCCCAGCGCTCCCACGGCGTCACCCAGGCCAGCGCCGCGAGGGACAGGTCGGCGGCGGCGATGATGAGCAGCGGGGTGGTCTGCCGGGGCTGGTTCGGGAGCGAGGCGACGGCGAGCAGCCCGGCCAGTGCCAGCAGGACCGCCGCCTGCCGCCCGGCGTACCCGGGGCCCTCCCCGAGCAGCCGCCTCTTCCGCGTCGCGGCGCGGCGGGCCCTGGCCGCCAGCCGCCGCGTCCGCCCCCGTGACCGACCCGACACAGGGCGCAGCCTACGGCGTCGGTCCAGGTCTTCGCCGGGAATGCCCCGTTTTATTGCTGAACAGCCCGCCGGCCGGTCCCGAGGTACGGGACCGGCCGGCGGTTTTCCCTGGCAGGGGCAGGGAAGATCAGGCGGTGGCGCCGGAGGTTTCCTGGCGCAGCGCCGCCAGCTCGCGGTTGACCGCCTCCTCGTGCGCCCGGGCGTCCTCGGCCGCCTTGCGCGGGCTCCACCGGCCGGTCATCACGAAGATGAACGGCAGGAAGACCAGCTGCCCGGCGAAGCAGATCCACCACCAGCGCTTCCACTCCCGCGGCGAGTCGATCTGCGCCTGCTGGACCGCGGCACCGTGCTCCTGCAGGAAGGCCAGGTCCTCCTTCGGCACCTTGCCCGCCGCGGTGAGCCGGTCACCGGCCGCCTTCACCTTCGCGCCGGACGCGGTCACCACGGCCAGCGCCTCCTTCGGCACCTGCGAGGTGGCCTGCAGCCGGGTGACCGCCTCGGCCGGGCTGACGTTGAGCTTGGCGATGATGTCGCCCACCGCGGCGGCGCCCGCGGCCTTGTCGGCCGGGTTGGCACTCAGCGCCGCCAGCGTGGCCGGGTCGATGGCCTGCAGCGTCTCCAGCTGCTGGGCGTACTGCGTGGTGGTCGAGATGACGGTGCCCACGTCCTGCACCGACACCCCGGACAGCTCCGACAGCGCCTGCGCCTGGGTGGCCGGATCGGTCGGGTTCGCGCCCAGTTTCGCCTGCGTGGCAGGGCTCAGCGCGGCGAGCGTGCCCAGCTCGGTGTTGTACTTCGCGGCCAGCTCGCCGGTCTTGGCGCCGAAGTCGACCAGCACCCCGGAGGAGCTGACCAGGGCCAGGAAGATGATCAGCGACGCGGTCACGACCGTACGGATGATGCCGCCCCACACGGCCAGACCGGTCGCCGTGGCGGCCGGGTTGTGCTTCTCCACGGTCTCGGTGTACGCCGCCATCCAGGCGCAGTACGCCATGCCGCCGCCGGCCGCGATGAGCACGAACAGCCAGGCGAAGGTGTAGTAGCTGGTGGTCGGGTCGGTGGCCTTGCTGGCGAAGATGGCCACCCCGATGGCGCTGACGATCGCGCCGACCAGCATGAAGGGCTTGCGCACCCGGATCCGGTCGGAGGCGATCCCGATCACCACCAGGGTGACCGCGTTGGCGATCCAGTACCAGTTGGCCAGCCCGTTGGTGCGCTCCGGCGCGTACCCGTAGATCAGGGCGAAGTAGATGACGAAGAAGCCGACGGCGATGTAGTAGAAGAGCAGGAAGACGCTGATGGCGAAGGCCGGGCCGACCACGTCCAGGCCCATCATCTGCCGCCAGGAGCCCTTCAGCGCGGCCTCCGGGTCGATGCCGGCGGCGCGCGCCTCGACCAGCGCGCGGTCGCGCAGGCTCACCATCAGCTGGTCGCGCAGCCTCGGGGACAGCTCGCGCAGGCCGACCAGGGCGATCACCGCGACGATCAGGCCGATCACGCCGCACAGGCGGAACTGGAACTGCCAGTCCGGGTGGCTGGGCAGGGTGTGGCTGGAGACCTCGGTGACCACCAGGCTGCCGATGACCGGCCCGAGGGTCCAGAAGCCCATCGCGGAGGCGCGGCCCAGCTGCGGGGAGAAGTCCCGGATCAGCGCCGGCGTGGCGACCAGGATGACGCCCTCGACCAGGCTGATCAGCGCGAACACCACCAGGTAGGCGTGCTTGTTGCTGGTGTTCGGCAGCACGAAGCCGACCAGGATGCCGGTGATGAACAGGCCCACCACGACCAGGTTGGCCCGGCCCCAGCGGTCGGCGAGGCCCGCGGCCAGCGAGGCCAGCGCCCCGATGGCGTTGCCGACGATCGAAATCACGATGAAATACTTCAGGGAGGCCCCGAAGTACGCGATGATGTCGGTCGCCACCGCGCCCGGGATGTAGAGCTCGTAATAGAGCAGTACTGTCGCCACGACGACGATGCCCAAATAGAGGGCGCGCGGGCCGTTGGCCGGGTACCGGTCCAACTGCCGCTGCCACAGCCAGCTCACCGCTGACCGTGGCCGTTCAACCGCGGCGGTTGCGCTCGATTCTGTCACTGCGCACTCCTTCGCTGCCCCGAGGACTGACGGCTCACAATAGGCCCACGGGGCTGGCTCAGGATCATGTTTGTCGCCGGCATGTCGGCTTGGTGAGACCAGCGGTCAATGCGCAGGTCGGTACGCGTACTCCTGGGTATAGAGATAGCTGTCCGGACCGCGTGCTTTCGCCATGTTGAGTACGGTTCCGACCGGGCGCTGGTTGACTTTGCCCAGCGTTTCCACCGCCTGCGTGAGTTGGTGCCGGCTGGTCCGCCCCCAGCGCGCCACCAGCAGCGTCGCGTCGGCGAGCGCCGCCACCTCCGCGCCGTCGGCGACCGGCAGCAGCGGCGCGCTGTCGATGATGGTGAAGTCGGCCTGCTGGGCCAGGTCCTTCAGCACCGCCTGGGTCTGCCCGGAGGCCAGCAGCTCGCTCGGGTTGGGCGGGATCGGGCCGCTGGTGATCACCGACAGGTTGTCCCCCGCGCTCTGCGTGACCTCCTCCACGCTGGCCTGGCCGATCAGGACGGTGGTCAGCCCGACGTCGCGGACCAGGCCCAGCGCGGTGGCCAGGGTGGGGCGGCGCAGGTCGGCCTCCACCAGGATCACCGCGCTGCCGGCCTCGGCCAGCGCGGCGGCCAGGTTCAGGGCCGTACTCGTCTTCCCCTCCCCCGGCAGCGAGCTGGTCACCGCGATCACCCGCGGCCGGTGGTCGACGTTCACGAACTGGAGGTTCGTACGCAACTGGCGGAACGCCTCGGCGCGCGCGCCGTGCGGCTCGTCCCGGAACGAGACCGGCTCGCGGGAGGCCCGGCGGTCGAAGCCGACCACGGCGAGCACCGGCGCGCCGGCCAGCTGCTCCAGGTCGTCCGGGCTGGCCACCGCGGTGTCCAGCACGTGCCGCAGCGCCGCGGCGCCGAGCCCGGCCAGCAGGCCGGCCAGCGCGCCGAGGGCCAGGTCCAGCCCGACGCGGGGCGAGCTCGGCCCGGCCGGCGCGACGGCCGGGTGGGTGACGGTCAGCTTCACCGGCGAGTGGCCGGACCGGGTGGTGTCCTCCAGCTGCGCGACCACGATGGTGAACCGCGTCGCGACCGCGTTGGCCAGCGTCGCCGCCCGCTCCGCGGACTCGCCCCGGACCTGGATGTCGATGAGCACCTTGTTCGGCGGCGCCGAGGCGCTGATCGCCGCGGCCAGCTCCGGCTCGCTCATGGCCAGGTGGAGCTGGGCGATCACCGGCGCGGTGACCGCCGGGCTGTCTGCGATGCTGATGTAGGACTGCACCCGCGCCTGGGTGAAGGTATTGCCCTGGGCGAGCTGGCCGACATCGTCGCCGGCCGCGGTCGCCACGAAAATCTGCGCTGCCGCGGTGTACTCGCGGGTGGCCGTCGCGGCCACCAATGCACCGAGCCCGAGACCGAGTACGCCGATCCCCAGAATGAGCCACCACTGTTTGCCGAAAACGCGCAGATACTCCCGGAGATCCACGTCACCCCCTCGTCGGTGCGGATCGCCCCGATCGTAGCCGAGTAATGCTCGCAACGGCGGCCGTAAGAATGGCACGGCGGCCGGCCGAGTTGATTTCCGGGTGATCGGCAGCATTTGCCCGCGACGCGGCCATTTCGGTGGGCTGCGGCCGAATTGTTGGCGCGCCTTTTGTGAATGGTATTCGAGTACGCGCGGCGGTACCGCTAATTCGCGATATTGGTGGCACACTGCTGGCATGGGGGGACGTGCGGTCGCGGTGGTCGGCCAGGGTTATGTCGGGCTGCCGGTCGCGATGCGCGCGGTGCAGGTCGGGCACCAGGTGGTCGGCCTGGACGTGGACGAGTCGCGGGTGGCCACGCTGCGCGCCGGCCGATCGTACGTCGAGGACGTGACCGCCGCCGAGGTGGCGGCCGGGCTGGCCAGCGGGCGCTACCTACCCACCTCGAAGTACGCCGACGCCGCCGGCTTCGACGTCGCGGTGATCACCGTGCCCACGCCGCTGCGCGACGGCATGCCGGACCTGTCGTTCATCGAGGACGCCGGCCACCAACTCGCCCCGCACCTGCGGCCCGGCGCGCTGGTCGTACTGGAATCCACCACCTACCCGGGTACGACCGAGGAGCTGCTGGCGCCGCTGCTGGAACGCGGCTCCGGGCTGCGCGCCGGCGCCGACTTCCACCTCGGCTACTCCCCCGAGCGGATCGACCCCGGCAACCCGACCTTCCGGTTCGTGAACACCCCGAAGGTCGTCTCCGGCATCGACGAGGCCTCGCTGGCCGCGGTCGGCGACTTCTACGCGGCGCTGGTGGAGCGGACCGTGCCGGTCTCCTCCTGCCGGACCGCCGAGCTGACCAAGCTGCTGGAGAACACCTTCCGGCACGTCAACATCGCCCTTGTCAACGAGCTGGCCATGTTCGCCTACGACCTGGGCATCAGCGTGTGGGAGGCGATCGAGGCCAGCGCCACCAAGCCGTTCGGGTTCATGCGCTTCAGCCCCGGGCCGGGCGTCGGCGGGCACTGCCTGCCCATCGACCCGTCGTACCTGTCCTGGCAGGTCAAGCGCCGGCTGGGCACGCCGTTCCGGTTCGTGGAGCTGGCCAACGACGTCAACGACCACATGCCCGACTACGTGGTACGCCGCATCACCACGCTGCTGAACGGGCACCGCAAGGCCGTCAACGGCAGCCGGGTGCTGCTGCTCGGGCTGGCGTACAAGAAGAACTCGGGGGACGCGCGCGAGTCCCCCGCGGTGAAGGTGGCCGAGCGGCTGATCCACCTGGGCGCGGAGGTCCGCGCCGTGGACCCGCACGTACGCGACCCGCACGCCGCCGTCCCGATCCCGATGGGCGAACTCACCGCCGCCGAGGCGGGCGCCGCGGACCTGGCCGTCATCCTCACCGACCACGACGCCTTCGACTACGGCATCCTCACCGCGGCGCCGGTCGTGCTGGACACCCGGCACCGCTGCCTACCCGGAGCCCACGTCCTGTGATGCCGCTTCACTGGATCGGGCAGGCCGCGCTGCGGATGGGGCACCTCGCCCTGGTCCGGCACGAGCCGGCGCTGGTCTGGCGCAACCGCCGCACCGGCGGCTGGGTGCACCGGTATCCCGGCGGCGTCCTGGTCTCCCCGCAACCGCGCGGTCGCCCGTGGAAGGTGACCGCCGCCGACACGTACGACGTCTTCTTCTACGGGTACGAGCCCGCGCCGGGCGATGTGGTGGTGGAACTCGGTGCCGAGTACGGCACGGAGACGGTCACGTTGAGCCGCGCCGTCGGCGACGCGGGCCGGGTCATCGCCGTGGAGGCGCATCCGTGGACCTGCGGGTTGCTGGCGGCGACCGTGGCGGCCAACGCGTTGACCAACGTGACGGTCCTGAACGCCGCCGTGGTGGGCCTGGCCGGACCGGTACGGCTGTCGGACGGGGGGCGGTCCACGCTCTCCAACTCCGTGCTGCTGCCCGGTCCCGCGCTCGAGGTGCCCGGCCGCACCCTGGACGAGATCGTGGCGAGCCTGGGCCTGAGCCGCATCGACCTGCTCAAGGTGAACATCGAGGGCGCTGAGTCGGACGCGCTCGCCGGCATGGAGTCCTCGATCCACCTGGTCCGGCACGCGGTCATCAGCTGCCACGACTTCGTGGCCGACCGCGGCGAGGGCGAAGGATTCCGTACTTCGGCTGCGGTGGACGCCGCGCTCGCCCGCTGGGGATTCACGGTGACCACCCGGCCGACCGACCCGCGGCCGTGGGTGCCGTACTACCGGTACGCGGCACGGGACTAGCGGACCGGTCGCCCCTGCCCGTCGACGGTCCCGTCCAGGAACGCCTCGAACAGCGCCCTCTTCTCGGCCGCCGGCCGGTTGCGGACGTGGATCGCCCGGGCCAGCGCACGCTCGTGGTACTCGGCGATGGGACGGATCGGGCGGGCGGGTACGCCGGCCGCGACACAACCGGACGGGATGGTTCCGGTGACGATGGCGCCAGCCCCGATGACCACGTCGTCACCGATGCGGCTGCCCGGCAGCAGCGTGGCGCCCGTACCGACGAAAACGTTGCTGCCGATGGAGATCCGGTCGACGAGGTCCGCCTCCGGGTACCTGTCGCGCAGCGTCCACAGCCCGCCGTCGTGGGTGATGAACCGGACCCCGGCCGTGATGGTCACGTGGTCACCAAGGCTGATCAGGTACGGCTCGCTGCCGAACGTACCGCGGGTGACCGCGAGCAACCGGCAGTCCGCCCCGACCCGCACCCCGAGCCGGCGGGCGTGGCCGACGGGATCCCGGGCGATCGCGACGTTGTCGTGGACCGCCGCGAAAGCACGGCGCAGCAGACCCATCAGGCACCCGCCGCGCGCCGGGCGAGCAGCCTGCGCACGTTCCCGTAGGCAAGGACCGACAGCGTCGTGTACGTCAGGCAGGAGGCGGCGCACGCGCCCCACACTCCGAACGGCCGGGCCAGCGCCAGGAACGCGCCGATCGCGACGGCGCTGCCCAGGCACCCGATGAGACCGACGGTGCCGGTCCAGCCGCCGCCGACCAGACCCTTCGCCGCGACCGTGAACGGGGTGAAGAGCAACTCCGCCAGGAGCATGAGCAGCAGGTAGTTCCGGGCCGCGGCGAGGTCGTCGCCGAAGAACGAGGGAATGGCGTACCAGCTCACGACCCCGACCGGTAGGGCCGTCACGGCCGCCGCCACCATCGCGGTGAGCGCCGCGTCTCGCGGCGTGGCCTCGGTGCGCTCGGCGACGCGGCGGCTGAACACCTGCCCGATCGCCTGCGGGATCGTCCGCGCGATCTCGCCCAGGGTGGCGGCGAGCGAGTAGACCGTGATGGCAGCGGGCCCGGCGATGACCCCGAGCAGATACCGGTCGGCCCGCAGGGCGACCGTCAGGCCGACGCTGAAGCCGAGCGCCGGCAGTCCCCGCCGCAGCAGCCGCCCGACGCGGCCGAGGCGCGGCGCGGCCAGCGCCCCGGTACGCAGCAGGCGGTTCACCGACGCCGCGGTGACGGGCAGCATGCCAGCGGCCTGGCCGATCAGCATCGTGGCCGGCGTGGGACCGGCCGCGGCAGCGACCATCAGCCCGGCCAGCCCTCCGGCGGCGGACCCGGCCGCCCACCCACCCGCCTGCCGGAACCGCCCGTCCGCGAACCACGCCTCCGTCGTCAGCGCACCCACCGACTGGACGGCCGTCGACACCGCGACTCCGGCCAGCAGCGGCGTGCTGGCGAGCTCGGAGGCGATGGCGCCGGCGGAGGCGAGGCTCGCCACGACGGCGAGGACGGCGGCGGCACCGGAGCCGGCGACCACGATCGCCGCGTAGCCCGCGGCGAGGCGCGTACGCGCGGCCCCGTGTGCCGAGGCAAGCTCGGATCGGTAGGCGCTGCCGGAGCCCGCGCCGCCCAGCAAGGCAGCAGTGGTCGCGATGGTCAGCGCCACCACCATCACCCCGCGCGGCGCCGGACCCAGCACCCGGGTCGCCCACAACGCGGCCAGCGTGTTCGCGGCGGCCTGTGCGGTGCTCGCCGCGCCCAGCATCGTGCTGGTCGCCACCAGCGACGTACGCCGGTGCGGGGTGGCGACGTGCTGTGCCGTGGCCCGGCTCACCGCACCACCGCCTGCACGGGCGCCCGTACGAGGCGGAGACGACCGATCGCGAGCAGCGCGACGCCGAGCAGGATCTGTACGGGCAGCGGCGCGAGGGCTTGGCGGATCCCCAGCACGACCGGCAACGCCACGACGGCGATCAGCGCACCGTCGGCGCATCGGCGGTCGACCAACCCGAGCAGGCCACCGATCACGCCCATCAACAGGACGGTGCCGGGCGTACCGAGGTTGACGTATCCCTCGGCCACCGGCGAGCCACCGATCGGACCGACGCGGCTGGAGACCTCGACGTTGAACAGGCGGTAGTCCACTTCGGGTGGACCGCCATGCCAACCCGTGACCCGCTCCACCAGGCGCACCGGCACCGCGACCAGCGTCATGCCGTGCTCGGCCGGCTCGCCCATTGCCCGCCACTGCTGGACGACCACAGTGGGATAGAGCGAGTAACCCATCTCGGCGACCGCGTCCAGCGGCGAGGACAGGCCCGTGTGCAGGAGCGCGACGGTCCCGTCCTCGCGGGTCTGGCGGACCATGCCGATGAGCACGAGCACCGCGAACGCGGCGGGCACGGCCGCGGCGACCGGCACCCGCCGGCCGCGGCGGGCCTCGACCGCGACGACCACGGCGAGCGGGAAAAGCACCTCGCCCCGCAGCCCCAGCGGGAATCCGGCCACGGCGAACAGCGCGAACAGCACGATGCCGGTACGGCGCTGGGCACGGCTGCCGGCCACCGCGAACGCCGTGCCGAACCCGATCAGCAGCAACGCGTACGCGACCGCGGTGCTGCCGCTGGTCGCGCCCAGGTAGGCGTTGTAGTTGGCGGACCGAAGCGCACCGCTGAGCGCGGCCAGACTGAACACCTGTACCACCAGGCCGATCGCCGCGAGTCGGGTGTCGGGCCCTTCCACCGGCGGCGACCCGGCGCGACCCCGCCCGGCCAGCTGAACCGCGGTGCCGAAGGCCACGGTGCCGAGGAGCACGAGCCGGACCGCACCCGGCAGGTACGGGCCGTACAGCCAGGCCTGGCCGGACGGTAGGACCAGGCCGGCGGATCCCCGGAGGCTGACACTGAGCAGCAGACCGCCATGGAAGAGGCCGAACGTCGCGAGGTAGAGCACGGGGATGCTCCGCCAGCCGTTGCGGCAGGTCCGGCTCGACAGGACGAGTTGGGCCAGCCACACCAGGGTGAAGGCGAGTGCCGCCCTGTCGATGGCACCGACAGGCACCGACCAGCCGAGCAGCAGACCGCCGAGCGTGGCCGCCCAGGCCAGCGTCGGGACCGCCCGGCTCACCACATCGCCCGCCAGACCCGGGCGGCGGATGCCAGCGCGTACGGCGAACCCGCCACCGCCTGGTGCAGCGCCTCCGGTGGCGGGTGATCGGCGATGGCCCTCTTCACGGCCGACGCCCAGACGCCAGGACCCAGCGCGAGGTCCACCAACTCGACACCGGGGAGCACGCGCGCGATCTCGCGGGGCCCGGGCAGGTCGTTCGAGACCACCGGGACGCCGCAGGCCAGTGCTTCCAGCAACGCGCCGGGCATCCCCTCCCGTACCGACGGCAGCAGGAGTGCGTCGGCCGCACCCAGCAGGGTCGGTACGTCGTCGCGGGCGCCCAGGAAGACGACACCTGCGTCGGTTGCCGCGCCGGGATGCGGGATGGTGACGTCGTCGGTCCCGCCCGGGCCGGCGAGCAGCAGGATCGGAGCGGCTCCGCCGGCCCGCATCTCGGCCAGCACCTCGATGAGGAACGCGCGGTTCTTCTCCGGTGCCGCCCGGCCGAGGTGGAGCAGCACCAGCGCGTCCGCGGCGATGCCGAGGGCCTGCCGCGCCGCGGCCCGCTCGACCGGCGCGAACCGGGCAGTGTCGACGCCGTTGGGGATGACCTCGGCGATGCCACGGCGCCAGCGTTCGGGTCGGGCGATACCGAACCTGAGCGCCGCGGGAGACACCGCCACCACCGAGGTCGCGCTGGTCCGCAGCAGCAGCCGCAGGACCGCACGCACCGCGCGGCGCGCCGCCGTCTCCTCGCGCCCGTCGCCGTCGCTGCGGAACCACGCGATGCGCGTACGCACCCGCGCCGCCCTGGCCACGGTCAGTACCAACCCGCTCACCAGCGCGACGTGCGCGACCACCGCGTCCGGGCGCAGCCGGCAGAACGTCGCGTACAGCCGGCGCGGGAAGGTGGGTATCGGATGCAGGTCGCAGCGCTGGACGGTGGCGCCCAGAGCTTCGAACCGGTCCGCGATCGCGCCACGGCGGCCGGCGAGCAGCACGAACACCTGCTCGGCGTCCTCCTCGCGCAACTCCCGGCACAGGTCGAGCAGCCGCAGCTCCGCGCCACCGACGTCGAGCGAGCCCAGTACGTGCACCATCCGCATCAGCGGGCCTCCGCCGCGGAGCTGATCCAGTCGCGGTACGCCGGTTCGAGCAGGTTGGTGTGGAAGGCCGCCGCCCGGTCGAGGTTCGTGGCGGACTGCCGGCGCCACTCCTCCGGGTGCGCGATCAGGTGCTCGATGGCTTCGGCAAGGGCCTGGTCGTCGCCCGGCGGCACGACGCACGCGGCGTCCAGCAGCTCGGGGATGCCACCGACCGCGGTCCCGACGGCGGGCAGCCCGCGCGCCATCGCCTCGACCAGCGCCCGGGGCAGACCCTCCTGGATCGAGGGCATGCAGAACAGGTCGCCGCCGTCCAGGACCGTGCGCAACTCCGCCCGGTCCACCGCCGGGATGAACTCGACGACCTCGGCGAGCCCGAGATGTACGGCGAGGTGCCGGAGCGCATCGTGGTACCGGCCGGTGCCGACCACGCGGCCATGGACGTCGTTCCCCTGCCGCCGCAGCGTGGCCAGCGCCCGAAGCAGCACGTCGTGGCCCTTGTACCAGGTCTCCTGGGTGCCGACGGTGACCACCGTGAACGGCGCCTGCCAGCTCGCGCGCGGCGTCGCGGACAGGTCGGCGTCGGTGATCCGTACGTCCGAAACGCCGATCGACGGCACACCGGGCCCCGGCGGGTAGCGCTGCTGCAGCGCCGCCGCGGTGACATACCGCACCGCCGCCGCCCGCCGCACCTGCCAGCGCACCACCCGGTCGGCCAGACCCGCCAGGAACCCGCCTACCCGCATCCCGGCCCCAGTGCGCAGCGCGTCCGTGGACCCCACCACCTCGGCGATGTACGCCTTCCCGCGGACCGTGCAGGCCACCGCGGCCAGCGTGCCGACCGGTCCGGGGAGCCGTACCACGACCGTCGACGCGCGGCGTACGAGCCGGCTGACGGCCATACCCAACCGCGGCAGGCGGCGGACCAGCTGGCGCGGCCCGATGTAGTACGGCAGCGGCGCGAGGCGCACCCCACCCACCGCCGGGCCGGCGGCGCCGGGCACCTCGCGCGCCCGGGCCGCCACCGTGACCTCACCGACCACGTCCCGGTAACCCGCCCACACACCGGTCCCGCCGGCCATGTCCTCCGCCGCCCAGGCGTTGCCGGCCTTCCCGTACCGGGCCTCGGTGAACACCACGACCGACGGCCGCACCGCGCTGAGCTCGCCGGCCAGGAACGCCGTGAGGTGTGCCCAGATCTTCTCCGCCGCGAATCCCGCGACCCACTCGCGGGCACGGGCGCCGAAGGCCGCCGTCCGCTCCCGGTCGTCCACCAGCCGTCGCATGGCGTCCCGCAGCGCCACCACGTCGCGGGGCGGCACCAGCAGGCCGGTGTACGCACCGATCACCGAGTCGATCGCGCCGGTGGCGGTCGTCGTGATCGTGGGTTTCCCGGCCGCCGCCGCCTCCAGCGGCGCGGTGGGGAAACCCTCGCGGTAGGTGGGCAGCACCAGCGCGTCCATCGCGTGGTACGGGTCGACCGGGTCGTCCAGCCAGCCGGTACGCACCAGGCGCGGGAGGTCCGGCACACGCGCACCCTCGTCGTTGCCGACCACCAGCAGCCACGCGTCCCGGTCCAGGTCGGCGAACGCGCGCGTCAACTCGCGTACGCCCTTGTCCTCGGTCAGCCTGCCGACGAAGCCGAACACGAACGCGTCCGCGGGCACGCCGAGCCGCGCCCGGGCGCCGCCGTCGGAATCCGCGAACCGGGTGAGGTCGACCCCGTTCGCGGTGCCGGGCCCGAGCACCACGCCCTGCCGCTGGCGCAGCAGCCGCAGGCGGCGCACCCACGCAAGGAGGCTGTGGCTTACCACCACGACCCGCGTCGCGGAGCGCATCGCCAGCCACTCGAGCACCCAGAGGATCCATTTCTTCAGCCCACGCTCGGTTTCCAGCCGCAGTCCCATGAGGACATACACGCGGACCGGGACGCGGGCCAGCAGGGCCGCGACGGTTCCGAGCAGGCCCGCCTTCGGGGTGCCGGCGAGGACGATCGCCGGTCGCTCCGCGCGGAACAGGCGGTACAGCTGGAACAGGGAGCGGAGGTCGGCGTACGGGTGGATGTCGCGCTGCATCGGGACGCCGACGGCGCGGACGCCTTCGCGGGCGGCGGTTCGGTCGAGGTAGTCGCCGGGACTGGAGACCAGGGTCACCGCGAAGCCGTTGTCGTTGAGGTGGCGGAGGCTGCCGCGCATGATGGTCCACGCGCTGAGGGGGACCGTCGTGATGACGTGGAGGCGTGGTTTCACGCGGGGTTGCCGGCGGTGCGGGTGAACCAGTCGACCGTGCGGGACAGGCCGTCGGGGAGCGGTTCTGCTTGTACGGTGGGGAAGAGGGCGCGTAGGGCGGTGTTGTCGGCCTGCGAGTCGCGTACGTCGCCGGCCCGCGGGGGGTGTTCGTCGATGGTGGCGGTGCGGCCGGAGATGCTTTCCAGTAGGGCGATCAGTTCGCGCAGGCTGGTGCGGGTGCCGAAGGCGAGGTTGACCGGGCCGGGGTGGCAGACCCGGCGGACCACCGCGTCGGCGAGTACGGCGCAGACGGTGCCGACGGAGGTGAAGTCCCGGGTCTGGTGACCGTCGCCGAACAGGGGCAGCGGCTGGCCGGCCAGGAGGGCGGACACGAATGCGGGGACCACCGCGGCGTAGGCGTGGCCGGCCGGTTGCAGCGGGCCGTAGACGTTGAAGAACCGGAAGGCCAGCGAGGGCACGCCGAACACGTGCTGGTACGCCAGTGTGTACGACTCGGCCGCGAGTTTGCTCGCCGCGTACGGGCTGAGCGGCGCCGGCACCAACCCCTCGTGCTTGGGCAGCGTCGGGTTCGCCCCGTACACCGAGGAGGACGAGGCGACCACCACGTGCGCGCCGCAGTCCCGCGCCGCCTCCAGCACGGTCAGCGTGCCGGTGGCGTTGGCCTGGTGGCTGGCGACCGGGTCGGCGATCGAGCGCGGCACCGACGGCCGGGCGCCCAGGTGCACGATGGAATCGGCGCCGCGGCAGGCCTCCAGCACGAGCGTACGGTCCACAATGGACCCTTCGCAGAAGGTGACCGGGAGGCCGGCGATGTTGGCCTTGTCGCCGCTGGACAGGTCGTCCAGCACGACCACGTCCATGCCGCGGTCGGTGAGCACGCGGCACAGGTTCGCGCCGATGAAGCCGGCCCCGCCGGTCACCACGACCCTCACGTGGTCACCCGCGGCTGGTACGCGGCCGGCAACTGGCTGACCCGCGCCGGCACCCCGATCACCACGACGCCGGCATCCACCGGCCGGGTCACGCACGCCGCCGCGCCGACCGTACTGGCCGCACCGACGCTCAACCGCTGCAACACCACCGATCCGGCGCCGATCAGCGCCCGCGCGCCGATCCGGCACTCACCGGACACGACCGCGCCCGGATTCACCGACACGAAATCCTCCAGCACCGTGTCATGCCCGATCACCGCCCCGGGGTTGAGGTGGACGTACGAGCCGAGGCGGACGTTGGTCGAGACCTGCACACCGGCGCAGATGACCGACCCGGGGCCGAGTTCGACCAGGCTGCCGAGGGTCGCGCGCGGGTGTACGACGGTCGCCGGGGTGAGCCCGGCCGCGCCGAACCGGCTGGCCAGCATCGCCCGCGCGGCCGGGGATCCCACCGCCAGCACGACGTGCGCGCTGTCGCGGCGGTCCAGCCAGTCGCCGACCCGGCCGAGGTAGGGCACCTCGCGGTCGGCCAGCCGGGACAGGTTCGCCGGGCTGGGCGCGTCGTCCAGCACGCCGAGCACGCGCCACGATCGGCCGCCGGGCACGGCGTTCGCGGCCTGCACCGCGTCCAGCGTCTCCCGGCCGAAGCCCCCGGCGCCCACCACCACCAGGTCGGTCGTCACACCGGCACCTCCTCGGCGGGCACGCCGAACTCGGGCATCGTGGCGTGCCCGTCGGCGCGGATGCCGCGCCGGCCGAACACCGTGCGTACGGTCAGCAGCAGCACGGTCAGGTCCAGCCGGAGGCTGCGGCGGTCCACGTACTCCACGTCCGCGGCGAACTTCTGCTCCCAGCTCAGCGCGTTCCGGCCGCGTACCTGGGCGAGGCCGGTGATCCCGGGCCGCACCTCGTGCCGCCGCGCCTGCGCCGGGGTGTATCTGTCCACATAGGACATCAGCAGCGGGCGCGGGCCGACCAGGCTCATCTGGCCGCGCAGCACGTTCCACAGGGTGGGCAGCTCGTCCAGGCTGCTGGCCCGCAGCAGCTTTCCCAGCCGGGTCAGGCGATCGGCGTCGCTGCCGGCACCGCCGCGCATGGTGCGGAACTTCACCAGCGTGAACGGCCGCGCGTGCCGCCCGGGGCGTTGCTGCCGGAACAGGACCGGCCGGCCCAGCGACAGCGCGACCAGGGCGGCGACGGCCAGCAGGGCCGGGGCGGCCAGCAGCAGCGCCGTACCGGCCAGGCACACGTCGACGGCCCGCTTCACCCGGTCATAGCGCCTCATTGTGCCTGCCCGGCAAGGAAGTCCCGCACGCAGGCGAGTACGCGGTTCAGCTCGGGGCCGCCCAGCGCCGAACCCGAGGGCAGCACCACGCTGGTGCTGAACAGCCGCTCCGCCGCGCCGGTCACCATCCGCTCGGCCCGCGCGTACAGCGGCTGGAGGTGCATCGGCTTCCACAGCGGCCTGGTCTCGATGTTCTGCGCGTTCAGCGCCACCGCCAGCTGCGCCGCCGACCAGCCGGCCGCCTCGGGGTCCACCACGATCGCGGTGAGCCAGCAGTTGTCGCCGGCATCGTCCTCGCCGCCGAGGATCCGTACGCCCGGCTGCCCGGCGAACAGCTCCCGGTAGGAGTCGCGGATGAGCCGGCGGCGGCCGATCATCTCGGCCAGCCGGCACAACTGCGCCCGGCCGAGGGCGGCGAGCACGTTGGACAGCCGGTAGTTGTAGCCGAGTTCGGTGTGCTCGTAGTGCGCGACCGGCTCCCGGGCCTGGGTGGCGAGGTAGCGGGCGCGGGCGGCGAGTGCCCCGTCGTTGGTGAGCAGCATGCCGCCGCCGGAGGTGGTCAGCACCTTGTTGCCGTTGAACGACAGGGCACTGGCCTGGCCGAACGAGCCGGCCGGCCGGCCCGCGTGCGCGGCGCCCAGCGACTCGGCCGCGTCGCACAGCAGCGGCAGGCAGTGCTGCTCGGCGACCTTCTCGATCTGCTCGTAGTTGGCGCACTTGCCGAGCAGGTCGACCGGCATGGCCGCGCGCACCGGGCGGCCGGCGGCCCGCAGCGCCCGGACCGCCTCGTCCAGCAGGCCCGGGTCGAGGTTGCCGGTGGCCGGGTCGCAGTCGACGAAGTACGGCGTGGCGCCGGTGTAGACCACCGCGTTGGCGGTCGCGGCGAAGGTCAGCGTCGGGACGATGACGACCTCGCCGGCCCCGACCCGCCAGCTCAGCAGGGCCAGGTGCAGCGCGGCCGTACCGCAGTTGGTGGCCACCGCGTGCCCCACCCCGGCCCGGTGCGCCACCTCCCACTCGAAGGCGTCCAGGTCCGGCCCGACCGGCGCGACCCACCCGGAGCGCAGCGCCGCCAGGACGTACCGCTCCTCCAGCTCGCCGATGTCCGGCGGCGACAGGTACACCCGAGTTGTCATGCGGCACCGCCCGGACCGACCAGCAGGTCGGCGGCCTCGGTCTCCTCGACGATGTGGCCGAGCAGCTTGTGCGCCCAGCGCTGGCGCAGCAGGTCCTCCGGCTGCACCGGCGGCACGTGTACGTGCGAGATGAGCGGGTGTACGGGCCGCTGGTCGCGTTCGGCGCTGCCGTGCAGGGCCTCGTGCAGCTTCTCGCCGTCGCGGAGTCCGGTGTAGACGATCTCGACGTGCTTGCCGGACACGGCGATCATCCGCCGGGCCACGTCCAGGATCCGCACCGGCGCACCCATGTCCAGGACCAGCGCCTCGCCCGGCCGGCCGATCGCGCCGGCCTGCACCACGAGTTGGCACGCCTCGGCGATCGTCATGAAGTACCGGGTGACGCGCGGGTCGGTCACCGTGACCGGGCCGCCCGCGTCGATCTGCGCGTGGAAGCCGTGCAGCACCGAGCCGCGGCTGCCCAGCACGTTGCCGAAGCGCACCGACAGGTACGCCGCGCCGGTACGCCGCGACATCCACGCGGTCAGCTGCTCGGCCAGCCGCTTGGAGTAGCCGAGCGCGCTGACCGGGTCGGCGGCCTTGTCGGTGGAGATGTTCACCAGCGCGGTGACCCCGGTCTCGGCGGCCACCTCGAGCACGTTGAGCGTGCCCATCACGTTGGTGTTCCACGCCTCCAGCGGGTACCGCTCCAGCAGCGGCAGGTGCTTCAGCGCCGCCGCGTGGAACACGACCTCCGGGCGTACCTTCCCGAACGCCTGGGCCAGCGAGCCGCGGTCGCGGATGTCGGCCAGCACGATGTGCGGCGAGTCCAGCAGGCCCTGCCCGTAGATGGACAGCTGCACCGCGTGCAGCGCCGACTCGTCCCGGTCCAGCATGATCAGCTCGGCCGGCGCGAACCGGTGGATCTGCCGGCACAGCTCGGACCCGATCGAGCCGCCGGCGCCGGTGACCAGCACCCGCTTGCCGGTGAGGTAGCGGCCGATCGCGGCCACGTCGGTGTCGATGGGCTGCCGGCCGATCATGTCGGCCACGTCGACGTCGCGTACGTCCGCCAGCCGCAGCCGTTCGGGTCCCCTGGCGGCGCTGGTCCGGGCCGGCGGCTGGTCGGCGGCGCGCAGCCGGTCCAGCGGCGGCACGATCATGCAGCGCAGCCGCGCCTTGGCCGCGGAGTCGGCGACCCGCCGGATCTGTACGGCGTCCGAGCGGTCCAGCGCGACCACGACACCGGTGGCGCCGCGCTCCCGGGCCGCCGCCGGCATCGCGGTACGGCTGCCGACGACGCGGATACCGGACAGCCGCAGGTTCCGCTTGGCCGGGTCGTCGTCCACGAAACCCACCGGCAGGAAGGGGGATTCGGGGTCGCGGAGCATGCGCATGGCGAGCAGTTCGCCGACATCGCCCGCGCCGTAGATCAGGACGCGCTCGGCGGTCGGGGCTGGGCGGCGGCGGTGCGCGGTGGCCGAACGGCGCAGGAACCGCGCGGCGCCGGTCAGCAGCACCGCGAACGGGAACGCCAGCGCCGGCAGGCTGCGCGGCACGCCGGCAACCGGGTGCGCGAGGACCGCGACCGAGCCGGCGGCGGCCACCGCGAGCGCGGACCCGGCCAGCGCCAGGCCCTCGTCCAGGCTGCCGACGTTGTACCGGTTGCGGTACAGCGAGCACAGCCAGCCGGCGACCGCCTGGCCGGCACCGGCGAGCACGCCGGCACCCAGGACGGCCGGCCACCGCACGGCGGCCAGCTCGAAGTCGTACCGGCAGGCGGCGGCCCATGCGGTGGCGAGCAACCACAGGCAGCCGTCGGTGGCCGGCCACTGGCCGGTGCGCCACCGGGACTGCGGGGGGTGCGTTTGGTAGGTCTGCTGTCGGATCCGCGCGGGGGTGCGCACTCCCGAGGGTTCAGGGGTGTCGCCCTCCGGCGGGCCGGCTGTTCCGGCCGTGTGGGTCATCGCGTCCTACTCGGGGTCAAGGAGAGTTCGCAATGTGGCTTTTAGGGGGTTTAACTCCGTTCGGGTCGGAGCACGACGGAGCGTATACACGGTCGGGTCATTACTTCAAGTAGCCGATATTCACTTTCGGTGACCGTTCCGGCTTCCGCTGGTGATCCCAGGCTGCTACGGTTCGCACGTCGGTGACTACTATCCGTGGCAATACGGGTACGCAGGGTATCCATACACCGAGGGGGCGTCCCCGATGTCTGTCCGCCGTCAGCCGATCCCGGGCCTGTTCCTGTTCGCGGTCGTCGGTAGCGTGCTCGCGCTGCCCGGCACCGCGTCGGCCGCGCCCGCCGCGCCGGCGCCCGCAGCGCCCGTACCCGCCGCGCCCGTACCCGCGGCGCCGGTACCACCGGTCTACCCGCCGCAGGCCCCGTCCGCGAGCGTGAGCACCACGACACCGCGCGTCGGCAGCCGGCTCGGCGTCTCGTACCAGAACTTCCAGCCCTTCGAGCGGATCAGCGTCGACGCCGTGCCGGGCTTCCGGCACCTCGGCGCGTTCCGCTCCGACGGCACCGGCTCGGGCGCCGGCAGCGTCCGCATCCCGAGCGGCCTGCGCGGCACCCAGGTACTGATCTTCACCGGCCTCAGCAGCGCCCGGGTCACCACCGTGGTCATCGACGTCCTCGGCCCGGAGGGCGGCAGCGCCAACCCGGGCGGTGGCGCCGGTGGCCCGGCTCCGGGCGCGCCCGGCGGCAGCAGCGGCAACGCCGGCCGGGCCGGCGGCAGCGGATCCGGCAGCATCAGCGGGTCGCAGAACTCCGCCGCCACGGCGGGCGGCGGTCTGGCCTCGACCGGCTTCTCCACCATGGAGTACGTCCGGATCGCCGGCGGCCTGATCCTGGCCGGCGCCGCGCTCGGCCTGCTCGGCCGGCGAGCCCGCCGCCGCAAGGCATCCGCCTGAATCCTTGACACCTGATCCGCAGGTGGGGGCACCGCCGCCCCGGCCCGCCGACGGCACCACGCCGGAGGCCGGTGGCCGGGGCGGCGCACCGCGCCCGTCCCGACCGCGCCGGCTGACCCGCCTCAGGCGCCCGGCCCAGCCTGACGCCGCTGACCCGCCCGCGCCGACCGAACCCGCTGGCCTGCCCGGCGCCGCTGACCTGCCCGAACCCGCTGACCTGCCCGAACCCGCTGACCCGCCCGGCGCCGCCGACCCGATCGCGCTGGCTGACCCGATCGCGCTGGCTGACCCGATCGCGCTGGCTGACCCGATCGCGCCGGCTGACCCCGTGGCCCGGCCACGCCGGCTGAGCCGGCTGAGCCGGCTGGTCCCGTTGTCGCGGCGTACGGCGCTGCTTGCGGTGCTGTTCCTGTTGCTGCTCGGCGCCGCCTGGCTCGCCGTCACCGGCCTGCTGGCGCGGCGCGAACTGGACCGGGCCCGGGCCGCGCTGCCCCGGCTGCGGGCGCTCGCCGCCGCCGGTCAGGTGGCGCAGGCGGGCGAACTGGCCGAGCAGATCGGTACGCACGCCCGCCGGGCGCACCTGCTCACCAGCGGGCCGGCCTGGTGGGCGGCCGGCGCGCTGCCCGTCGCCGGCACCCCGGTCCGTACCGTCCGCGGCATCACCGCCAGCCTGGACGACCTCGGCCGTACCGCCGTCCCGGGCCTGGCCGCCGCGGCCGACCAGCTCGACCCGGGCCGGCTGTTCCGCGGCGGCAGCGTCGACCTCACCGCGCTGGCCAGCGCCGCGCCCGCCCTGCGCACCGCCGACGCCAGCCTGGACCGCTCCCGTGCCGCGATCGAGGCGCTGCCGGGCAGCTGGCTGCCGCTGGTCGACCGCGCCCGCGCCGACCTGCTCGACCAGCTCGCCGCCGCGCAGGGCACCGTCGCGGGCGCCGACCGGCTGACCCGGCTGCTGCCACCCATGCTCGGCGCGGACCGGCCCCGCCGGTACTTCGTCGGCCTGCAGAACGAGGCCGAGGCGCGCGGCACCGGCGGGCTGCCCGGCGTGTACGCCGTCGTGCTGGCCGACCGCGGCCGGCTCACCGTCACCGAGGTGGCCGCCGACAGCACGCTGGCCGGGGTGCGCACCGGCCTGCGGTTCGACACCGACTACCAGGACCGGTACGGCACGGCGGCGCCCGCGGACTACTTCGGCAACAGCAACATCAGCCCGCACTTCCCGTACGCGGCGCGGATCTGGGCCGCGATGTGGCGGGCGAAGTCGGGCCAGCGGGTGGACGGCGCGGTCGCCGTCGACGCCACCGCGCTGTCGTACCTGCTGGCCGCGGCCGGCCCGGCACCGCTGCCCGGCGGCGGCACGGTCGCGGCCGGGCAGCTGGTGGCACTGGCCGAGAGCGGCGAGTACGCCAGGTACAGCGACGACACGGCCCGCAAGCGGTACGTGGTGAAGGTGGCGCGGGCGGTGCAGGAGCACCTGCTGGCGGCGCGGGCCGACCCGGCGCGGCTGGCCGCGGGGCTACGCCGGGCGGCGGCCGAGCGGCGGCTGCTGGTGTGGTCCGCCGACGCGCCGGTCGAGGCGGAGCTGGCGGCCACCGAGGTCGGGGGCACGGTGCCGTCCGGCGACGCTCCGTACGCGGGCCTGGTGGTGGTGAACGGCGGCGGCAACAAGCTCGACTACTACCTCGACCGGGCGCTGTCGGTGGCCCGTACCGGCTGCGGACCCACCCGGTCGGTGACGGCCACGATCACGTTGCGCAACAACGCGCCCCGGTCCGGGCTGCCCCGGATCGTCACGCTGCGGCAGGACCGGCCCGCCTACCCGGTCCGCGCCGGGGACCAGAAGCTGCTGGTCAGCTACTACGCCACGGCCGGCACGCAGATGACCGACGTGGTGCTCGACGGGCGCCCGGCGCTGATCAGCCCGCAGCGGGAGAATGGTCACCCGGTGTACACGATGGCGCTGGAGCTGCCGGCCGGGCAGGCCCGGACCCTCGTGCTGCACCTGACCGAGCCCGGGGTGCCCGGTGCGGTGACCGTGCTGCGCCAGCCCCTGGCACGGCCACTGGCGGTCACCGTCACCGAGCCGCGCTGCTGAGCCCGAGCAGGTCGATCAGCGCGTCCACCGCGGCGGCCACCTCGCCGGCGCGCGCCCGGGCCACCTCCAGCGGGAAGCCGAACGGGTCGCCGATGTCGTCGGCGTACGGGCCCTCCGGCGGGCGTACCCGGCCCCGCTGGCGGGCGGCCGCGGCGACCAGGCCGGCCGGCTCGGCCCCGGGCGGCGCCAGCCGGAGGAACTCCCGGATCGTGAAGGTGCGGTGCAGCGCCGCGGGCACCAGCCGTACCGTGTCGTCGCGGTGGCCGGCCGCGGCACCCAGGACGAGGTCCGCCGACCGTACGTGCACCGGCTCCAGCCGCCGCGACACGTGCCCGCCGCCGTCCCCGCCCAGCTCGCGCAACGCCTGCGCCGTCGGCGGATCCATCGGGTAGCCGGGCGGCGCGTGCACCCCGGCGCTGGCCACCTCGACCGCGTCGCCGACCCGGCCGCGCAGGTACCACTCGGCCAGCGCCGAGCGGCACAGGTTGCCGGTGCACACGAACAGGATCCGCACCCGTGCCAGTATCCGGGTTCAGTGATCAGGGCTCGCCGCCGCTGGCCAGGTGGTGGGCCACGAAGTCGAGGTGGTGGCAGGTGCTGATGCCGCGCCAGATGGCCGCGTTGCCCGGCCCGTACCAGCCGCTGCCGTAGGCGACGATGGCCTGGTCGGCCTGGCCGAGGCCGGGGGTGAACTCCGGCAGCGAGCGGATCCGCCGGCACAGGTCGGCGAACTCGCGCGGCCGCTTCGGGGCGCCCTTCAGGACCAGCCAGCGGTCCCGCACCGTGTAGCGCAGTTGCGGCGGGGCGCGCCAGCCGCGGCCGGCCGCCTCGGTCCGCGGGTGCGCCACGCCGTAGTCGGCGAAGTCCAACTCGCCGGTACGCGGGCCGGCCGCGCCGAACCCGGCCCGCAGCGCCCGCCACAGGTCCACGTCCCAGCGCCGGATCGCGGTCACCGCACCGGTCGCGACGTGCCGCAGGTCGCCCGGGAAGGCGCCGCTGGCCACGGTCACGCTGCGCCACGCCGCCGCCTCGCGCAGCCGGGCCGCCTGCCGGGCCAGTCCCGGGCCGGCCAGCCCTTCCAGCGCGGCGAAGTCCAGGATCAGGTCGGTCTCGGCGGCGTCGAGGCCGGCGCGGGCCAGGGCGTCCAGCAGGGCGGGTACGAGCATTCGCGGGTCGGCCACCAGTTCTGGCGGGCGTAATCGCAGCACCAGGCCGTACGGGCGGGCGAAGCGGGCGATGTCGCGCCAGTCCTCCGAGACCCCGCCGCGCACGACCGGCAGCGCGGCCACGCCCGCGGAGGTGAGTTCGGTGAGGAGTTCGGCGAGGACGCCGCCGCCGTGCCGCAGGCTGGTGTCCGGGACGAGGTCCGCGGCGTCCACGGCGAACGGGCGTACCGGGAGGTGGTCGCGGACCAGGTCCAGGAAACGCATGCACGCGGCGCGGGCCTCCCGCTCGGCCGGCACCAACTCCAGGATGGGGGTGATCGTCGACCAGGTGGCCTCACCGGCCCTGGCCAACGCCTCGAACTCGCCAAGCCGCGCGGCCAGGATCGGCCGGTAGTGGATCGGCACGGAGCCTCCTTGTGGCACCCCGTTCACAGTCCGCCAGCAACCAGCTACCTACGGCCAGAATGGTACGTCTGACCTGCGCGGATGACTACCAACCAACCGGGTGTGCGGGCCGGACACCCAGGCCCGCACACCCGGCCGCCGCCGCGCTCACGGCTCGAACTGGAAGATCCCCTCCTCCGAATCGCTGTCGCTGGCCTGGCCGCCATCCGGGTCGGTCCAGCACACGCCGTACCAGTCGTTGTCGTAAATCTGCTGATAATCGTCGTTGATACTCGCCCAGTTGATCGTGTAAACCTGCAAAGGATTCGTGTACGGGTCCACATTCGAATTCGGGAAGAGCGCCGGGTACAGCGGGTCGACCGCCGACTTCAGCCCGCCGATGTTCGCCGGATGCGTGGGCGAGTCATACACCTGCACCGACATCTCGGTCCCATTGGGCGTACGCACATTAACCGTGATGTACTGCCCCTGCTCCGCATTAGGGATATCAATAGGCTCGGACACGAGCACCCCTCTCGTCACCGCCCCACCCCAGCCCGACGGACGGCCGATCCCAGTGTCCCCTCAACCCTCCCAACCCACCAGCAGCAACCGCCCAATTCCCACCACAATTGCCGCCAGATCCACCTCCGCACTCTCACTCCGCAACGGCATGCCCTGACAACGCCCCAACCCTCTTGGCCGTCAGGCCAGCCCGGACCCACCATGGCCAGCACCGCAACGATCGCCGCAGGTCAGCAAGGATCCCGGCCGCGATGTCGGCGGCCTGATCCGCGTCGGCCGCCGGCTGCGTGGCTGGCGGCAGGTGGATCTTGGGCGCGAGATCGGGTACTCCGCCGCGACGATTTCGCGGCTGGAGGGTGGGCGCCGGGCAACGGCCGATCTGGCGACGTTGCGGAAAGTCTGGGAAGTCCTGGGAATTCCCGGGATTCTGCTCGGCGCGGCAATGGGGATGGGTGATGGCGGCGCCGGTAGCGTGACCTTCCTTGGCGGGCCCGGGGGAGGACGAGTCGGTGCGGCGGCGGGAGTTTGTGGCTGGGGCGGCCGGATTGGCGGTGCCACTGGGGTTGCTGGGCCGGGTGGATGAGGCATTGGCGATCCTGCCCGTTGCTGGCGGGAACGGCGCAGGTGGGGTTGAGGCGGGATTGCGGCTGGCCCGGGCGCGGTTCGATCGCGGGGATCTGGGCGGGTTGTTCGCCGGGTTGCCGGCGTTGCTGGCGGGCGCGCACCGGGCCGTTGAGCGGGATGGGCGGCCGGCGGATTTCGCGCGGGCGGGGGCGTGTTACGCACTGGGCCACGCACAGCCTGGTGAAGGTCGGGCGGTACGAGACGAGTTGGGTGACCGCCGATCGCGGGACGCGGTTCGCGGGCGGGTCGGGGTCGGTGCTGGCGGAGGCGGCGGCCGCGCGGGCGTTGAGCGTGGTGCTGCGACACCAGGGGCGGGCGGTGCTCGCGGATCGGGTCACGCTTGCGGCCGCGGACCGGGTGGACGCGGCCGGGTTGAGCACGCCGGGCCGCATCGGGGCGTACGCGCAACTGTTGTGTACGTGCGCGTACAACGCGGCGCATGCCGGTGACCGGGACCGGGCGCTGGACCTGGTGGCCGGGGCGGAACGGGCGGCGGTGGGCGGGATGAGCGCCGCGCAGGTGGCGCTGTACCGGGTGGGCGTCCACTGGTCGTTGGGCGATGCCGGCGCGGCGGTGGAGGTGGGGCGCCGGTTGCACCCTGGGCAGTTCGCGACGGCAGAGCGGCGCGGGCGGTTGCACACCGACCTGGCGCGGGCGTGGTGGTTGCGCGGGGATGCCGAGCAGGCGGCGCTGGCATTGCTCGCGGCGCGGCGGGAGGCCCCGGCGGAGATCCGTAGCCGGCCTTCGATCCGCCGCCTGATTGACGAGCTGGCGCGGCGGCGGCCGCGGGCGGCGGGGGTGGCGGAGCTGGTCCGGGCGGGTGGGGCCCGGGCGGGGTGAGGGTCCTGCGCCTGGCTGTCCCGGGGCGGTACGAAACGGCGCCGGGCGGCCACGCGGGCGCGCCCGGCATGACCGACCCGCTCGCCGCCGCGATCACCCTGACCCGAGCGGCCGTCACCGTGGCCGCCCTGGCCGCGGCCGGCACCGCTGGCGTGGTCAGTGCTGCCAGGGCGCGTACGACAGGCCGATGAGGCACCCCTCCGGGGACTGGAGCCGGGCGATGGTCTGGCCCCAGGGCTCCTCCCGCGTCCGGTGCAGCAGCGTGAACCCGGCCGCCTCCAGCTCGGCGGCGCCGGCGGCCACGCCCTCGGCCGTACCCAGGTCGAACTCGATGCTGACCTGCGGCACCGGCCGGTCCGCCGGCCAGTCCGGCGTGCCGAAGCACGCCTGCGCGGCCTGGCTCAGCGGCCAGACGCCGAAGTGCTTCGAGCCGGGGATGCGGTCGGAGAAGATGTACTCGTCGTCGGCCGTGGGCGGCTCCAGCGGCAGGCCGAGCGCGTCGACGTACAGCGCGCGGCTGGCCTTCGGGTCCGGGGTGATGGCCGACACGCTCGCGATGAACTCCACGTTCACTGTTCTGGCTCCTCTCGGTTTCCGGTCAGCCTGCCGCAGCCGCCGCCGCCCGTCTTGAACGCAACGGACGCGCCTGTCGGTGGGTGGTGCGATGGTGGGCGGGTGAGCGTGGAACTGGTCCCGGGCGAGCGGCTGGCCCCGGACGGCCCGGTACGGCACCGCCGCCCGCCGCCGGAGCTGGCCGGCGCGGTGTCGGTGTTCTGGCACACGTACACGCCGGGCGGGCTGGCCCGGGTGCTGCCGGACGCCGCGGTCGACCTGGTGCTCTCCCGCGAACGCCTGGTGGTGGCCGGCCCGGACACCGGCCCGGTCCGCGAGTGGCTGGGTGCCGGTCCCATCCTCGGCATCCAGGTACGCCCCGGTGCGGTGGCCGCCCTCCTCGGCCTGCCCGCCGCCGAGCTGCTGAACACCCGCGTCGAGCTGTCCCAGCTGTGGGGCCCGGCCGGCCGCGACCTGGCCGAACAGCTGGCCGCCGCGCCCACCCCCGCGGCCGCGGCCGACCTGATCGCGGCAGCCCTGCGGCGCAGGCTGGCCGGCTCCGACCTCGATCCGCTGGCCGACCGCCTCCGCCACCTCACCCCGCGTACCCCCGAGGTCCGCGCCCTCGCCGCCGAGGTCGGCCTGAGCGAGCGCCACCTGCGCCGCCGCGCGGTCGCCGCCTACGGCTACGGCCCGCGCACGCTGTCCCGCATCCTCCGCTTCCAGCACGTACTCGACGCGCTCCGCGCCCCGGCGGCACCGTCCCTGGCCCACCTCGCCGCCCACGCCGGCTACGCCGACCAGGCCCACCTCACCCGCGAGACCACCACGTTCGCCGGCCTCACCCCCACCGCCCTGCGCGCGGCGCTGAGCCCCGCACGAGAAACAGGGGGTAAGCGGAACGAAGTGGGATATCCGGTTGCCCTGTTGGGTCGGGCGTAGCCAGGAAATGGCCCGCTGGGGCTGATGGGGTTGCAGAATCGCGGGTGGGGGGCCGGCTCGCTCGGAGCGCGGCTGGCGCGCGAGGAGCTTGGCAGGTGTATCTAGCATCGGTTCGTACCGCGAGAACGGCCCGGATGGTCCCATTGCGCAGGGTGGTCACGGGCAACGTGCTCGCCCTCGGCACGGTCAGCCTGATCACCGATGTGTCGGCGGAGATGGTGACGGCGGTGCTGCCGGCCTACCTGGTGCTGGGGCTGGGGCTGTCGGTGATCCAGTACGGGGCGCTGGACGGGTTCTACACCGGGGCGACCGCGCTGACCCGGCTGCTCGGCGGGTACGTCGCGGACCGGTTCCGGGCGCGCAAGCTGGTCGCGGGCCTCGGGTACGGGCTGGGCGCCGTGTCGAAGCTCGGGCTGCTGGGCGCCGGGCCGTCGGCCAGCGGGATCGGCGGCGCGCTGGGGGTGGACCGGCTCGGCAAGGGCCTGCGGACGGCGCCGCGGGACGCGCTGATCAGCCTGTCGGTGCCGCCGGACGCGCTGGGCCGGGCCTTCGGCGTACACCGGATGATGGACAGCGTCGGGGCGTTCCTCGGCCCGCTGGTCGCGCTGCTGGTGCTGGCCGCGACCGCGCAGGCGTACGACGCGGTGTTCGTGGTCAGCTTCTGCGTCGCGCTGCTGGGCGTGATCACGCTTGCCCTGTTCGTCCGGGAACGGCGGGAGGACTTCCTGCCGGCGGCGGCCGGACCGGCAGCGCGGACCGGACCGGCAGCGCGGACCGGGACGCTGCGGGAGGCGTTCGGGCTGCTGGGCGGCCGGCAGTTCCGCCGGGTCGCGATGGCCGCGGCGCTGCTGGGCGTGATCACCATCGGCGACGGGTTCGTGTACCTGCTCATCCAGCGCCGGGACAACCTGCCGACGCTGTGGTTCCCGCTGCTCGCGGTCGGCACCAACCTGTCGTTCCTGCTGCTCGCCGCGCCGCTGGGCGCGCTGGCCGACCGGGTCGGGCGGTGGCGGGTCGTGCTGTGCGGGTACGGCGCGCTGCTGGCCACGTACCTGCTGCTGGCCGCCGACTGGGGCGGCTGGCCGGCGCTGCTGCTCACCGTCGGCCTCTACGGGGTGTTCTACGCGGCCACCGACGGGGTGCTGATGGCCGCCGCCGGGCCGCTGCTGCCGGCGCACCTGCGTACCACCGGCCTGGCCCTGGTGCAGACCGGCCAGGCGCTGGCGTACGTGCTGTCCTCCATCGGTTTCGGCGTCGCCTGGCAGTGGTGGGGCCCGGGCACCGCGGCCGTGGTCGCCGCGGCCGCGGTCGTGGTCGCCGTGCCGCTGGCCACCGTCTGGCTCCGCCCCGCCAGCGCCCCAACCCGCGCCGGCGAGAGGGCGCAACGGTGACCGGCGGCCGCCCCTCCACCCGCCGTACCGCCCCACCCGAACCGGCGGTGGAACAGGACAGGACGAACGACCTCCGGGTACGGGTCGCGATCGCCGCCGCCGCGGTCGTGGTCCTCGGCCTGGCCGCCACCCTGTACGTGCGGCACGCCGCCGACCGCTCCGGAGCCGGCGCCGGCCCGGCCGCCGCCCAGCCGGTCAGCCTGCGCGCCGGCCTCACCTTCCGCAACACCGCCGACGGCGCCGGCTACGGCCACCTCGCCGTCATCCCCGACGGCGGGCAGCGGACCATCAGCGCCGACCCGTGCGCCCGGGTGTACGCCGCGGGCGGCCGGGCCGTCTGCCTGCAACCGGGCGGCTCGGTCGGGACCTACCAGGTGGCCATCCTGAACGCCAGCGCCGAACCGCTGCGCACCCTGCCGGTGGCCGGGATCCCCAGCCGCGCGCGGGTCTCCACCAGCGGCCGGATGGTGTCCTGGACGGTGTTCGTGACCGGCGACTCCTACAACGGCGGCCAGTTCTCCACCCGTTCCGGCATCCTCGACCTGACCACGAACACCCTGATCACCAGCCTGGAGACCTTCGCGGTCACCGTGGACGGCCGGCCGTACCAGTCCCAGGACCTCAACTTCTGGGGTACGACCTTCGCCGCCGACGACAACACCTTCTACGCGACGATGTCGACCAGGGGCCACCGCTACCTGGTCCGCGGCGACGTCGCGGCCAGGACGGTGACCACCCTGCGGGACAACGTGGAATGCCCGTCGCTGTCCCCGGACCAGACCCGGATCGCCTTCAAGAAGCGGGTGTCCGGCGACCAGAACCACCCCTGGCGCCTGTACGTACTCCAACTGTCCACAATGGAGGAACACCCGCTGGCCGAGGAACGCAGCATCGACGACCAGGCGGCATGGCTGGACGACAGCACGGTGATGTACGGCGTGCCGCGCGGCGATGCCCGGCACGCCGACGTCTGGGCCGTCCCGGCCGACGGCTCCGGCGCCGCGCGCGTCCTCATCCCCGACGCCGACTCCCCCGGCCGGATCCGGTAGCGGCGGGTAGATCCACCGGGCCGCGCGCCCCGCGGGGGGTGCAGTGGGCGCGCGACCCGGTGGGGTCTTTCGGCGCGGCGCGCGGTGCCGGCCGTGGAGTCCAGGCCGCTCCCTGGCCGGTTCCCCCGTGAGCCCGCCCGATCCCGGTCGCCCACCGGGCGTGGCGGCCGGGCCGGCGGCGGTCCGGTGCACCGCGCGCTGCGAGAAGAAGAATCGCTGGTGGAGCTGAAGTCGCGCTGATACGGGGCTGGAACGGCGTTGGCGCCCGCCCCGGCCGGAACGTACCGTCGATCACGCCGACGGGGGCGAAGGGCGGGGGCACAGATGCGGGTACGGCTGCTGGGTCCTGTCGATGTGGAGGTCGACGGCTGCGCGGTCCCGATTCACGGGGCGCGGCGGCGGGCCGCACTGGCGGCGCTCGCGCTGCACACCGGGCAGATCGTGAGCGTCAACCACCTGCTCGACGCCGTCTGGGGCGACCGGGTGCCGCCCACCGCGGCGAACACGCTGCAGAGCCACCTGTCCCACCTGCGCCGCGTCCTCGGCGACCGGAACGCCATCGTGGCCCGCCCGCCTGGCTACCTGCTGACCGCGGACACCGACGTGCTGGCCGCCGGCGCGCTGGCCGAGCAGGCCCGCACGGCGCCCGACCAGGTCACCCGGGCCGGGTTGCTGCGCTCGGCGCTGGCGCTGTGGCGGGGCCGGCCGCTGGAGGACGCCGGCGCCCAGCCGTACCTGGCGGAGCAGGCCGAGCGGCTGGCCGACCTGCGGGCGCGGCTGAACCGGGAGCTGGTGGAGGTACGGCTGGAGCTGGGCGAGGCGGCCACGCTGGTGCCCGAGCTGGAGGAGCTGAGCGCCGAGCGGCCCTACGACGAGCAGCTGCACGCCCAGCTGATGCTCGCGCTGTACCGGTGCGGCCGGCAGGCGGACGCGCTCGCGGCCTACCAGCGGTTGCAGCGCCGGCTGCGCGAGGAGCTGGGCATCGACCCGGGTTCGGTGGTGCGCGATCGGGAGGTGGCGATCCTGCGCCAGGACCCGGCGCTGGACCGGCGGCCGGCGGTGAGCATCGCGGCGGTGCCGGCCCGTACGCCCCGGCAGCTGCCGCCCGCGCTGGCGGTCTTCGCCGGCCGGGACGCGGAGCTGGCCGCGCTGGACCGGATGCTCGAGGCCGGCACCGGGCCGGCGGTGGTGATCTCGGCGGTCTCCGGCATGCCCGGCGTCGGCAAGACGGCGCTCGCGGTGCACTGGGCGCACCGGGTCGCCGGCCGGTTCCCCGACGGCCAGCTGTACGCGAACCTGCGCGGCTTCGACCCGACCGCGCGCCCGCTGGAGCCGACCGAGGTGCTGCGCGGGTTCCTGGACGGGCTCGGCACGCCGCCGGAGCGCATCCCGGCCGAGCTGGCCGCGCAGGTCGCCCTCTACCGGAGCCTGCTCGCCGGCCGCCGCATGCTGGTGCTGCTCGACAACGCCGCCGACGCCGCCCAGATCCGGCCGCTGCTGGCCGGTGCCGCCGGCTGCCTGGTGCTGATCACCAGCCGCAGCCCGCTGCAACCGCTGGTGGCCGCCGAGGGCGCCCGTACGCTGCCGCTGGGGCTGCTCGACGACCACCGGGCGATCGAGGTGCTGGGCCGCCGGCTCGGCCCGGACCGCATCGACGCCGAGCCGCGGGCCGCGGCCCGGCTGGTGGCCCGCTGCGGCCGGTTGCCGCTCGCGCTCGCGGTGGTGGCCGCCCGCGTCGCCCGGCATCCGGCCTTCCCGCTCGAGGCCATCGCCGACACCCTGGACGCCACGGTGGCCGGCCTGGACGGGCTGGACGGCGGCGACCCGGCGACGAGCGTACGCGCGGTCTTCTCCTGGTCCTACCGCGATCTCGCACCCCCCGCCGCCCGGCTGTTCCGGCTGCTCGGCACGCACCCGGCCGCGGGGATGTCGGTGGCCGCCGCGGCCGGGCTGGCCGGTACGACCGCCGGGCAGGCGCGGCGGTTGCTGACCGACCTGGCCGACGCGAACCTGGTCACCGAGGTGGCCCCGGGCCGGTACGGCTGCCACGACCTGCTCCGCGAGTACGCCACCGAACTGTCCGCCGAGCTCGACCCGCCGGCCGAGCGGGAGGCGGCGCTGGCCCGGATGCTGGAGTACTACCTGAACGCGGCCGCCGGGGCCGCCCACGCCCTCTACCCGAACCAGCGCCGCGACGGCCTGATCCCGGCCGGCGTGCCCGTGGCCGGCGACCCGACCGACTGGTTCGGCGTGGAGATGCCGGTGCTGCTGCGCTGCCTCGACCTGGCCGCGGAGTCCGGGCAGGAGGCCTACACCTGGCAGCTGGCCTGGTCACTGGTTGCCGCGCTGGACGGCCAGGGCCGCTGGGCCGACGTGATCTACACCCAGGAGCTGGGCCTGACCGCCGCGCTCCGGCTGGGCGAACGGGCCGCCCAGGAGGAGGCGCACCGCCGGCTGGCCTGGGCCTACATCGGCATCAACCAGTCCAGCCGGGCCCGCATGCACGCCGAGACCGCGGTACGCCTGGCCACCGCGCTGGGCGAGCCGGCGGCCCGGGCGGGCGCCGAGCGGGCCCTGGCCGAGTGGTACCGGAGCCAGGACGACAACCAGACCGCGCTGGAGCACGACCTGACCGCGCTCGCGCTGTGCGAGCAGGCCGGGGTCAGCATGGTCGGCGCGCTGAACTCGGTCGGCTGGGACTACGCGCAGCTCGGCGAGTACGAGCAGGCCCTGCTGCACTGCACGCGGGCGCTGGAGCTCTACCAGGAGCAGAACCCGGGCAGCGACCCGCCGTACATCCTGGACAGCCTCGGCTTCGTCCACCACCGGCTCGGCAACCATGCCGCGGCGATCCGCTGGTACGAGCGGGCCGCGCGCGCCTTCGAGGCCAGCCCGGACAGCCACGCGCACGCCGACGGGCTGGTCGCCCTCGGCGATGTGTACGCGGCGTCCGGCCAGCAGGCCCAGGCCCGGACGGTCTGGCAGCAGGCGCTGGCCCTCTACACCGTGCTGAACCACCCCGACGCCGCCCAGGTGTACGACCGGCTCGGCGAGCACCGCGCCGCGATCCGGCTGGTCCGCTGACGCGGGTTGGTCAGGAGCCGCCGGCCAGGAACGAGCGGACGCTGCCGGCGTGCTCGGCGCCGGTACGCAGGGCCAGCACCGGGCAGCGGATGTCCGGCGCCGGCACGCCCAGGTGGGTGCCGGCCAGGATCAGCGAACGCAGCAGCCCCGGGTGGCCGGCGGCGACGGCCCAGCCGACCTGGGCGCCGTACCCGAGGCCGTACAGGTGGACCGGCCCGACGTCGAGGTCGGCGATGAGGGTGGCCACGTCCAGCACGTCCCCCGCGAAGCTGATGGCCCAGGGGTCGGCCGGGCGGTCGGCGCGGCCCCGGCCGTACAGGTCCAGGTAGTACACCTCGTGGTCGGCCGCCAGCGCACCGAACCGCCGGTGCAGGGCGGTGTGGTCGTCGGCCGGCCCGGGACCGGGCAGCAGCACCAGCGGCGTACCGGCGCCCTCGGTCTCCATCCACAGCCGGTGGCCGCCGACCTCGACGAGGCGGCCTGGCGGGTGTGCGGTCGTCATCGCGGCTCCCCGGTCCAGCCGCCGGGACGGCATGCGTCTGCGCTTGTCGGGCGTACGCCGCTGATCCTCCCGGCCCTCGCTGACATCCCGCTGACGCCCGCACGGCTGCCCGATCGGGCGGAACTTCGGTCCGCTGGGGCGCGGTCATACCGCCACCTATTACCGCGGTCGGCGAACTCCTCCATGGTGGCCGCGACGTGTGCTGGCGAGAGGTACGGCTATGGAGCGCGACGTGTCCCCCCGGTCCGCGGCCCGCCGCCTGCTCGCGGGGGTCGCCGCATCCGCCGCGCTGGTCCTGCTCACCGGCTGCCAGAGCAGCACGGCCGGGCACGGCACCGCCGAGGGCGCCGGCCCGCCGGCCGCCACCTCATCCGGTGCGAGCGGGAGCGAGTCGAACAGCACCTCCGGCGGCGCGCCCGGGCCCACGGTGGAGCTGCACAGGACCGCCTGGTACGGCGGGTTCCAGGTGAACATCGAGAGCGGCGCCATCGTCAAGGACAAGGACACCGGCAAGCCGCAGGTGCAGTTGACCACCACGTTCGTGAACGACGGCGACGACCTGGCCCGGTTCGACTACTCATCGCTGGACCTGGCCTCGGGCGGCAACCACTACCAGGCCGGTTTCGACCTGGAGGGCATCCCGGACGTACCGGGCAAGGCCAGCGGGCACGGCCGGCTGAGCTTCGATGTGGACGAGAAGTTCACCTTCGCCGACGCGGTGCTCACCCTCGGCTCCTCCGACTACCAGCAGGCCGTGCTGCCGCTGGGCGGCTCGGGCGAGGCGAAGCCGAACAAGCCGGTCACCGTGCCGCTGACCGGGGCGACCACCTCCGACCAGATCAGGGCGCAGATCACCGGCGGGGAGATCCGCGCCGACCTGCCGCGCCGGCACCGGCAGTCCCGAGCCGGCAGCGTCTCGCTGAAGATCGTCGTCAACGTCACGGCCGTACGGACCGGTGCCGGCGGCTACCCGCTGAGCCAGAACAACTTCGCGCTCAGCCTGCCCGACGGCAGCCAGGTCGCGCCCGACGACCAGGACAAGATGATCACGCTGCTGTCGCTGAACGAGACGCTGACCGGCGGGATCCTGTGGTTCACCATCCCGGCGCCGGCCGGCGGCCGCTACCTGCTGCTGGTCACCGACGACTTCCGCGCCGGCAAGCCCCGGCTGACCACCGCGATCAACGTGATCATCCCCAAGCAGACCTAGCCCTTGCGCCGGCGCCGGGCGATCGAGCGGATCACCAGCATGGCGACCAAGCCGAGGATCTGCCCGCCGAGCACGATCCGGTTCACGTCCACCGCCGGCCGCCAGTGCGCGTCGCCGTCCTTCAGGACGTACACGCCGGCGGGGCGGGCGGACAGGCCGAAGCCGCCGCCACCGCCCTCGCTGACCCCGTTCTCCTTCGGTTCGCGGCCGGAGCCGCCGCCGCCTCCGCCGCGGACGATCGCGACCGGGACGATCATGACCCCGTCCCGCTCGATCGGCGCCCCGAAGACCTGCTGCACCCGCGCCCCGTCCTTGACCTGCCCGAGGACCTGCTGAATCTCCATCGCTGCTCCCTCCACCCGGTACCCCGCGCCGGCAATCCTGCCAGGGTCAGCGGGTGAGGCTGCCGCAGTCGGTGTCATCGGGCAGCAGGGGACGGAAGACGACCGAGAAGCGCTCCCCGTCCACCGACCACACCGAGAACCCGCTCTGCGCGCCGGCCACCGCGCGGACCCGGTCGAGGTCGGCGCCGAGCAGCAGCGCGCACCAGCCCACCCCGCCCGGTCCGAACGCCGCGCGGCGCATCCCGGTCAGCGGCCAGGTCCCCGCCGGGCCGGCCGCGCTGCCGGCCGGGAAGCCGATCACGGCGACCGCGGTCGGCTCGTACCGGTCGCGGCCCGGTGCCACCGCCGAGGCGAAGGTGCCGAGCAGGTCGGCGGCGACCGGCCCGACGCCCGCGACCTGCCGGCCGAACCGGCCGCCGGTGGTGAGCACGGTGATGTCCAGCACCCCGGCGCCCAGCCGCCGCTGCTGCGCCTCGGGCAGCAGCAGCGCCTTGGTGGCCGCCCGGAGCAGGTCCCGGACGGTGTGCCGGCTGACCCGGGTCAGCACCAGGTCGGCGTCGATCCGGGCGGCGACCGACCTGTTCTCGATCAGCCTGCCGTCGCCGTACAGCGCGTACGCCGGGGTGGAGGTGGCGCTGCCGGTCACCGGCCCGAGCCCCGGTAGGGAGGTCAGGCGGACGACCAGGCCGTCGCCTGGTGCCGGAGCCACCCCCGGCTCCGGCACCGGCGACCCGCACCCGGTGGCCCCCGCGCCCAGGAGGACGGCACCGAGCAGGATCACGAGCGCGTTCCGCATGCCTGTATTGATACGGCCGCGGCGCGCTCAGGTCACCCGGCGGCTTCCAGATCGGTACGGTCGAAACGCCGGCGCAGGTGGCTCAGCGCCCGGCCGCGGGTCGGCCCCACGCTGCCGATCGGGATGCCCGCCCAGCCAGCGACCTGGGCGTACGAGGCCGGTTCCGGGCCGAACAGGTGCCGGATCACGGTGCGGCACCCGGGCGGCAGGTCCTCGACCTCGGCCCGCACCCGGCTGGCGCTCTCCGCGGCGAGCACCTGCCGCTCCGGTCCGGCGCCCGGGTCCACCAGCACCTCGGGCAGCGCCGTGGTCGCGTACTTCTGCTGCTGGCCGACGATCCGCAGGCACTCCCGGCTGGCGGTGGTGCTCAGCCAGCCGGCGATCCGGTCCGGGTGCTGAATCCTGTGTACGTGTTCGAAGAATCGCAGCCAGGTCGCCTGAATGGCGTCCTGCACATCCGCGTCCTGTAGGCCGAATGCGCGTGCACGCGCACGCAGCAGGCCGTCATAGCGCCGGATCAACTGGTTCCACGCGCCCGGGTCGCCCGCTCCCGCGGCCCGGACCAGATCGCTTTCTGTCCAACCTCCGTGTTCAGTACTGAGCGAGGTCACGTTCAGGCCCCCGCCCGCATTCCATTTTGGTCAACCTTCCCGGGTGGCCGCACCGCACCCGTCCCCGTACATCCATGCCGCTCTCCCCCTCCGCCTTCCGGCGTGCCCTCCGAGCTTTTATTGCCCGGATGGCCCAATACAATGGGTAATCACTTAGCCGTGGCGGCCGGCACCCTTAGTTGCCGTCGTGACCTCCTTAGACGGCTTGACCTGGCTGAATGCGCGTTGAAACATGGGTGCCGCCACATCGGGGCACGGGGGAGGTCACGCATGCCAGAGTCGGGATCCCGGATAGTAACCGAGAGCTGGCGGAACGTGCAGGAAAGCGTCCTGAGCGAGTTGGTTCAGCACGACTTCCGGCACGACAATTCGGGCCTGCGGTTTATCCGACTTCTCCCCTCAGATATCCGCGAAGCGGTCCGCGTACCGGTGTTCTGGTCGCCGGTGCCGCGCCGGCTCACCGACACCCTCGGCCCGGCCGGAGCTCGTACGTTGTGCGACTGGACACCGCGGGAAAGCCCGATCGGGCAGAATTTCGCGTCCATGCGGGGCGGCCGCGAATACCACACCGAATACTGTGAGTACGCGATCGTGTACGACGAACAACGCCGGCCGAAACGCGTCGAGATCACCACCGAGTTGCGCGAATGGTGGTTGTCGCTGGCCCGGTGTGCGCCCGAGGTGCTGCGCCGCGAGGCCGCCGAGGTGCTGTACGGCGACCCCGAGGACGGCCGGATCGGGTACGCCGACCTGTACGGCGACCTCGACCCGACCGCCGCCGGCCCGGACGCCCGGGGCGCGGCGTTCCAGCGGCAGGTGGCCGGCTCGGAGGTGAGCGCGCCGCGGCAGGCACCGCAGGGCCGGCTGAACCGGGACCGCGCGCTGTTTATGGCGGTGCCGATCAACGGGCTGGACGACCTGTTCTGGATCCTGCTGCTGGGCGCCCGGCGGTTCGCCCCGGCCGGCGAGCTGGACCGGCCGGCGCCGCTGCCCTGGCTGCTGCTGGACAACCCGTACTACCGCACCCAGCCGGCGGCGATGGCCAGCCTGGCCCACCTGTACGGGACCCAGGCGGACCCGGCCGTGCTGCGCGCGGTCCAGTTGCTGGCCTGGCAGAACCGGGAGATCGCCACCGACCCGCTGGCCGCGGTGCTGGCCAGCGAGGACTTCGCCGCCGACCGGCTGGTGTTCCCCGACCCCGACGCGGCGCGGCGCTGGGTGCGGTGGAGCCGGCCGGCCGCGCCCGGGCTGTACCAGCGGCTGGTCATCGGCCCGGGCGACGACGAACCGGAAACGCTGGCCGACATCGCGGTGCTCGACCCCTCCGGCGACCCGGCGCCGCTGACCGGCGGGTACCAGCTGCTGGAGCTGCTGGCCACCGGCATCGTCCTCAGCGCCGGCCCGGCCGGCACCGTGGGCGCCGCCCCGGAGCCGCTGCACCCGCGGCGTACCACGATCCACGACCCGAACCGGGCCGAGGCGGCCGAGCTGCGCGCCGCCCTGGCCGCCGCCCGCGGCGAACAGGCCCGGATGGAACTCATCGGCACGGTCCCGGCCGGCCCGAGGAGGATGCGATGACGCGCATGCAGCCTGGCGTCCCTGTTGGTGGTGGGCATGGGGCCGGGCCGTACTTCGGGTTGTTGTGCCTGGAATTGGAGCCGGACGCCAAGCCGGTGGACGTACGGGCCGAGGTGGGCGAGCTGTGGACGCTCGGCCAGCGGCTGGAGGACGGCACGATGTGGCCGTTCGCGCGGGTCGAGCCGGAGGGGCTGACGGTCCTGTTCGGGTACGGCGCGGCGCTGCTGGCCGGCGTCGGGGTGGGCGTGCCGGCGGAGCTGGCCGCGGCCCGGTTCCGGGCGCCGGACGGGGGCGCGGTGCTGCACGGCGCCGCGCTGCGCTGGTCGGCGGAGGCCACCGGCAACCCGGCGGCGTGCGCGCTGGCGATCCAGCTGACCGCCGGCAGCGAGGCGGCGGTGGCCCGGGCCGCGGTGGAGTTCGACCGGCGGCTGCGGGAGGGCGGCGTGCTGCGCGCGGCGGCGTGGTACCCGGGCTACCGGCGTACCGACCGGCGCAGCTGGCTCGGCTTCCACGACGGCGTGGCCAACCCCGACCCGGCCGAGCGGCGCGACCTGCTGGAGGTCACCCGCGGCGCCGGACCGGGCTGGCTGGCCGGCGGCACGTACCTCGGCTTCCTGCGCATCCGGGTCCGGCTGGACCAGTGGGACGCCATCGACCCGGCCAAGCAGGAGCTGCTGGTCGGCCGGCACCTGTCCAGCGGCGCGGCCATGGAGGTGGACCCGGAGCGGCCGGGCGAGTACCGGCCGGCGGCGATGCCGGTGCCCGGCGATGTGTTCGCGCGCGGGAACGAGGCGGCGCGCGACCCGGTGCCGGTCGCCTCCGGCGAGCCGTCCGGCATCGGCCGCAGCCACGTGCAGCGGGCCCGCCGGATGCTCACCGGCCGGATCGTCCGGCAGGGGTATGAGTACCTGGAGGCGGCCGGACCGGCGCTGCGGACCGGGCTGAACTTCGTCAGCTTCCAGTCCGCGCCGGACCGGCTGACCCGGGTGCTCACCGGCCCCGGCTGGCTCGGCAGCGCTGCCTTCGGCGGGCAGGACGGCGGGTTGGCCGACCTGCTGGAGGTGTACGCCGCCGGCCTGTACGCCGTGCCACCGCTGCGCGGCGACCGCTGCCCCGGCCCCTGGGATCTGTAGGCCCGGGAGGTGATCAACGCCGAGCTACTTCCGGAAAACCGGCGAGAAGCCGGCGTTGATCATGTGTTGAGCTAGCGCCCGATCCCGAGCGAGCGGCCCAGCGTGGCCGCCTGGGTCCGGTTGGTCACGCTGAGCTTGCGCAGCACGTTGGACACGTGCACGCTCGCCGTCTTCTCGCTCATCTCCAGCTCCCGGCCGATCAACCGGTTGCTGGACCCGGCGACCAGCAACTCCAACACCTGCCGCTCCCGCGGGGTCAACCCGAACCGGGCCAGCTCCTTCTCCAGCGGGGACGGCTCGGGCGCGGCCGGCGGGTTCACCAGGTGCAGGCTGTGCCGGCGGCGAAACGCTTCGATGTCGGCCGCCAGCGGCACGGCACCCAGCCGTACCGCCTCGGCGTGGGCGGTCTCCGACTCGGTGGCCGCGGCGACCCGGGTCCGCATCGCGCCGGCCAGCGACTCGGCCAGCCGGTACCGGGCGTACGCCTGCGGGTACGGCTCGGACAGCGCGGCGTACCGCTCGACGGCGTCCTGCCACAGCTCCGGTGCCGGGGT
>Ga0081455_10000543_pt1 | contig 49007 bp, 40 predicted proteins | sample TabmetS3T2R1_FD_70207 | JGI IMG/M metagenome (GOLD analysis project Ga0081455, IMG submission 70207) | Tabebuia heterophylla rhizosphere microbial communities from the University of Puerto Rico - S3T2R1 | ecosystem: Host-associated > Plants > Roots > Rhizosphere ...
CCGCGACCACCAGCAGCGCGGCGAACGGCTGCACCCGGCGCAACGTCCTCACAGGATCGCCTCCCGCCTGCGCAGCAGCCGGATCACCGGCACCGCCAGCAGCACCACGGTCAGGAACAGCACCAGGCTCATCGCGGTCGCCTGCGCGTACAGGCCCTGGCCGAAGGTGCGGAAGATGAAGATGTTCAGCACCTCGGTCGTCCGCGCCGGGCCGCCGCCGGTGGTGGCCTGGACGATGTCGAAGCCGTTCATCGTGCCCAGCAGCGCGGTCGCCACGGTGAAGGTGACCGCCGGCGCCAGCAGCGGGAAGCGCACCCGCCAGAACGACTGCCACGGACCGGCGCCGTCGATCCGGGCCGCCTCGGTCAGCTCCTCCGGGATGGTCTTCAGGCCGGCCAGGAAGATGAGCATCGACAACCCCATCCACTTCCACGCGTGCACCAGCGCGACCACCACGACCGTCCACGTGGGACTGCCCAGCCACGGCACCCGTACGGGGTGGCCCAGCACGCCGCCGAGCATCCCGTTCAGCGCGCCGTCCGGCTTGAGGAACGCCTGGAACACGTACCCGACCGCCAGGGCCGACATGAGCACCGGGATGAACAGGCAGACCCGGGCGAAGCGGTTGACCCGGGTGTCGCGTTCCAGCAGCACGGCGAGCACCAGGCCGAACACGTTCTGGAAGACCGCGACCAGCACGGCGTACACCAGGGTGATCCGCAGGCTGCCGAACAGCGAGCCGTCGGCGACCAGGTCGTTGACGTTGCGCAGCCCGACCGGCCGGATCTGCGGCTTGAACGCCGACCAGTCGGTGAACGGGTAGATGAAGTTGAACAGGGTGGGCAGGAAGAAGAACAACCCCATCACGGCGAAGGCCGGCACCAGGAACGGCAGCGGGTGGGCGCTCGCCTCCCGCCGGCCCGGGCCGCGCGGGTGCCGGCCGGCCGGCGTGGCCGGCCGCGCGAGCGCCGGGCTGGTGCCGGGGGTGGTCCGCGTCATGCCGCCTCCCAGGTCCGCGAGTCCGGGCTCCGCCGCGCTCAGGAGCCGAAGCCGGGCGCGCCCTGCGCCTTCGCCAGCTGGGCGAACTGCTGCTGCGTCGCCCTGGCGACCTGGTCGGGACTCTTGCGGCCGTACAGCATGTCGGCCAGGTTCAGGTAGAGGTCGGGGTTGGCGATGGCCAGCGACTGGAACGACCCGACCGAGGTGGCCAGCGACTGGTGCACCGCGATCGCCACCTTCGGCACCGTGTCCGGGGTCGGTACGCCGGTCTCCAGCGACACCGTGCCGCGGGCGGCGATGAAGTCGCGGTAGCCCGGACCCATCCAGAACGCGAGGAACTGCCGGGCGGCGGCCTCCCGCTTGGCATCGCCGGTCCGGAACGCGACCACCGCGTTGCTCTGGTCCGGGATGGACGTGCCGACGTTGCCGGAGGGCGAGATCGGGAAGAACCCGACCTTGGCGTCCAGCGCGGCCGCGCTGCCGGCCTTCTCCTGCAACTGGTTCAGGTAGGAGTTGACCTGGATCACCATGGCCGCCTTGCCGTCCAGCAGGGCGTCGCCCTGGTCCTCGAAGGTCGCCGTCCTGATGTCGGCGTTGAACAGCCCCTCGTCCACCAGGCTCTTGTACTTCTTGATGGCGTTGAGCACGACCGGGCTGGTGAAGCCCTCCTGGTTCTTGTTCACCTTGTCCCAGAAGCCGGCCCTGGCGGCGTCGGCGAGCTGGACCTGCACCCACCACTGGGTCGGCCACCGGTCGCCGCCGGCCTCGTAGAACGCCGTGTACCCCTTGGACTTCAGGTTCCGGCCGAGCTGGACCATGGCCTCGAAGTTCCCCGGCGTCGCGGTGATGCCGGCCCGGGCGAAGATCTCCTTGTTGTAGTACACGCCTTCGACGGCCGGCGAGGTGACCAGCGCGGCGTACCGCCTGCCGCCGAGCAGGCCGGTGATGTCGCGCACCGCCGGGTCCATTCTGGACAGCCACGGTGCGCCGTCCAGCACCTGGAGGTTCGCCGCCGGCCGCAGCACGGTGAGCTGGCTGGCGGTGGGCTGCCAGAAGGCGAGGTCGGGCTTGTCGCCGGTGGCCACCTTGGTCTCGACACCCTGCTCGTACGGGTCCGGCACGGTGACGGTGTTGATGGTCGCGCCGGTGGCCGCGTGGAAGGCCGCGATCACCGACTTGGGGGTCTGCGCGCTGTTCTGCGCGGTCCACATGGTCAGCGTGACGCCGTCCAGCCGCCCGGTGGGCTGGGGCCAGGAGGCCGGGGCAGCGGCGCCGGCCCCGTTGCCGGCGGTGTTGTCGCTGCAACCCGCGGCGAGTACGGCGGCGGCCGCCGCCGCGGCGATCACGGGGGAGAGTTTCCGCATCGAACCGCTCCCTTTCGAGGGGGGTGGGGGTCAGCTCGGGTGGACGAGGGTCAGCGTCCGGGCCGCCGGCGCGGGCGTTGCCGCGGTCAGCCGCAGCACCCCCGCCCCGGCGTCCCACTCGGCCGGCCAGCGGGGCAGGCCCGCCGGGTAGGCGACCTCGACCCGTACCGGCCGGCCGGCGAGGTACGGGAACGGCAGGGCCACCGCGCCGGCCGCGCCGGGGCGCCGCCACGCGGTGAGGTGGGTGCGCGCCGCGGTCCGCAGGGCCAGCGCCACCCAGCCGTCGGTCCAGCCCGGCAGGCCGAGCGGCCAGCCCGGGGACGACCGCGCGATGTCCGCCCGCAGTCCTTTGTGGACGGTCACCGCCTCGGCGACCAGGGCCCGCTGGGCAGGGGTCATCGCGTCCAGCCGGCCGGACAGGTACAGCCGGCCGAGCAGGCCGGTGCAGAGGGTGAAGGCGATCAGCTCGTCGTCCATGTCGGGCTGCGGGTACGCCCAGTTCGCGGCCTGCTCCGGCGGCATGGAGGCGGGGGCGGCGGCCGCGATCGGCGGGTAGCGCAGCGGATCCTGCTGGTCCGATGTGGACTGGAGCTGCAACCGGGACAGCATCGCCTGGTCCATCCGCATCGCGCCGGAGCCGCAGTTCTCCAGCACCAGCAGGGGATGCCGGTCGAGCACGCCGTCCAGCCAGTCCAGGTGCGCGCGGTTGTGCCGCAGCAGGCCGTCGCCGGCGCTGTCGGCGTCCACGTCGGTGCCGGTGCCGGCGTTGATGTTGTAGTCCAGCTTGGCGTACCCGATGCCGTGCTCGGTCACCAGCCGGTCGATCACCCCGTCCAGGTGCGCGCGGGCGGCGGGGTGGCGCAGGTCGAGGTGGTACCGCCCGTGCTCGACCTGCGGCTGCCCGGCCCGCTGGAACAGCGCCTGCGGCGGCAACTGCTGGGCCACCGGGCTGCGGACCCCGACCACCTCCGGCTCCAGCCACAGGCCCGGCACCATCCCGGCCGCGCGCACCGCGTCGAGCACCTCGCCGATCCCGCCGGGGAAGCGCACCTTGGATGGCCGCCACTCCCCCACGCTGTCCCACCAGTGGCCGTCGTCGTCGTACCAGCCGGCGTCGATGCAGAAGTACTCCGCGCCCACCTGGCCGGCCGCCGCCACCAGCGGCAGCAGCTTGTCGGTGGTCGGGTCGCCCATGAGCGTGTTCATGTAGTCGTTGAAGACGACCGGCGGCGCGGCGCTGTCCGGGTGGGGGCGGCGGGAGGCCCGGCGGTGCGCGGTCAGCGCCGCCACCGCCGCGTCCCAGCTGCCGCCGTCCCCGTTGCCGCCGTCCCCGTTGCCGTCGCCGACCGCCAGCGACGCCGGCACGGCGCGGAAGGACTCGCCCGGGCGCAGCCGCCGCCACCACTGGTGCTCGGCCTCGGTCGGGCCGAAGACCGCCAGGTAGAGCCCGTCGCGCCGGTCGCCGAGTTCGTAGTGCCACGCCCCGTTGTGCTCGACCTGCCACGCGTACGCCCGGCCGGTACGGGTGTCGACCAGCCCGCCGGTCGGCAGCCACCGGCCCGAGGACCAGGTGCCCCGGCTGGTGAACGCCAGGCAGCCGTGCCCGTCCTGGCCGTGCTGCGCCAGGCCGAGGTCGGGCAGCAGGTCGGGGCGCAGCCGGCGGCGCTGCCACCGGTTCTCGGCCAGCCAGTCCGCGGCGCCGGTGAGCAGTTCGAGGTCGTCCAGGCGGTCCGCGGCCGGGACGAACGCGCCGGTGCACAGCGAGGAGACCGCGTGCAGGACGGTGTCGGCGGGGCCGAGGTTGGTGACCGTCGTGGTGGCGCGCAGCGCGGCGATGCCGGCCCAGGACTCCAGCCGGACCAGCACCCGCAGCGCCGATTCCGGGTCGTGCAGCGTCAGCTCCAGCCACGACAGGTCGCCGTCCCGGCCGCTGGCGTGGTCGGCCAGCCGCAACGCCTCCCCCACCGCGGTCCCCGAGTACCGGGTGCCGGAGCGGGCCCGCCCGCGGCCGGCGACCAGCAACTCGACCAGCGGCTGCCCGCCCGGCTGCGCCGCCGTGGCCGGCGGTTCATCCGGCTGCCCGGCCAGCGGCTCAGCCGGGTGTGCGGCCGGCGGCTCGGCCGCGGGCGGCCCGGGCGCCAGCCCGACCAGCCGGAGCGGACCGCCGGCGGCCGCGGCGAGCGTGACGCTGAGGGCGTCGTGTCCCCAGGTCAGGGCGACGGGCGAGGTGTCGGGCAGCGGAACTCCTCGGAGTTGCGGGAAATGTGATCGGTAACATCGACCGGCCCACAGTGTCGGCGCGTGACCCGGTCGCGTCAACCAGTACGCCTGGATGGCCGCGCCAACTCCCCTTGACCGGAGCAGTGTTAGCGATAACACTCGGAGACCTCGGCCGGACTGATGTGACCGATCACATCAACGTTCGACGCCCCCTCGCGCTCACCCGGAGGGTCCGATGCGCACCACCCGGTACGCCCCGCTCGCCGTCGCGGTCACCGTCCTGGCCGGCGCCCCGGGAGCGCACGCGGCTGCCGCCGACCCCATCCCGAAGCAACTTGTCGTCGACCTCGCCGACCGCACCGGCCCGGTACGGCACGGGGCTAACGGCGCCCTCTACGGGCTCTCCGACCCCGGCGTCCCGAGCGACAACCTGCTGCAACCGCTGAAGATCCGGGCCATCGCCGGCAAGGCACCCGGCGGCCTGCAGCACCCGAACGGCGACACCCTCGTGATCGCCGACCAGTTCGTCCGCACCGGGGGCCAGGACATCCACGTCTACCTGCAGGACTTCTACCCGAACTGGCCGTACGACGACCTCGGCTTCGCCGACTACCTGCCGAAGATCGAACGGATCGCCGCGCAGGTGGCCGCCCACCCGCAGCGCGACCACGTCGTCTACGTCCCGTTCAACGAGCCCGACTGGATCTGGTACGGCCTGTCCACCGCCGACCCGGCCGCGTACCCGGGCAACCGCGACCGCTTCCTCGCCGACTGGACCACCGCGTTCCGCACGATCCGCCGGATCGACCCGGGCGCCCGGATCGCCGGCCCCAACGAGGCGTTCTTCGACCGGCGCTTCCTCCCCGACTTCCTGGCGTACGCGAAGGCGAACGCCGTGCTGCCGGACGTGATGACCTGGCACGAGCTGCCCACCCTGCAACTCGAGCGGTACCGGCAGGACTACGCGGGCTACCGGGTGCTGGAGCGGGCGGCCGGCGTCGGCCCGCTGCCGGTCAACATCAACGAGTTCGCCGGCCGCCGCGACCTGTCCGTACCCGGGCACCTGGTCCAGTGGGTGGCCATGTTCGAGGACACCAAGGTGGACGCCGGCGGCCAGGCGTACTGGGACGCGGCGGGCAACCTGTCCGGCAACGCCAGCCAGACCAACCGGCCGACCGGGTCATGGTGGATGTTCAAGATGTACGCCGACCTGACCGGCCAGACGGTGCGCGTCACCGTCCCGCAGCTGAACAGGGTGGACACCCTTCAGGGCCTGGCGGCCGTGGACGGCACGACCCGGCAGGCGCACGTGCTGTTCGGCGGCGAGGGCGGCGACACCGACGTGGTGCTGCGCGGGGTGGACCCGGCGGTGTTCGGCACGGCGGTGCACCTCACGCTGGCGCGTACCGACTGGAGCGGCTACGACGCCGACGCCCCGCCACCGGCCGTACTGACCGAGCGCGACCTCGTCCCGGTCGGGCCGGACGGCACGCTCACCGTGCCGGTCCGCGGGATGGACCCGATGTCCGCGTACGAGCTGGTCGTCTCGCCCGGCGGGCATGGCACCAGTCTGGTGCAGGCCCGGCCGTGGCAGGCCCGGTACGAAGCCGAGCAGGGCGAGATCGTCTCCGGGCAGGTCTTCACCCAGGGCACCCCGCAGAACTTCAACGGCTACGCCGCCTCCGGGACCCGCGACGTCGGCAGCCTCAACCGGCCGGACAGCTCGGTCACCGTCACCGCGACGGTGCCTGCCACCGGTGCGTACGACGTGGGCATCCTGTACGGCAACCAGTCCGGCGGGCCGGCCCAGCAGGTGCTCACCGTGGACGGCGGCCAGGCGCAGTTCGTGGCGTACCCGGTCACGCTGAACTGGCTGTACCGGGCGCGCGCCACTGCGACCGTCCAGCTCACCGCCGGCACCCACCGGATCACCCTCGCCACGACCGGCCCGATCGGCGCCGCGCGCGGCGAGGTGACCCTGGACCGGATCGACCTCACGGCGGTTCCGCCGGCCCCGCCGACCCAGCGCTACGAGGCGGAGCGGGCGCAGCCGACCGGCCCGGTGGAGTACCGCTACGACAGCCGCCGCCAGTCCGGTGCCGGCTACGTGCGGCTGCCTCCCGGCAGCTCGACCAGCTTCGTCGTCTCGGTGCCCGCCGACGGCTACTACGAGGTGGCGACCCGGTACGCGATCCCCGAGCGGGCAAGCGGCCCGGCGGCGCTGCTGACCCTGGACGGCGGCCCGCTGGACGGCGCGGTGCTGGACGCCGCCCGCGCCCTCGGCCCGGTGTGGGAGACCGCGGTCGACCGGGTCTACCTGACCGCCGGCGTGCACCGGCTCGGCGTACGGCCGACCGGTACGCCCGCGGCCGGCGTCGAGGTGGACCGGATGACGGTGCGGCCGGCGCCGGGTGCCGTACAGCGGATCGAGGCGGAGGCGGCCGGCAACACCCTGACCGGCGGCGCCGTGGTGCAGCCGAACCCGTTCGCCTCCGGCGGCGCGTCGGTGACCGGGGTCGGCGGGACCGGCACGCTGACCGTCCCGGTGGCGGCGCCGCGGGCCGGCCAATACACCCTCGTCGTGCACTACGCCAACGACGAGCGGTCCGGCGAGCACACGTACAACACCAACATCGTCTCCCGCGCCACCGACATCAGCGTGAACGGCGGCCCCGCGCAGCGGGTGTGGCTGCGCAACACCTGGGACTGGAACAACTTCTGGTCGGTCGGCATCCCCATCGACCTGGCCGCCGGGCAGAACTCCGTGACGCTCGCCCGGGCCGACGGCACCGCCCCGGTGTTCGACCTGGTCGAGGTCGCCCCGACCCTGGAGGACCGATGAACCGCAGTTCGAGCAGTACCCGCCGGCGACTCGCCACGGTGGCGGCCGCCGCGCTGGTGGCGGCCGTACCGGTGTCCGTCTCGGGCGCGCCCCCCGCGGCCGCGGCCGCCGCGCTGAGTGTGAACCTGGCCGCCACGCGCGGCCCGGCCACCGGCGTCGGCGAGGGCATCCTGTACGGCATCAACCAGGACGGTTCGCAGCCGGCGGCGGCCCAGTTCGTACAACCGCTGCGGTTGAACGCCTTCCGTGGCGGTGGCCACGCATCCCGCGGCTGGATCGGCGACGGGAACCGGTTCGGCGCCGGCACCCAGGCCGACATCAACTCCACCATCGCCCAGGCCCGGCGGATGCCGCAGGTGCAGTACCAGGTGATCATGAGCGACCTGTACGGCGCGGACGGCGGGCAACCGGCCAACACGGTCTGGCCGTGCACCAACGGCAACTGCGCGAACTGGATCAGCTTCCTGGACTCGGTGGTGGGCGCGCTGCAGGCATCCGGGCTGAGGTTCGCCTACGACGTGTGGAACGAGCCGGACATCTCCGCGTTCTGGCCGAACGCGAGCGTGAACAGCACCCAGTACTTCCAGATGTGGGACGCCGGGGTGCGCGAGATCCGCCGGCTCGCGCCCGGCGCGCTGATCGTGGGCCCGTCGTTCGCCTTCAACCCGCAGAACAGGGCGAGCCAGTGGCAGACGTGGCTGGCCCACGTCCGGGCCGCCGGGACGGTGCCGGACCAGATCACCAACCACCTGGAGGGGGACGTCGACGACCCGGTCACGATCGGGCAGTCGCTGCGGAACGCGCTGTCCGCCAACGGGATCGCCGCGCTGCCGCTGTCGGCCAACGAGTACCAGCCGCGCGACCGGCAGAGCTCCGGCGTCACCGCCTGGTACCTCGCCCGCTTCGCCCAGTCCAGCTACGCCAACGCCATGCGCGGCAACTGGGACTGCTGCCTGATCCCCAACATGACCGGCCTGCTCACCAACGACGGCCGCTCGGCGAACGGCAACTGGTGGGTGCTGCGCGACTACGCCGACCTCACCGGCACCCTGGTCAGCACCTCGGGCCAGGTGGGCAGCACCGCGATCTCGGCGGCCGCCGACCCCGCCGCCCGCCGCGCGGTGGCCATCATCGGGGACTCCAACGGCGGCAGCGGCGCCGGGTCGGTGACCTTCAGCGGGCTGGCCTCCACCCCCTGGCTGTCGGTCAACGGCAACGTACACGTGGTCGTCCAGCGGATCCCCGACCAGTCGCCGCTGGGCGCTCCCCTGGTGGTCCTCAACCAGGACATGAGCACCGCCAGCGGCTCGATCACGGTGCCGTTCACCTTCCAGGCCTCGCACGACGCGTTCGCCGTCTACCTCACCCCAGGCACCGGGTCCGCCCGCAGCGGCCCGCTGGTGGGCACCGGATCCGGGCGCTGCCTGGACGTGAGCGGCGGCTCCCAGGACCTCGGCACCACGGTGCAGATCTGGGACTGCAACGCCCAGACCAACCAGCTGTGGCACCCGACCGCGGCCGGTGAACTCCGCGTCTTCAACGACACCCGCTGCCTGGACGCCGTCAACCAGGGCACCGCCAACGGCACCAGGGCGGTCATCTGGAGCTGCAACGGCCAGGCCAACCAGCAGTGGCGGCTCAACGCCGACGGCAGCATCACCGGCGTCCAGTCCGGCCGGTGCCTCGACGTCAACGGCGCCGGTACGGCCAACGGCACCGCCGTACAACTGTGGGACTGCAACGGCCAGACCAACCAGCGGTGGCGCCTCGGCTGAGTCAGGGCGGCGTCAGGCGCGGCTCCTACGATGGGGCCGCGCCGTGCTCGCGGCGCGGCGGGTTGGCTGTGCCAGCGGCAGGACGGGACACCGGAGGGGCCGGTGGAGATTCGGCTTCTGGGACCGGTGGAGCTCTGCGCCGCCGGCCGGTCCTTCGACGTGGGCGGTCCGCAGGCGCGGCTGGTGCTGGCCGCGCTGGCGGCCGACGCGGGACGGCCGGTCAGCACCGAATCGCTCATCGACCGGGTCTGGGACCAGGCGCCGGCAGGCGCCCGGCGTACGTTGCAGGTGCAGCTCACCGGCGTACGCCGGCTGCTGGAGCGGGTCGGTGCGGTCGAACCGCCGGCCGTGCTGGTGGAGCGCCGCGCCGGTGGCTACTGCCTGGAGGTCGCGCCGGAGCAGGTGGACCTGCGCCGGTTCCTGGACCTGGTCCAGCAGGCGGACGGCGTACCCGACGACCATGCCCGGGCGGAGTCGCTGGGCGCGGCGCTGGCGTTGTGGCGCGGCACCCCGCTGGCCGGGCTGTCCGGAGAGTGGGCGGACCGGACCCGGCAGTTCTGCCGCGGGCAGCAACTGCAGGCCCTGGTGTCGTGGGCGAAGCTGCGGATCGACGCCGGCCGGCCGGCCGACACGCTCGGCCCGCTGGCGGACCTGCTCGCCGACCAGCCGTACGCCGAACCGGCCATCGCGGCGCTGCTGCGCGCCCTGCACGCCGCGGGGCGGACCGCCGAGGCGCTGGCCGCCTACACCACCGCGCGCGAGCGGCTGGCCGACGAGCTCGGCACCGACCCGGGCAGCGAGTTGCGCGCGGCGCACCAGCACATCCTGAGCGCCGGGCCGGCGGCGCCACCGGGCACCGGCCCGGCACCGGTCCGGCCGAACCAGCTCCCGGCGGCCGCCCGCTACTTCATCGGCCGCTCCCGCGAGCTGAGCCGGCTGGTGCAGCCGATCGGCGACCGGACGCAGACGCTGGTCGCGGTGAACGGCATGCCGGGCAACGGGAAGACCGCGCTGGCCGTACTGGCCGCGCACCAGCTGACCGAGTCGGGCCGGTTCCCGGACGGCTCGCTCTACCTCGACCTGCACGGCTACGGCGGGACCACGCCGACCGAACCCTCCGACGCCCTGGAGGCGCTGCTGCTCAGCCTGGGCGTGCCCGGCCAGCAGATCCCCGGGGACACCGACTCGCGCGCGGGCCAGTACCGCAGCCTCACCGCCGGGCGGCGCATCCTCATCGTGCTGGACAACGCGCGCGACGAACGCCAGGTCCGGCCGCTGCTGCCCGGGAGCAACTCCTGCCACGTGATCATCACCAGCCGGCGCCGGCTGGCCGGGCTGGACGACGCCAACCACGTCACGCTCGACACCCTGTCGCCGCGCGAGGCGATCGAGCTGTTCCAGACCATGGTGGGCGCGGACGGTGACCCCGGCGACCAGTGGACGGTGGCGGAGATCGTCCGGCTGTGCGGGCTGCTGCCGCTGGCGATCCGGATCGCGGCGACGCGGCTCAAGGCGAGCGCCGGCCTGAACGGGCCGCAGGTCCTGCGGCAGTTGCAGGCCGCGCAGGCGCAGGAGGCCTCGGCCAGCCCCGACACCGGCCGGCTGGGACTGTTCGACGACGGGGACCGCAGCGTGATGGCCGCGTTGGAGGTGTCGTACCGGCACCTGCCGCCGGACCAGCAACGCGCCTTCCGTACGCTCGGGCTGCATCCCGGCCGGAGCCTGGAGCCGTACGCGGTGGCGGCGCTGTTCGACTGCACCGTGGGCGAATCGACCCGGCTGCTGCTGGCGCTGGAGCAGGTGAACATGCTCGAGCAGGCCGCACCCGGCCGCTACCGGTTCCACGACCTGGTCCGCGCGTACGCCTCGACCCGGCACGGCCTGCCGGCGGCGGAGGCGAGCGCGGCGCGGGGCCGGCTGTACGACCACTACGGCCGTACGGCCAGCAGCGCGATGGACGCGGCCTGCCCCAGCGAGCGCGGATACCGGCCGGCGCCGCCCGAGGTCGGCACGCCGATCCCGGTGCTGGCCGACTACCAGGCGGCCGCCGCCTGGCTGATCGCCGAACAGCCCAACCTGCTCGACACCGCACTCCACGCGGCCGGCGACCAGCCGAGTCACACCATCCACCAGGCCGCCACGCTGCACCGGCACCTGCGGCTGCGGGGCGCGTTCAGCGTGGCGGGCCCGCTGCAGCGGGCCGCGGCCGACGCGGCGGCGGCCAGCGGCGACCGGGCCGGCGAGATGGCCGCGCTGCACGCGCTGGCCCAGACGTGCGTGGCGCTGCACGACCTGGAGGCGGCGGAACGCTCGGCCTCCCGGGCGCTCGAGCTGGCCCGCACCCTCGGGAGCACCTCGGGCGAGCTGGAGTCGCTGAACGGTCTGGGCGGTATCGACTACCGGCGCGGCCGGTACGACTCGGCGCAGGTCCACCTGGACCGCGCGCTCGAGCTGGCGGTGGCCACCGGCAACACCACCTGGGAGCTCAACACCCTCAACGGCCTGGGTCGCGTGCACCGCAGGCGGGCGCGGTTCAGCAGCGCGACCGGATGCCACACGCGGGCCCTGGAGCTGGCCCGGGCGACCGAGAACCGCATCGGTGAACTGGTCGCACTCAACGGGCTGGCCGAATCGGAGCGGGTCCGGGGCAACCCGCGGCAGGCGACGGAGTGGGCCACCCGGGCACTGACGCTCTCGCGGGCCGTGGCGAACCCGCACAGCGAGCTGGACGCGCTGGTCGCGTTGGGCCTGGCCGGCAACGAACTCGGCAACCAGCAGAGCGCCGTACACACCCTGACGACCGGGATCGAGCTGGCGCGCGAGCTGCACGCGACGCCCAGCCTGGCGCTCCTGCTGTACGAACGCGGCCGCGCCCACCGGGCCCTCGACCAGCGCGACCTGGCGCGGCGGGACTGGGAACGCGCGCTCACCGCACTGTCCGAAGTGGACAGCAATGCCGCGCCCGAGGTCACGGCCGAGGAAATCCGGGCCCAGCTCTACCGGATCTGAAGGCCCCTGCCGGTGCCATTAACAATCCATTAGGCGATCCCTAATTGCCCGATCGTACGGTCACTGCGAAACAATCCATTCGAAAGGCGCAGTGATATGCGACAGTTTTTGTGGCGGGCCGGAATGGGCGGCCTCGCAACCATTGCGGCGGTCGCCGCGGTGCAGTTCACCACTCCTTCCGCGACCGCGGCGCCGGACCGGGCGGCAGTGCGACCGGCGGTGGCCGAGAGCACGATGGGCGGGCCGATCGCCCGCTCCGAGGTGATGGCCCGGGCGCGTGACTGGTACACCCGGTCGCCGCGGCTGACCTACGACAACAGCCGTGCCTCATCCACGCTGGTCCCGGACGTCGACGGCGCCCACCGGTACGGGCCGGACTGCTCCGGCATGGTGTCGATGGCCCTGCACCTCCCGGTCGGCTCGATCGGCGGGCGGAACACCGGCACGCTCGACGACGCGGACATCGCCCAGCCGATCGCCTACCAGGACATGGATGCCGGCGACTACCTCGACGACGTCACCGACGGGCACGTGGTCCTGTTCGAGGCGTGGGCGGCCGACCACGTGCACTTCTCGTACTGGAGCTTCGGGGCGACGCCCATGCGCCACTACAACGGCGGCTCCGGCAGCACCGAAGGCCCGCTGGGCTCCATCGCCTCCGGCGTGAACCTGGCATCGCACCCGTCCACGAACTACCACGCCTACCGCTACCGCAACATCGTCGACGACCCGGTCGCGGGCAACGGCGTGGTGTCGGGTGACGTGACCGGTGACGGCCGCGCGGACATGGTCGCCCGCAAGCCGGACGGCACGCTGTCGCTGTACGTCAACAGTGGCAGCAACACCGCGCCCTATTCCACCGGCACGCTCATCGGCAGCAGCTGGCAGAGCTTCCGCTGGTTCCTGGCCGGCGATGTGACCGGCGACGGGCGGGCCGACATCGTCGCTGCCGGGCAGGACGGCACCCTCACCCTCTACACCAACGGCGGCAGCAACACCGCGCCGTACGCCAGCGGCATCGTGATCGGCTCCGGCTGGCAGAACTTCCGCAACGTCACCTTGGCCGACGTCACCGGCGACGGCCGCGCCGACCTGGTCGCCGCCGGGCAGGACGGCACGCTGACGCTGTACGCCAACGGGGGCAGCAACACCGCGCCGTACGCCAGCGGCATCGTCATCGGCAGCAGCTGGCAGCAGTTCAGCAGGATCATGGCCGGTGATGTCACCGGCGACGGCCGGGCCGACATCGTGGCGACCAAGCCCGACGGCACGCTCTCGCTGTACGTCAACGGCGGCAGCAACACCGCGCCTTACTCCAGCGGCATCACGATCGGCTCCGGCTGGCAGAACTTCCGCAACGTCGCCCTCGCCGACGTGACCGGCGACGGCCGGGCCGACCTGGTTACCGTCGGCCAGGACGGCACCCTCTCGCTCTACACCAATAGCGGCAACAACACCGCGCCGTACTCCAGCGCCATCGTCATCGGCAGCAGCTGGCAGACCTTCGCCTGAATTCATTTCCTTTCTTTCTGGAGTACCACCATGCGCATATCCATTCTGGTTGCCGCCGTGGCAAGCCTCCTCTGGGGTGTGTCCGCCGCGAACGCCGCCGCGGCGGCGAGCCTCCCGCCCGGGTACTCGATCAACGGCATCGATGTGTCCAGCCACGACCACGCCAACGGCAAGACCGTCAACTGGGCCGACCAGCGGGCGGCCGGCGACGAGTTCGCATTCGTCAAGGCCACCGAGGGCACCAGCTACGTCAACCCGTACTTCGACCAGGACTACCACGGCGCCAAGGACAACGGCCTCTACGTCGGCGCCTACGCCTTCGGCCGCCCGGACCTCGGCAACCCGGCGGGCCAGGCGAACTACTTCGTCGACCACCTGCAGTGGGCCACCGATGGCAGGACGCTGCCGCCCTTCCTCGACCTGGAATGGCCGTACAGCTCGCTGGGCCTGCCCGACTGCTACGGGCTCAGCCAGAGCGCCATGCGGTCGTGGATCAGCTCGTTCCTCGGCCAGGTCCAGTCGCGCATCGGCCGTACGCCGATGATCTACACCAACGTCAACTGGTGGAACCCGTGTACCGGCAACAGCACCGCGTACTCGGCGTACCCGCTCGACATCGCCAGCTGCAACGCCTCGCCGCCCTCGGTTCCGGGCTGGGGCACGCAGTGGACCTTCTGGCAGTACGACATCGACGCCTGCGGCCGGGGCGCGGCGCACGACTCCAATGTCTTCCACGGATCGCTGGCCGACCTCGCCGCGCTCGCCGGCGCGGCAACCGGTGGGGGCGCGAACGGTGTGGTGTCGGGCGATGTGACCGGTGACGGCCGCGCGGACATGGTCGCCCGCACGCCGGACGGCACCCTCACCCTCTACACCAACGGCGGCAGCAACACCGCACCGTACGCCAGCGGCATCGTGATCGGCAGCAGCTGGCAGCAGTTCACCCGGATCATGGCCGGCGACGTCACCGGCGACGGCCGCGCCGACATCGTCGCGACCAAACCCGACGGCACCCTGTCCCTGTACACCAACGGCGGCAACAACACCGCCCCGTACGCCACCGGCATCACGATCGGCACGAGCTGGCAGAACTTCCGCACCATCGCCCTCGCCGACATCACCGGCGACGGCCGCGCCGACATCGCCGCCGTCGGCCAGGACGGCACCCTCACCCTCTACACCAACGGCGGCAACAACACCGCCCCGTACGCCAGCGGCATCGTGATCGGCACCGGCTGGCAGAACTTCGCCTAGGCACACCAGGACCGCGGCCCGAGTCGGGCCGCGGTGCCCTGGTCTAGGCGAGTGTCTGGCGGATCTGGAGCAGCAGCTCGTCCTCGTCGCGCGCCGAGCCGTCGGCGGCGCACAGGCCGGTGGCCGACTGTACGACGGTCTGGCAGAGCTCCGGGCCGAGCACGCTCTTGGCCTGGACGAGCAGCTCCCCGACCTGCTCGGACCCGAGGGCGCTCACGTACACCCGTTCGGTCACCTCGCCGAGCAGCTTGGTGAACTCGGTGGTGCCCATGTCACCGAACAGCGGCAGGGTCCGCACCTGCCCGAGCAGGTAGTCGCGCTCGCGAAGGCTGCCCACCTGATCGGCGCCGATCACCAGCGAGAGGACGGCGAGGAACGCGTCGCGGTCGTCCTCGAAGGTCAGAGCCATGGTGGGTCCTCGTCGGTCGCGGTTGGTGGTCACGATTCCTGGCGCCAACCCGCGACAAGACGGTTGCAACCCCCGCGAACCGCGCCGGCCGAAACCTACACCAGCGCCAACCCCTCCGCCACGACCGGATGACGCCGCAACCACCGTATCGGGGCGTACCCATCCTTCCTGACTGCGCGTAGAAACAGCGTGGGTATGCAGTGGAGGCTCCGATGGCCCGACGGACAGTGACCGGTGTTGTCGGCATGGCGCTGGTTGCCGCCTGGATCGTGACCGGGCCGCCGGCAACGGCGGCGACGACCATCACGATCGACGGCAACGCAGCCGGCCGTACGTTCGACGGGGTCGGCGCGATCAGCGGCGGCGGCGGCAACAGCCGACTGCTCGTCGACTACCCGGAGCCGCAGCGCGGCCAGATCCTGGACTACCTGTTCCGGCCGAACGTCGGCGCCGCCCTGCAGATCCTGAAGGTGGAGGTCGGCGGCGACACGTACTCGACCAGCGGCGCCGAAGCCAGCCACCGGCACTCGGCCACCGATCTCAACTGCGACCGCGGGTACGAGTGGTGGCTGATGGAGCAGGCCAAGGCCCGCAACCCCAACATCCGGCTGGCCGGCCTGTCCTGGGGCGCGCCGGGCTGGATCGGCAACGGCACGTTCTTCTCCACCGACATGATCAACTACCTGGTCGCCTGGCTGCGGTGCGCCCGCGACAGCCACGGGCTGACCATCGACTACCTCGGCGGCTGGAACGAGCGCGGCCGGAACCTGAACTGGTACGTGCAGCTGAACAGCGCCCTGGACGCCAACGGCTTCGGCAACGTGAAGATCGTCGCCTCCGACGACATCGGCGCCGGCTGGTCGGTCGCCGACGACGCCGCGAACAACGCCGCGTTCCGCAACGCCGTGGACGTGTTCGGCGTGCACTACGTCTGCGGCTACCGCGGGCCGCAGACCAACTGCCCGAGCACGGCGGCGGCGGTGAACAGCGGCAAGGTGCTGTGGGCCAGCGAGAACGGCTCGGACGACTACAACTTCGGCGCGGCCGCGCTGGCCCGGGGCATCAACCGCGACTACATCGACGGCCGGATGACCGCGTACCTGAACTGGCCGGTGATCGCGGCAGTGTACCCGAACCTGCCGTTCCCCAGCATGGGGGTGGCGCAGGCGCCGCAGCCGTGGTCGGGGTCCTACTCCATCGGCCGCAACGCCTGGGCGATGGCGCAGACCACCCAGTTCACCGCGCCTGGCTGGCGCTACCTCGACTCCGCCAGCGGCTACCTGTCCGGCAGCCGGAACACCGGCAGCTACGTGAGCCTGCGCTCGAACACGAACAACCAGTGGAGCACGGTCATCGAGACCACGCAGGCCAGCGCGCCGGAGACGTTCAGCTTCACCGTCACCGGCGGGCTGGCCACCGGCGCGGTGCGGGTGTGGTCGTCCAACCTCGCCTCCACCAACCCCGCCGACCTCCTGGTCCGCGGCGCCGACCTCACCCCGTCCGGCTCGACCTACTCGATCACCCTGCAGCCGGGCCGGGTCTACACGCTGACCACGACCACCGGCGGCGGCAAGGGCACCGCGACCGGCCCCGCCCCGGCATCGTTCGGCCTGCCGTACAGCGACAACTTCGACGGGTACGCGCTCGGCCACGAGGCGAGGTTCCTGGCCGACCTGCAGGGCTCGTTCGAGGTCAGCGCCTGCGGCGGCGGGCGGGCCGGCCGGTGCGTACGGCAGTCGGCACCGCGCCCGCCGATCACCTGGGCGCCGCTGTCCGACGCCTACACCCTGCTCGGCGACACCGCCTGGGCCAACTACACCGTCTCCGCCGACGCGCTGCTGGAGTCCGCCGGCTTCGTCGAGCTGCTCGGCCGGGCCGGCGCCCAGTCGCCGTTCAACCCACCGGGCCTGAACGGCTACCGGCTGCACATCGCCAACACCGGAGCCTGGTCGATCCGCCGGACCACCACCGGCAACCAGACCACCACGCTGGCCAGCGGCACCACCGCCGCGCTCGGCACCAACACCTGGCACACCCTGGCGCTGACCTTCAACGGCAGCACGATCAGCGCGCGGGTCGACGGCACCACCCTCGGCTCGGTCAGCGACGCCACGTTCCCGTCCGGGCAGGTCGGGTTCGCGTCCGGCTGGAACTACCAGACCCAGTTCGACAACCTCGCCATCACCGGCCAGACCCCGCCGACCAGGGTCACCGGCCCGCTGCGCGACGCCGCGGTCGTCCGCTGCCTGGACGTCAGCGGCGCCAGCCAGGCCAACGGCGCCCAGCTGGTCATCTGGGACTGCAACGGCAACGACAACGAGCGGTGGGCCAACACCGCCGCCGGCGAGCTGCGCATCTACGACACCAAGTGCCTCGACGTGCTCAACCAGGCCACCACGCCCGGCTCCGCCGTGAGCATCTGGGACTGCAACGGCGGCGCGAACCAGCGGTGGACGCTCAACCCGAACGGCACGATCGTCGGCGCCCAGTCCGGCCTGTGCCTGTCCCCGGCGGGCGGCGGCACCGCCAACAACACCGCCGTGGTCATCGCCACCTGCACCGGCGCCACCAACCAGCAGTGGACCCGCCAGTAACCGTACGGTCAGGACCGGGCGACGGTCTCATCCGCCGGGTCGCCGCGGGAGCGCCGGTGTTCGGCCGCGGCGGCGAGGGTGAGGTAGGCGCTGGCGGTCCAGGTGTAGGCCCGGTCGCGCTGGCCGGCGCCGGTGAGCGCGTCGAAGTTCTCGGCGAAGCCGGAGCGTTCGCACAGGGCCCGGAACCGGCTGCTGATCTCGTCCGCCAGCTCCCCCGACCCGGCGCGGCGCAGCCCATCTTCGATCAGAACCGTCGCGGGGGCCCAGATGGGGCCGCGCCAGTACCCGTCGGGCTCGTAGTGCGGTGAGGTGGGCAGCTCGGTGGCCAGCCCGTACGTGGTCAGGTGGCTTCGGATGCGCCGCACCAGGGCGGCGCGGACCGGGTCGGGCAGCTCCGCGCCGAGCACGATCGGCATCAGGTCCAGCAGGCTGGCGCTGGTCCAGCTCTGCTGCCCGGCCTGCCGCGTCCCGGCCGCGCGGGCCGCGAACTGCTGGCCGGTCCACAGCTCCAGCAGCGCCGTACGCATCCGGTCGGCCGCCTGGTTCCACGACCTGGCCGCCTCGACCAGCCCGAGTTCGCCGGCCAGCTCGGCCAGCTCACGCAGTTGCAGCACGAGGAACGCGGCCAGGTCGGCCGACTCGACGACCGGCCCGGGGTCGAAGGTGGTGGCGTTGTCCCAGCCGCTGTCGTTGCCGTGCTGGTAGTGCGCGAGCGCGTGCCCGGGGACGCGGCGGGCGGTGAGCCAGAAGCCCGTCCAGCTCTCCAGCCGCCGGTAGACCTCCAGCAGCTCGCCGCGGTCCCGGGCGGGCAGCCTCTGCCGCAGCTGCCGCAGGGTCCAGCCGTGGATGGGGGGCTTGACGAAGTTGTAGAGCACCTCGGAGTGCGTGATCGAGTCGGGCAGGGCGCCGGTCGGGTCCTGGTGCTCGAAGGGCAACCGGAACTGGTCCCAGGCCAGCTCCGGCAGCCCGCCGGCCAGCGCCAGCGCGTTGAAGCAGTGGTCCCAGCTCCACACCTTGTCCATCCAGTGCTTGGACATCAGCACCGCCGGCCGGGAGACGAAGCCAGCCGGCCGCACGGTGGCCGACCACAGCACGTACGCGGCGAGTTCGGCGGCCGGGGTGTCGACGCTGCGCCACGGGGCGACCGCCGCCACGTACCGGCCGAACTCGGCGGCCGCGGCCGCGGCGATCTGGTCCAGGCTCAACGCGGCGCGGTACGGGGGCCGGGCGCTGGCGTACTCCTCGATCGCCACCTCCCACACCCCGGCCAGGGCGATCCCGCGCTCGGCCGTGCCGAGCCGCTGCGCGCCGCTGACGGCCGGCGACCCGGACAGCACCGTGACGCGGTAGCGCCGGCCGGTCTCGTACACGGTGAACAGGTAGGAGCCGTCGACCGGGTCCTGCAGGAAGTACGGCCCGGAGAACGGGGTGAGCGCCGGCTGCGCGGCCACGATCCGGATGCCCAGCCCCTCGCCGCGCAGCCGTACGGTGTCGGCCGACTCGTAGGCCAGCTCGATCCGGCCGGCCGGACCACTCCAGGTCAGCCGGGCCGGCGCCGCGGTGATCGCGGTGTCCGCCCGGGTCCCGCCGGCCTGCGGTACCAGGCGCAGGACCGGGTGCATGCCGCCCTGGTGCGAGACCAGGTGGATGTCGTCGGCGTAGGTGTGCGCGGCGACGACCGGGGAGAAGCCGAACCAGGATCCGCAGTAGCTGAAGGGGATCTGCCGGACCGGGAACTCCATGGTCAGTCCTTGACGGCGCCGGCGCTGACGCCGGCGGCGATGGAGCGCTGGGCGACCACCAGCAGCGCGGCGGCCGGGACGGAGGCCACCGCGGCGGTCGCCATGATGGCGTTCCACTGCTGGTTGTTGTTGCCGATGTACTGGTAGATGCCGAGGGTGATGGGCCGCAGCCGGCCGCCACCGTCCAAAGTGGACGCGAAGACGAAGTCCGACCACGCCCACAGGAACGCGAACAGGGAGACGGTGATCGTCGCGTTGCGGCTGACCGGCAGGACGACCGACCAGAACGCGCGCACCGGCCCGGCACCGTCCACAGTGGCCGCCTGGGTGATCTCCGCGGGGATCCCGGACATGAAGGCATGGAAGACCAGCACCCCGAACGGGACGGCGATCGTCGCGTCGCCGACGATCAGGCCGCCCACCGTGTTGAGCACGCCGAGGGTCAGGTAGATGGCGTAGAAGCCCATCGCCATGATGATCCCGGGGATCATCTGGGCCACCAGCAGCAGGAAGCTCAGCGCGCCGCCGCCGGCCGGCCGCAGCCTGGCCAGCGAGTAGCCGGCGGGGGCGGCGATGGCCAGCGTGAGGGCGACCGTACCCAGGCTGACCAGCAGGCTGGTGCCGAGGTAGGGCAACTGCTGGTCGAGCACCGCGCGGTAACCCTCCAGCGTGCCGTGCACCGGGAACCAGTTCGGCGGCGTCCGGCGCATGTCCTGGTCGCGGGTGAACGAGACGTTGACCATCCAGTAGACCGGGAACAGCATCAGGGCCGTCAGCACCAGCCCGGTGCCGGTCTTCCACCACGCGCGGCGCCGCCTCATGCCGCCCCTTGCTGCCGGCGCTGGAGCCGGATGTAGACCAGCCCGAAGGCGAGGGCGGCGACGATGAGCAGGTTGCCCACCGCCGCCCCCGGCCCGAACCGGGGCAGCAGGCTGCCGAACCCCAGCTGGTACGACCAGGTCGCGAAGGTGGTGGAGGAGTCGGCCGGACCGCCCCTGGTCATGATCCAGATGACGTCGAGGACCTTGAGCGTGTACACCAGCCCCAGCAGCAGCGTGATCGCCGAGACCGGCCGCAGCAGCGGCAGCGTCAGCCGCCAGAAACGCTGCCAGCCACCCGCGCCGTCCAGCGCCGCCGCCTCGTACAGCTGCGGTGAGATGCCCTGCAGCCCGCTGTAGAGCAGCACCAGGTTGAACGGGATCCCGATCCACACGTTCGCGACCGTCACCGACACCAGCGACCAGCCCGGCGAGGTCAGCCAGTTGACCGGGTCGCCGCCGGCCGCCCGTACGACCGTGTTCACCACGCCCGCCTCGCTGTTGAGCATCCACGACCAGGTCGAGGCCGAGACGATCAGCGGCAGCAGCCACGGCACCAGGAACAGCGCCCGCAGCGTCGCCGACAGCCGGAAGTGCTGGTGGAAGAAGACCGCCAGCGCCAGGCCGAACCCGAACTGGAACACCAGCGAGGCGAGGGTGAACACGACCGTGTGCGTCAACGCCGGTACGAACGTGGGGTCGTCGACGATCCTGCGGTAGTTCGCCAGGCCGGTGAACGGCGCGCCGCCCCGCACGAAGGAGCGGACCGTGTAGTCGCGCAGGCTCAGGTCGAGGTTGCGGTAGAGCGGGTAGGCGTAGAAGGCCAGCAGGTAGGCGACCAGCGGCAGCAGGAACGCCCAGGCCGCCCACTGCTGGGCACGGTACCCCGGAGCACGGCTCCGTCGACGGACCACTACTTCGTGGCGGCGGCGGCCGCCGACTGCGCGCTGCTCAGGGCGGCCTGCGGGCTCTGCGAGCCGGACAGCGCGGACTGCACCGCCTTCCACAGGGGTTCGGAGATCTTCGGGTACTTGGTGCCGAGGTTGTCGCCGGTCCGCCCCTTGGCGGCCTTGACCGCGTCGATCCAGACCCGCAGCTCGGGGTTCTTGGCGGCCTGCGCCGCCTGCACGGCCTCGGTGGGTGCGATGTAGGACAGCGTGGTGTCGGTGGCCAGCAGGTTGTCGCTGCTGGTGAGGCAGTCGACCAGCTTCCGGGCGGTGCCGTACCGGTCGCTCTGCCGCTGCACCGGGATCGTGACGAACTCGCCGCCGGTCGGCGCCGGCGCGGTGCCGCCCTCCTTGGCCGGGATCGGGATGATGCCGTACTCGAAGCCGGTCTTCTTGGCGTTGGCCAGCTGCCAGGTGCCGTTCTCGGCGAAGGCGTACTGCCCGGTGGCGAACTCCTGCCAGCTCGTGGTCTGGGTGTTGTTGATGACCGAGTTGGGCGCGTACTTCTTCGCCAGCCAGTCGGTCCACAGCGACAGCGCCGCGACGCCGCCGGCCGAGTCCAATGTGGACAGTTGCGCGCCGGAGCCCCAGAACCAGGGCAGGAACTGGAAGCTGCCCTCCTCGGTGCCGATGGCGGAGAAGGTGATGCCCTTCTTCCCGGTCGCGGTCACCTTCGCCAGGGCGGCGGTCAACGCGGCCCAGTCCGTCACCGCGGTCGGGTCGACGCCCGCGGCGGCCAGCACCGCCTTGTTGTAGTACAGGGCCAGGGTGTTGGCGCCGATCGGGACGCCGTACGTCTTGCCGCCGACCTGGCCGGCCGCGACCAGGTTCGGGGAGATCGCCGAGGTGTCCAGCTTGGTGTCCTCGGTCGTCGCCAGCACACCGGCCTCGGCGAGGGTGGACACCACCGGGTTGTCGACGATGAGCACGTCGGGTGAGTTGCCCTGCTGCGCCGCCAAAAGCGCCTTGCTGGTGAGGTCGGTGGTGTCGTAGCCGGTTCGCTTGACGCTCACGCCGGCCTGGCTGCCGCACGTGGTCAGCAGCTTCACCCAGTCCGAGGAGTTGTCGAACTGCGGGTACGGATCCCAGATCGTGTACGTCCCCCCGGCGGCGGCGCCGCCCGGGCTGTTGTCCGAGCGGGAACACGCGGCCGAGGTCACCGCGACCAGGACCGCCAGCGTGACGCCAACAGCGCGCCGGCTCGTTGCCAACGACCTCACGGCTCCCCGTCCCTTCGTCTGGCCCTGCGCGGACCGTCGAACCGATTCCGCGAATCGATTCGACAAAAGCTAGGCCCTCCACCTGCGGCCGTCAAGCACATGTTGACACTCGTTCACATCCCGCCCTAAGGTTCGAGTCGAACCGATTCGCTGGGACTGGGGTACGCGATGAACATCGGCGAGATCGCCCGCCGGGCCGGGGTGTCCCGCAGCACCGTCTCGTACGCGCTCAGCGGCAAGCGGGCGGTCTCGGCGGAGACCCAGCGGCGGATCCAGGCGGTCATCGACGAGCTGGACTACCGGCCCAACGCCGCGGCCCGCGCGCTCAAGGAGGGCCGGACCCGGACCATCGGGCTGGTCATCCCGCCGGCCAGCCTGCGGCTGACCGACATGCAACTCGGGTTCGTCGCCAGCGTGGTCGAGGCCGCCGCCCGCGCCGACCTGGACGTCCTGCTCTCCCCCTCCGGAGGCGACCACGACCGGTCCTTCGAACGGATCGTCAGCGGCCGGCGGGTGGACGGGGTCATCCTGATGGAGATCCGGCTGCAGGACGAGCGGGTCACCAGGCTGCAGCAGACCGGCCTGCCGTTCGTCACGATCGGCCACACCGCCAACCCCTCGGGCACCTCCTGGGTCGACCTCGACTACGCCGCCCTGGTCGCCCGCTGCGTCCACCACCTGGCCGACCTCGGCCACCGCCACGTCGCCCTGGTCAACCGGTCCGCCGAGCTGGTCGCCGCCGGGTACGGGCCGGCGCAGCGCGCGCTCGCCGGGTTCACCGAGGGCACCACCCAGCGCGGGCTGACCGCCGTCGACCTGTGCTGCGGCGACGACGCCACCTCCGGGGAGGCCTGCCTGGAGCAGCTGCGCGCCGAACACCGCGAGGTCACCGCGATCGTCACGATCAACGAAGCCGCCCTGCCGGGCATCCAGCGCGCGCTGGAGCGGGCCCGCATCACCGTCCCCGGGCGGCTGTCGATCGCCGGTGTCGTGGCCCGGCACTGGGCCGAGGACTTCCGGCCCCCGCTGACGGCCGCCGACGTACCGACCGAGATGGGCACCCACGCCGTCGACCTGCTGCTCGAACGCATCGCCAACCCCGACACGCCGCCCCGGCACCTGCTGCTCACGCCACCGATCTCGCTGCGCGCCAGCACCGGTCCGGTACCCACCCGGTAGCCCGCGACGGGCACCGATCCGGGACGGCCCCGCGCACCACCTGCCCCCTCAGGAGCCAGCCGTGCACCTCCCCCGCCGCGGCCTCGCCGCCCGCCTCGCCACCCTCGCGATCGCCACCGCCTGCGCCATGACCGTCCCCGCCGGCACCGCACCCAGGCCCGCCCAGGCCGCGGACGAGTCGATCACCGTCAACTTCGCCGCCGCCGGTGCCGCCCCGACGTACCGGGCGTCGGGGTGGATCTACGGCATGACGGAGAACGCGTCGGCACCGGCCGACCACTTCTACCGGGACGTGAAATTCCGCGCGATGCGGGCCGGTGGCGCCCAGCTCGACTCCCCCGGCGGCTGGGTCTCCGGCCGCTACCAGCGCCGCTGGAACGCCACCCTTGCCCAGGCCCGCCGCACGGCCGCGCTCGGCGGGCAGTTCGTCCTGCTGGTGCACGACATCTGGGGCGCCGACGGGTTCCCGATCTCCCGCTTCCCCGGCGACAACGGCGACTGGACCGACTACGACAACTTCCTCACCCGGCTGATCGGCGACGTCCGCGCGGCGGGGATCACGGTGCAGTGGGACCTGTGGAACGAGCCGAACATCACGCTGTTCTGGAACCGCCCGCAGGCGCAGTACTTCGAGCTGTGGCGGCGCACCTACCAGCGCGTCCGGGCCGCCTTCCCCAGCCACCTGATCGTCGGCCCGAGCTGCGCGTGCGTGCCGACCACGAACGGCGCCTGGTGGGGCCAGTACCTCGACTTCGTCCGGTCGACGAACACGGTGCCCGACATCGTCAGCTGGCACAGCCTGCCGGGCGACCCGGTGGCGAACGTGGCGGCCGCCAACACCACGCTCAACTCGCGCGGCATCGCGCACCCCCGCCCGTACCAGATCAACGAGTACGCGGCCAGCAACGAGCAGAACCCCGGCGACGGGTCCTGGTACCTCGCCCGGCTCGAACGCGCCGGCGCCGACGGGCTGCGCGCCAACTGGGCCGGCGGCGCCAACCTGCACAACGACCTCGCCGGCCTCCTGACCCGCAACTCAGCCGGCCAGCACCAGCCCAAGGGCGAGTGGTGGGTCTACCGCTTCTACGCCTCCCAGACCGGCCAACTCGTGGCGGTCACCCCCAGCCCCGCCTACGACGCGGTCGCCACCAAGACCAGCAGGGCCGCGAAGATCCTGGTCGGCGGCGGCGGTACGACCGGGAACATCGCGGTCAACCTGCAACGCCTGGACACCGTCGCCGGCCTGGTCGAGAACAACCAGGTCCGGGTCATCGCCCAGCGGATCCCCTTCAACGGCGGGGCCGCCGTCCAGGGCCCGGTCACCATCCAGAACTCCGTACTGACCCTGTCCGGCAACGGCACGACGGTCAACCTGCCGCACACCAACGCCGACGACACCTTCACCCTCACCCTGCAGCCGCCGTCCGACACCACCTTCAGCTCCGTCGCGGTGGCCCAGCACTCCCAGCAGTGCCTGGACAACGCCAACCTGAGCACCGCCGACGGCAACCAGCAGCAGCAGTTCCCCTGCGAGGGCGGCGACCAGCAACTGTGGAGCTTCCGCCCAGTCGCGGGGGTCGCCAACACGTTCACGGTGGTCAACCAGCAGACCGGCAAGTGCCTCGACGTCAACGGCGCCTCCACCGCCGACGGCGCCGCGATCCAGCAGTGGCAGTGCCTCGGCGGGGCGCTGAACCAGCAGTTCACCCTGCGGAAGGTGACCTACGCCGGCAACGATTCGCACGACTACCAGCTCCTCGCCCGGCACAGCGGCAAGTGCGTCGACGTCAGCGGCATCTCCACCTCGTCGCGCGCCCTGATCCACCAGTGGACCTGCAACCCCGCCACCCAGGCCAGCCCGCTCAACCAGACCTGGCGCGTGTGGGGCCGCTGACAGCCGGCACCCCGCCGGCCGGCCGCCTTCCATACATATGATGAACGGGCCCACCCGCGTACGGCCTGGAGGTGCTCGATGACCGCATTCGCGTTCCCCCTTCCCGACGCGCCGCAGCAGCGTGGCCGCAGGGCCGACGCCGTGGTCGACCACCTCATCGAGATGGTCGTGAGCGGGAGCATCCAGCCCGATCAGCTGCTGCCGGTGGAGTCCGCGCTCTGCGAGGCGTTCGGGGTGAGCCGGACCGTGGTCCGCGAAGCGGTCAAATCCCTGGAGGCCAAGGGACTCCTCAAGGCCCGGCAGGGGGTCGGCACGCTGGTGTCGGCCCAGGAGTCGTGGAACCTGCTCGATCCCGCCGTCCTGGCGGCCTTCGTGCGGCACGACGAGCGGTACGACATCCTCGATCAGCTCATCGAGGTGCGTACCAGCCTCGAGTCGAGCATGGCCAGGGAAGCCGCGCACCGGGCCACGCCGGCCGACACCGCCGAACTGCGGGAGCTGATGTCCCAACTCGACGCCGCGGTCCGCGAACCGGAGCTGCTGGACGAGGTCGACGTGGCCTTCCACGAGCGGATCATGCTCGCGTCCGGCAACCAGCTGGGACGGGCGATCGTGCACACGGTGCACGCCGAGGCGCGGCGCAGCCCGCGCTACGTCGGGCACTCCACCCCGGCCCACCGCCGGCAGTCCAACCGGCAGCACCTCGCCGTCCTGGAGGCGATCGAGGCCCGGGACGCCGACGCGGCCGCCGCGCTGATGGCCGAGCACATCGCGACGTCGTGGCAGCGGCGGCGCCCCGCCACCCGGCGGGGCGCCGCCCGCTGAGGGCGCATCACCCGCGGGTCATTCCTTCACCCCACCGCCGACCAGTCCGCGCACCAGCGCGCGCTGCGACAGCATGAACACGATCGCCACCGGGATGACCGCGAGCAGCGTGGCGAGGGCCAGTTCGGGCCGGAAGATGTTCACCTGCTGGCCGCCGCCGCCCACGGCCGGGTTGAACGAGGGCGTCGAGGACAGCAGGTCCGACAGGCCGACCTGGATGGGGTACTGCTTGGAGTCGGCGAGGACGGCGTACGGCAGGAAGAAGTTGTTCCAGTCGGCCACGAAGCTGAAGAACAGCACCAGCGCGACCACCGGTTTGGCCAGCGGCAGGGCGACGTGGCGGAACGTGGACCACTCGCCGCAGCCGTCCAGCCGCGCCGCGTCGAGCACGCCGGAGGGCAGGGCGGTCGCGTAGTAGATGTAGGCGAGGTAGACCCCGAACGGGTAGAACGCGAACGGCAGGATCACCGACAGGGAGCTCCCGATCAGGTGCAGCGCGTCCAGCTCGAGGAAGATCGGGAGCACCAGCGCCGCCGCCGGCATGATCATCACCACCAGCGTCAGCGACAGCACCGCCCGGCGGCCCGGGAAACGCCCGAACGCGAGGCCGTAGCCGGCCGGGACCGCCGTGGCCAGCACGATCGCGGTCGCGCTCACCGCGTACAGCAGGGAGTTGCCGATCCAGGCGCGGTAGAGATGGTCGCTGAAGGCGTCCAGGTGCTGCCACGCCAGCACCACCTGGTGCAGGCTGCCGAAGGCCAGCGGGTGGCTGGTGACGAGCCCCGCATCGGACTTGGTCGGCGCCAGGACCAGCCAGAGCAGCGGTACCACGAAGAAGACGGCGACGACGGCGAGGATCGCGAACCGCACACCACGCGCTGCCAGCCGCATCAGTCGTCCGCCCTGAACAGGCCGGTACGGGTGACGATGACCACCGCGGCGACCAGCCCGATCGCGAGCAGGTCGACGGAGATGGCGGCGGCGGCGTTGAAATCCCCGTAGCGGAAGGCCATCTGGTAGGCGAGCTGGTTGGACGACCACGTGTCCGGGACCAGCCCGAGGCTGGCCTGGTTCACCAGCTGCGGCTCGACGAACAGCTGGGTCCCGGTGGCGAAGGACAGGATCGCCATGTACGCGATCCACTTGCGCAGCAGCGGCAACTTCAGGCGCAGCGCGATGGTCACGGGACCGGCGCCGTCGATGCGCGCGGCCTCCTCCAGATCCTGCGGGATCGTGTTCAGCGCGCCGTACATCACCACGATCCAGCCGCCGGCGCCGGTCCAGAACGCGATCATGGCGAAGATGAAGGGCAGCTTGCCCGGCGCGATCGACTGGACGAACAGTTCCGAGCCGAGCACGTGCCGGAGCAGGAACGACCCGGGGCTGACGGACGGGTCCAGCATGAACAGCCAGACCAGGACCGACGAGGCGCCGGCCAGCGCGCCCGGGATGTAGAACAGGAAGCGGAACGTCGCGGAGACCCGGTTCGCGCGGCCGTGCAGCAGCAGCGCCAGCCCGACCACGAGCACGACCAGCAACCCGAGCCAGACGCTGGTGTAGAGCAGGATGTGCCGGAAGGCGGGCAGGAAGCGGTAGTCCCCGGTGGTCCGGGTGAAGTTGCGGAAGCCGGCCCAGCCGCCGGCACCGTCGGTGAAGGCCAGGCCGACGGCGTAGATCATCGGAAGGACGCCGAAGACCAGGAGGAACGGCAGGTAGGGCGCCAGGAACAGCGGGCCCGGCCCGCCGCGCGTGCCACGGTTGCGGGTGGCACGCACGGCTGCCGGCCTCAGGGCGCGTACGCCCACCTGGCTACTGCTGGGTGACCGCATACCCGGCCGCCTGCGCCGCCTGTGCGAGGGCGTTCCCGAGGGGTCCCAGCAGTGAGCTCAGCGACTTTCCCGCCACCAGCTGGGTGACCACGGTGTTGGACCACACGGGCTGGTCGGGGAAGGTGACCAGGTTCCAGCCCGACCAGATCTGGCTGGCGGCCCCCTGCAGTGCCGGTGTCGGGTCGGCGGCGAAGTAGGGGTTGGTGGCCTGCGCCTTCAGCCACGTCGTGGCCAGCGGCGCGTACGCCGGGTAGCCGGGCCTGGACTCCGAGCCGGTCGGGTTGTAGACGGTCGTGGCCCAGATGACGAAGTCCGCCGCGGTCGCGAGGTTGGTGGAGTGCCGGGAGATGATCCACGGCCCGCCGCCGACCTGGCCGGTGGTGACCGGTGTCTCGCTCTCCCACTGCAACGGCGCCGCGGCGGTGATCTGCTTGGCCGGGATGTGCAGCGTCTGGTCGAACAGCGCCTGGGCGTACCAGGCCGGTCCGGGCATGAGCAGGATCTTGTCCTCGGCGCCGCCGTACTTCTTGGCGAAGTCCGGGGTGAACACGCTCAGCGGCGGGACCGTACCGTTCTGCACCAGCGGGTCGAGCATGCTGGCCGCCCGGGTGCAGTGCGCGTCCGCCGGGTTGATCAGCAGCGTGCTGCCCCGTAACTGCTGGAGCGGGCACTGGTTTCCCCACAGGTAGATCCAGTGGCTGAAGGAGTCCCCGATGTTGCCGACGATGTAGCCGGGGTGCTCCCTGGCAACCTTGTCGCCGAGGGCCGCCCACTGCTGCCAGGTCGTCGGCACGGTGTAGCCGAACTGGTCCATCAGCTTCTTGTTGACCCACAGCACCACCTGGGCGAGGTTGTCCTGGACGCAGTACTGGGTGCCGTTGATGGTGCACTGGGCGGTCGAGGGGGCCGGCCACTGGCTGAGCAGTTCCGCCGGGATGAGGTCCTTGACCGGCGCGGCGAAGTCGAACGGCTTCTGCGCCATCCAGACCGGGTCGTTGACCTGCTCGCTGAAGATGACGTCCGGCCACCCCTTGCCGGTCCGGTTCCAGAGCTGGATCTTGGTCTGCAACGTCGTCGCGCCGTTGCCGTCGCCGTCGAAGGTGACGATGTTCGCGTGCACGTTCGGGTGGGCCTTCGCGTACGCCTGCGCCGCCGGCAGCCGTACCGAGTCCACCCAGATGGTGATGTCGCCACCGACGGTCCGCGAGGTGGGCGAGCCGGCCGGACCTGATCCACCCCGCGAGGAGGTCGAACACCCGGCCACCGCCAACGCCACCACGACGAGGACCGGCCACAGACGTCGCTGAATCATCGCTGATCACTCCTGTACGGGCCCTGCCCGAAGGCTCCGCCGACCGCGGAATCCCCGTAAGGTAAGTCGTATGACGTCTGATGTCAATGCGGTGCGTACCTCCTTGACCTGAAACGTCATACGAATTATGTTTGACCCATCCCCGCGGCGCTGGTGAAGGGTCGACATGCGGATCACAGGGTTTCGGACGCTGACCACCGTCCAGGAGTGGGGGCGGCCGGTCGGGGACGCCAACGGCATCTACGCCAGCGGCGTCGTGGAGGTACCGATCGTCCTGCTCGACACCGACGAGGGCATCACCGGCGTCGGTCTGGGACCCCACCTGCGGCTCGAGGAGCTGTTCCCGGCCATCGACGGCGAGGACCCGCGGGCCGTGACCGCCCTGTACGACCGGATGCTGCGGTGGAACTTCAAGGCCGGGCACGCCGGTGCGGTGTTCGGCACCATCGGCGCGCTGGACTCCGCGCTGTGGGACATCAAGGCACAGGCCGCCGGGCAGCCCCTGTGGCGGCTGCTGGGCGGCCGTGACCGGACCGTACCCGCCTACGCCTCGGGCCTGGACATCGCGCTGTCGGAGGACGAACTCGCCAGCACCTACCGCGAGTACGCCGAACGCGGGCTACGGGCGGCGAAGCTCAAGGGCGGCCTGGACGTGGACCAGGACCGGCAGCGGTTGAGCCTGGTCCGGGACGTGCTGTCGGACCATTCCCGGGGCGTACGCCCGGCGCTGATGCTCGACGCGAACGAGTCCTGGACGCGCAAGCAGGCCGTGCGCCACGTCGGCGAACTCGAGTGCACCCTCGACCTCACCTGGGTGGAGGAACCGGTACGCCGCTGGGACGCGGAGGGCCTCGCGGCGGTGGGCCGCGGCATCCGCGCCTCGGTGGCCACCGGCGAGAACCTCACCGGGCTGGAGCAGTTCCGCCCGCTGCTCGCCGCCAACGCCGTCGACGTCGTGCAGACGGCCGCGGTCTGGGGCATCACCCACTTCCTGCGCGTCGCCACCCTGGCCCACGCGTACGACCTGCCGGTCAGCCCGGTCGGCACCGCGCCGGCCGGACTGCTGCACGCGGCCACCGCCGTGCCCAACCACCTCGCCACCGAGGTGCAGAACCTGCATCCACCCACCGGCCTCACCATGGACCACGACGTCCAGGACGGCGCCGTCGTGCTCGGCGATGGCCCGGGCATCGGCATCGCGGTCGACGAGCGGGCCGTCCGCGCGCTCGGTCTCCTCCCGCCGGACGACCCGCGAGCCACGCCCACCATCCGCCCCGAGGCTGCCGGCCGGCGACTGCTGGCCGAGCCCGCTCCGCCGCGGCCCGGCCTGCGCGCGGTGATCTCGTGACCGGCGGTCATCGTGATGCGGAGGCGGACTGAGCTCGTGCGGCGACGGCCGGGCCGGTAGCCGACCGCCTGCGCGGGGAGGAGACGATCGTGTACGCGGCCATCTACAGCGGCGCAGGGACCATCCGGATCGAGGCCGTTCCGCGGGTCGCACCCGGGCCGGGCGAGGTCCAGATCGAGGTCGCCTACACCGGCATCTGCGGCACGGACCTGCACGTCTACCACGGCGAGATGGACGCGCGCGTCGGGGACCGGGCCATCCTGGGGCACGAGATGTCCGGGCAGGTCGCGGCGCTCGGCGCGGGGGTGGCGGGCTGGTCGGTGGGCGAGCGGGTCACCGTGCTGCCCGTACGGTGGTGCGGGGAGTGCCCGGCCTGCCGTGCCGGCCACCGGCACATCTGCCTGCGGCTGCGGTTCCTGGGCCTGGACGCGGCCGGTTCGATGCAGAGCCGGTGGACCGTCCCGGCCGACACGCTGGTGCGGCTCCCGCCCGGGGTCCCGCTGCCGGAGGCCGCCTTGGTGGAGCCGGTGGCGGTGGCGGTGCACGACGTACGCCGCGCCGGGCTGCGGCCGGGCGAGAGGGCGCTGGTCGTCGGCGGCGGCCCGGTCGGCCTGCTCATCGCCGCGGTCGCCGCGGACACCGGCGGCGACGTCCTGGTGGTGGAGCCGAACCCGCACCGGCGACGGGTGGCCGCCGGCCTCGGCCTGGCCGCCGTCGACCCGGCCGCCACCGACGTGCAGGACCTCGTCCAGGACTGGTCATCGGGTGCCGGCGCGGACGTGGCCTTCGAGGTCTCCGGGGTGCAGGCCGGGATGGACACGGCGGTGGAGGCGTTGTCGGCGCGCGGCCGGCTGGCGCTGGTCGCCATCCACACCACGCGGCGGCCGGTCGACCTGTTCCGCTTCTTCTGGCGGGAGCTCACCCTCATCGGCGCCCGGCTCTACGATCGGGACGACATCGAGCGGGCCGTCGAGCTGGTGGCATCCCGGCAGATCCCGGTCGGCTCGCTGATCACGCGCGTGCTGCCGCTGCACCGGGCCGGCGAGGCGTTCGCGAGCCTCGAAGCCGGGGGTGCGGTGATGAAGGTGCTCATCGACTGCCAGGAGCCGGGGGCCGGGAGCGGGGCATGGTGAACGCGTTCGACCTGACCGGGAAGCTGGCCGTGGTGACCGGCGCCCGCCGCGGCATCGGGCTGTCCATGGCCGTTGCCCTGGCCCGCGCCGGTGCCGACGTGGTCGGCGTGAGCGAGCACCTGGAACCCGGTGGCGGCGAGGTGGCCCGCCAGGTCGGGGCGGCGGGCCGGCGGTTCACCGGCGTTCGTACCGACCTGGCCGACCGGCGGGCGGTCACCGAGCTGGCGGCGCGACTGAACGCCCTGGACAGCCCCGTCGACATCCTGGTCAACAACGCCGGCACGATCAGGCGCACCCCCGCCGCGCAGCATCCGGACGCGGACTGGGACCGGGTGGTCGAGGTGAACCTGTCCAGCCAGTTCGTGCTCTCCCGGGAGATCGGCGGCCGGATGGTCCAGCGCGGCAGCGGGAAGATCATCTTTACCGCGTCGCTGCTGAGCTTCCAGGGCGGGATCAACGTCCCGGGCTACACGGCGGCCAAATCCGCGATCGCGGGGCTGACCCGGGCGCTGTCGAACGAATGGTCGCCGTACGGCGTGCAGGTGAACGCGATCGCACCCGGCTACATCGCCACCGACAACACCGAGGCGCTGCGCGCCGATCCCGAGCGCGCGGCCGCGATCCTGGCCCGGATCCCGGCCGGCCGCTGGGGCCGGCCCGACGACCTCGCCGGAGCCGCCGTCTTCCTGGCCTCGCCCGCCTCCGACTACGTCACCGGCACCGTCATCCCCGTCGACGGCGGCTGGTTGGCGCGGTGACCCGCCATCGTCAACCGTCTGGTTGACGTACGGGCTGCGAGCGCTTACGGTCTCCTCAACCAAGTGGTTGAGGTTGGGGGGTCGAGGTGGGTGACCCGCTGTCGCAGGTGTTCGCGGCGCTGGCCGACCCGACCAGGCGTGACCTGGTGGCGCGGCTGACCGACGGTGACGCCACCGTGGGGCAGTTGGCGGCGCCGTACCAGGTGAGCGTGCAGGCCATCTCCAAGCACCTGAAGGTGCTCGAGCAGGCCGGCCTGGTCAGCCGCCGCGCGGAGGGGCACCGCAGCCCGGTGCACCTGGAAGCGGAGGTCTTCGACCTGATGACGAAGTGGATCGAGCGCTACCGGCAGCGGGCCGAGGCCCGGTACCGGCGGCTGGACGCCGTACTGGCGGAGCTGAACAACGACGAGGAGGCCGGGCGCCGCCCGGCCGGCGAGGAGACGGCATGACCGACACGATGGCGACCGCGACGATCGAAGCGGATCCCACGCTCCCGATCATCCGCATCAGCCGGGACTTCGCGGCCACCCCGGCCCAGCTGTTCCGCGCGCACACCGACCCGGAGCTGTTCGCCCGGTGGGTCGGCCCGGACGCGACGACGACCACCGTGGACCGCTGGGACGCCAGCACCGGCGGCAGCTGGCGCTTCGTAGGCACCCACGACGGGATGGAGTTCGGCTTCCACGGCTGCTTCCACGAGGTCCGGCCGGACCGGATCGTGCAGACCTTCACCTGGGAGGGCGACCCGGACGGGGTCGCGCTGGAGACGCTCACCTTCGAGGACCTCGGTGGCGGCCGCACCCGGTTGCACGTGCAGTCGCTGTGCGACAGCTTCGAGGGCCGGGACGCCTGGCTGCGCAGCGGGATGGAGACCGGCGTGGACCAGGGCTACGCCAAGCTGGACGCCCTGCTCGCCGCCGGCCAGATCGCCGAGGGAGCCCGGGCATGACCCTCCCCGCGGACCCGGCCGGCCGGCACCGCGCGGTGGCCGCTGCTTTCACCGCCCGGGTACGGGGCGCCTCCGATTGGGACGCGCCGGCCCCGGTGGCCGGATGGCGCGCGCGGGACGTGGTCGGCCACCTGGTCGACTGGTTCCCGGACTTCCTGAAGAGCGCGACCGGCCTGGTGCTCGACCGCGGACCGTCGCCGGAGGAGGACCCGGTCGCTGCCTGGCAGGTGCACGCCGGCGCGGTGCAGCGGCTGCTCGACGGGCCCGCGGCGGCCACCCCCTTCCGGCACCCCATGGTCGGGGAGATGCCGCTGCCGGAGGCGGTCGACCGCTTCTACACCTCCGATGTGTTCATGCACACCTGGGACCTGGCCCGCGCCACCGGCCAGGACGAGCGGCTCGACCCCCAGACCTGCGCCGACCTGCTGGCCGGGATGGCGCCGATCGAGGAACTGCTGCGGTCCTCGGGGCAGTACGGCCCCCGCGTACCGGTCCCGGACGGCGCCGACGCGCAGACCCGCCTGCTCGGCTTCATCGGCCGCGACCCGCTGCGCGGCAGGCAGTGACGTCAGCCGATCAGGTCGAACTGCTCCCACGTACCGATCGCGGCCCGGTTGGCGATCAGCGCGCTGGCACCGGCATTCTCCGCGGTCACGAACATGTTGTTCGCATGCGCCCGCAGGCTGACGCTGCCATTGGCATTGCTGACCAGATCGAACTGCTCCCACGTACCGATGGCCGCCCGGTTGGCGATCAACGCGCTGGCACCGGCATTCTCCGCGGTCACGAACATGTTGTTGGCGTGCGCGCGCAGGCTGACCACGCGGTTCACCGGCGGTAGGCCGACACCGGCGCCGGTGAAGTCGACCCAGTTGACGTTGAACAGGAAGACCGGCCCGGTCTGGCCGGCGGGGTTGCGCGCCACGAAGTAGAGCGTCCCGGTGCCGGCCGGCGGGTTGGTGAGGGTGACCGCGACGTCCTGCCAGTTCTGCCAGCCGCCGGTCCCGGGGATCGGCGCCGAGACGACCAGGGGCCCGTCCGGGGCGTTCCGCCGTACCTCCAGCGTCCCGCCGGCCGCGCCCGAGGCGACCCGGAAGCGCATGCCGGTGATGTTGTTCAACGCCATCGGATCGTACGACCACCAGTCACCGTCCTGGATGAACGCGGCGCTGCTGCCGCCGCCGGCCGGGTCGGTGGCCGCCTCGATGGTCACGCCCGGGGTGTCGGTGCCCTGCCCGCTGGCGGCGCGGCCGGTGGCGGTGAAGAACTCGGCCTGCTTGCGCTTGGGCTGCACGACCACCTGCGCCCGGCCGGTGAGCGGGCTGGACCCGCCGGCACCGCCTCTGTCCACATAGGACGCTTCGAAGACGTAGAAGATGTTGTCGTTCTCGCCGTGCCCGGCCGACAGCGTGGTCTGCATGCGGACCGAGCAGCCGGCGGCCTGGTCGAGCGGGTGGCCGTGCGAGTCGTGGCCGAGGATGGCCTGAACCGTCACCCTCGCGCAGTCGATCGTGCCGTCCTCGGGGTCGGTGACCGAGACGGTGATGGTGACGCTGTCGCCGAAGGCGAACAGCCCGCCGCCGGGTGGCGCGGTGACGGTCACGGCCGGCGCGGTGTTGCCGGAGGTGATGGCCAGGCTCGCGGTGCCGGTGGCGCCCGCGGCGTTGGTCACGGTGAGCACGGCGGTGAAGTTGCCGGCGGTGTAGGTGTGCGTCGGGTTGGCGGCGGTGGAGGTGGTGCCGTCGCCGAAGTTCCAGGAGAACCGCAGCGCCGTGCCGCCCGGATCGCTCGACCCGGCGCTGGAGAAGCTCACCGACAGCGGCGCGGGCCCGTTGGTGCGGTTCGCGCTGGCCCTGGCGACCGGTGCGGCGGCGCCGTTGAGGAAGTCGATCCGGTCGATCTGCGAGTCGGTGTTGTCGCCGCCGAACCCGGAGCCCCACTCGATCACGTACAGGGCGCCGTCCGGGCCGAACTTGAGGTCCATCGGCTTGAGGAACGTCATCGACGGCAGCAGCCGGTCCATCGCGGTGACGGCCGTACCGGTCGCGTCGAGCTGGAAGGCGTACAGCTGGTTCTGGGTCCACTCGCCGAAGATCGCCCGGCCGTCGAAGTCGACCGGCCACTTGCGGCTGGAGTTCAGGGCGGGGTCGAAGCGGTAGACCGGTCCGGCGATGGGGCCGCCGCCGGACAGTTGCGGGAAGTGCGCGGGATCCGCCGCGTAGTGGTAGTACACCTGCGCCGGGATCGCCGCCGGCAGCCGGGTCAGGCCGGTGTTGTTCGGCGAGTTGTTGGTCGGGCCGCCGGCACAGTCGAACGGCGGGCCGGAGGCGTTGGTGGCGAAGTTGACGTCGTTGTACGGGGTGTTCGGCCCGATGCAGTACGGCCAGCCGGCGTTGCCCACCCGGTTGATCACGTCCCACTCCACGGTGTTCTGCGGGCCGCGGGCGGGGTTTGCGGCGCCGGCGTCGGGGCCGAAGTTGGCGAGCATGGGGAACCCGGTCCTGGGGTCCATGCCCATCCGGAACGGGTTCCGCTCGCCCATCTGGTAGATCTCCGGGCGGGTGTTGGCCGTCCCCGGGGCGAACATGTTGCCGGCCGGGACGGTGTAGCCGCCACCCGGCTCCGGGTGGATGCGCAGCACCTTGCCGGACAGGCTGTTGGTGCTGCCCGCGGTGCGCTGCGCGTCCCACGCGGCACGCCCGGCCCGCTCGTCGATCGGGGTGTAACCGTCGGAGGCGAAGGGGTTGGTGTTGTCTCCTGTGGACAGCCACAGGTTGCCGGTCCGCCTGTCGAAGACCAGGCCGGCGCCGTGGTGGCAGCACTCGGCGCGCTGCACCGGTACGTCGAGCACCACCCGCTCGCTGGCCAGGTCCAGGGTGTTGGCGTTGAGGGTGAACCGGCTCAGCCGGTCGACACTGGCGGCCGAGGGCGAGTAGTACAGGTAGACCCAGTGGTTGGTGGCGAACGCCGGGTCCAGCGCGAGGTTGAGCAGGCCCGACTCGTTGGCGGTGAACACGTCCAGGTGCGCGGCGAGCGTGGTGCCGCCGGCCGGCTGGATGATCCGGACATCGCCGAGCCGGTCCACGTAGACCACCCGCCCGTCCGGCGCCACGTCCAGCGCCATCGGGTTGGAGGTGTTGGTGTCCAGCGCCACCTTCTGGAACCGGGAGTCCGGCGGCAGCGCGGCCGCCGCCGTCGCGAGCAGGCCCGGGGCGGCGAGCGGGGCGAGCGTGGACAGGGCCAGGGCGGCCACGCCGGTCAGGACGGTGTGCCGTCGCGGGAACGATCGAGGCATGGCCGGACTCCTTGCGCGTACGGGTGGGCGAGGGTGAGCCGGCGCGCGGGATCGGCGCGCCGGCTCGGGTCGGATGAGGGCGGCGGCTGGGGGGCGGCTCAGCCGATGAGGTCGAACTCTTCCCAGCTGCCGATGGCGGTCCGGTTGGCGATCAGCGCGCTGCCACCGGCGTTCTCCGCCGTGACGAACCGGCCGTTGACCACGGCCCGGAGCGAGACGCTGCCGTCAGGGTTGTTGACGAGCTGGAAGGTCTCCCACAGCCCGATCGCGGTGCGGTTGGCGATCAGCGCGCTGCCGCCGGCGTTCTCCGCGGTCACCAGCCTGTTGTTGGCGTGCGCCCGCAGCGCGATGTTGCCGTTGCCGGCATCGAGCCGGTCGAACTGCTGCGCCGCACCGGCGGCCGTGGCGTTGGCGATCAGTGGGCTGCTGCCCGCGGTGACGAACCGGCCGTTGGCGTGCGCGCGCAGGCTGATCACGGTCGGCGGCGGCGGGGGCGTGACCGCGCAGGCCGGCGCCGGCACCGCACCGGCCGCGGTCTGGATCCCGCCGAGCAGCAGGTGCAGGAAGTTGGGCTCGGTGAAGCTCTGCGTGGTGTGGCCCATCGCGGTGTACCAGGACCGGCCGCCGTCGAAGGTGTGGCACCAGGTGGTCGGGTGGTCCGCGCCCATCGTGCCGCCGGTGTAGCTCGACTCGTCCACCCTGGTCAGCACGTGCACGTTCGGCCGCGGGTTGGTCTGGAAGTCGTACCACTCGTCGAAGCGGGTGAACTGGGCCGGCAACCCCTGCGTGGACGGATGGTTGGCGTCCTCGATGACGGCCCGCGCGTTCTGCTGGGCCGGGTGCTGCCGGAAGTAGGTCCCGACGAGCTGGCCGTACCAGGGCCAGGTGTAGCCGCTGTCGGAGGCGGCGTGGATGCCGACGAACCCGCCGCCGTGCTGGATGTAGCGCTGGAAGGCGTCCTTCTCGGCCTGGGTGCCGAGCGGGTCGCCGGTGGCCGACAGGAAGATCACGGCCGCGTACTGGGCCAGGTTGGCGTCGGTGAACCTGGTGTCGTCCTCGGTGGCGTCGACCGCGAAGTTGTTCTGCTGGCCCAACTGCTGGATCGCGGCGATGCCCGCCGGGATCGAGTCGTGCCGGAACCCGGTCGTCTTGGAGAACACCAGGACCCGGAAGGCCGGCGCGGCCGAGGCGACGGGGGCCACGAACACCGACAGGGCGAACACCGCCACGACGAAGGGCGCGAGCGTACGCAGGAAACGGGGCAGCATCCTCACGGGTACTCCTCGAACCGGGGCACGAAGCAACGCCGGAAGCGCCGTACCGGGGTGAGCTGTCTGACCAATGTCCAATTTGGCCCGAACCGTCGGCGCCGGTCAACAGGGACCACACCTTCAGGTGAGGCCAGGGCTACCAACACTCGACGGGCGGCAGGTGTCGATATGCGCCGGTCGGGTTCGTAGTACGGGTGGACGCTGTTCCCTGCCGAAGGAGTACTGCGATGACCGACCTGCGTTCGCGCTGGCTGGCCCTGTACGTGTTGTGCACAGGCATGCTGATGATCGTCCTGGACGTGACGATCGTGAATGTCGCGCTGCCCTCGATCCAGGACGACCTCGGCTTCTCCCCGTCCGGTCTGGCCTGGGTGGTCAACGCCTACCTGATCGCCTTCGGCGGGCTGTTGCTGCTGGCCGGCCGGCTCGGCGACCTGTTCGGTCAGCGCCGGGTCTTCCTCGCCGGGCTGGTCGTGTTCACCGTGGCGTCGGTGGCCTGCGGGGCCGCGGTCAACCCGGCGATGCTGGTCGCCGCCCGGTTCGTGCAGGGCGCCGGCGGCGCGCTCACCTCCGCGGTCATCCTCGGCCTGATCGTGACGATGTTCCCGCAGCCGCGGGACCAGGCGAAGGCCATCGGCGTGTACGCGTTCGTCGCCTCCGCCGGCGGCGCGGTCGGGCTGCTGGCCGGCGGCGTACTCACCCAGTGGGTGAACTGGCACTGGATCTTCTTCGTGAACGTGCCGATCGGCGCGGTGACGCTGGCGGCCGCACTGCGGCTGCTGCCGGCCACCACCGGCGCGGGCGTACGGGCCGGCGCGGACGTGCCCGGCGCGGTGCTCATCACCGCGGCCCTGATGCTGGGCGTCTACACGATCATCGTCCCGGCCGCCAACGACGGCTGGAGCGCCACCCGTACGCTGGTCTGCGGCGCCGTCACGATCGCGCTCCTGATCGGCTTCCTGGTCCGCGAGGCCACCGCGGCGCTCCCGCTGATGCCGCTGCGCATCTTCGGCTCGACCACGCTCGCCGGGGCCAACATCGTGCAGATGGTCGGCGCCGGCGGGATGTTCGGCTCGTTCTTCCTCGGCTCGCTCTACCTCGAGCACGTCCAGGGCTACCGGCCGCTCCAGATCGGGCTGGCGTTCCTGCCGGTCACCGTGCTGATGGGCACGCTGTCGGTGCGCTACAGCGAGCGGCTGGTCACCCGCTTCGGCGCCCACCGGGTGCTGGTGCCCGGGCTCGTCCTCATCGGCGCCGGGCTGGCCGGCCTGGCGATCGCGCCGGTGCACGCCAGCTACCTCACCGACATCTTCCCCGCCACCGCGCTGCTCGGCCTCGGTGCCGGCCTCTGCTTCCCACCGATGATGACGCTGGCGATGTCCGGCGTGGCGCCCAGCGACGCGGGCCTGGCCTCGGGCCTGGTCAACACCACCGCCCAGGTCGGCGGCGCGCTCGGCCTGGCGGTCCTCAGCACGATCTCCAGCGGGCGGGCGGCCACGCTCCGGGCGGCCGGCCGCGACGAACTGCACTCGCTCACCGCCGGCTACCACGCCGCCTTCTGGATCGCCACCGCCCTGATCGGCGCCGCCCTCCTCACTGCCCTGGCCACCCTGCGGCCGCGGCGCGTGGCGGCGGCACCCGCACCCGTGAAGTCGCCCGTCAGCGTGGCAGCCTGACCATGCCGGAGCAGCGGCGTTCACTACACTCCGTTCGTGCCTCGAATGGCGCGGTTCGTGATCGGGTTCGCAGTGCTCATCGTCGCGCTGGCGGTCGGGGTGGGCCTCTGGTTGTCCCGGGGCCTCCGGCCCACCGTGCTCGAAGGCTCGGCCGGACCGGTGTCCGGAGCGCTGGTGTCCACGACGCCGCCGCCGACCTCCACCAGCGCGACCGGTCCGTGCGCCTACGCCAAACACTCCGACGGCCGCTGGTACGCCGGACACAGCACCACCAACGTGAACGCGGTCAACCCGGCGAACACCAGCGAGGACGTCCTCGAGGTGCAGTGCCTGCTCGCCCGGCTCGGCTACGACCCCGGCCCGATCGACGGGGTCTTCGGCCCGCGCACCGAGAGCGCCGTGGAGAAACTGCAAGCCGCCGGCGACGTCATCGTGGACGGAGTGGTCGGCCCCCGCACCTGGACACTGCTGCGCCGCTGAATCAGCAGGAGCAGACGGTCACCTCGTTGCCTTCGGGGTCGGCGATCGTCTGCCGGTCCGGGGCGGGGGCGGCCACGACCCGTCCCCCGGCGGCGAGCGCCGCGTCGACCCGGGCCCGGACCTGGTCGGCCGGGACGAGCAGGTCCAGGTGGATGCGGTTGCGCTGCCGGCGGCGATCCTCCTCCGCCGGGTCCATACCCTGGACGAACAGGACCGGGTTCAGCCGGCGCGGGTCGTAGATGTCGGTGAGGTGCGTTCGCGGGTCGTGCCGGTAGCCGAGCACGCTGGTCCAGAAGGCCCGCACCGCGGCGACGTCGACCGCGTCGATGCCCAGTTGCACGAAGCGCAGGCGCGCCGGGTCCGCGGCGTACCCCCTGTCCCGCGCGGCGGTCTGGATCCGGCCGGCCAGGTCCGCGAACCGGCCGCCGTCGGAGCGCTCGCCGTCCTCCCACTGGTCCTTGCCGCTGTCGATCGCGACGCCGGCCGGGCGCAGGTCCACCAGGAGCGGTATCCCCGCCTCGTCCGCCAGGGCGGCGGTCACCGAGGCGAACTCCCCTGCCTGCGCGGGCGAGGCGATGGGGTAGAACGTCATCGCGCCGAACAGCGTCCGCCAGTCCGCGGTCTGCTGGCCGCCCGGGAGTTCCCCGCCCGGGACCAGGTCGATCTCGTTCCCCTCGGCGTCGGCGATCGTCAGCCCGTACGCGCCGTACGCCTCGCCGCCGATGGAGTACTTGGCCGACCGGACCGCCTCCGCCACGCGGCTGACGTCGACATGGATCCGGTTACGCAGCGGCCGTTGCCGGTCCGCCTGGTGGAACCCGATCGCCGGCTCCCGCCGGAGCGGATCCTCGAGGCCGTCCCCATCCACCGGCTCGTACCCCAGCACCTGCCGCCAGAACGGCACGATCGACGCCCGATCGACGACATCGATCCCGAGCCGTACCGTCTGCAGCGCCGCCGGATCCGCGACCAGACCCAACTCCCCCGCCGCCGCGGAGATCGCGCCGGCAAGCTCCGCGGAACCCACCCGTACGCGCACCCCACCGGCCCGCAGATCGATGTCAGGAAGACCCTCACCCAGCTCGGCAATGCGCCGAACCAGCGCCGCCCCCGCACTCAGCGACGGCGTATCGAACCAGGCGCTGACACCCCGGTCCAGCGCCCGCCAGCCTGCCACCTCAACCTCGTCCACGCGGCCAGGCTAGGGCACCTCCCGGACGATCCACGCCCGGAACCCACGGAACTGTCGGTGGCTGCTGCGATGCTGCCGGCGCGGGCAGTGGGCGCCGTTGGGAGAGAGCTGAGGTCACCCTGTGAAAGTCGGTCTGACGATCTTTACCGCGAACGAGCTGGACGGCGGCAGGAAGCGTCCTTACCACGCGATCCGTGCGATCGCGCAGCAGGCGGAGGCGGATGGCTTCGACAGCGTGTGGCTGCCCGACCATTTGATGTACGGCAGGCCCGACGGGTCGACCCGCGGGGTGTGGGAGTGCTGGACGCTGCTGGCGGCGCTGGCCGAAGCGACGCAACGGGTGGAGATCGGCCCGCTGGTGCTGTGTAACTCGTTCCGCAATCCGGCGATCCTGGCGAAGATGGCGACCGCCGCGGACGAGGTCAGCGACGGCCGCCTGATCCTGGGCGTCGGCGCGGGATGGCACGAGCCGGAGTACCGGGCGTTCGGGGTGCCCTTCGAACACCGGGTGGACCGCTTCGAGGAGGCCTTGCAGATCCTCAAGCCGCTGTTACGCGGGGGGCAGGTCGATTTCGGCGGGCAGTACTACCGGGCGCGAGAGTGCGACAACCTGCCGCGCGGTCCGCGGCCGGACGGACCGCCGCTGCTGGTGGGCGGTGAGGGCCCGCGCATGCTCAGGCTCGCGGCCCGGTACGGCGACATGTGGAACACCGGCTACATGGGCCAGCCCGAAACCATGACCGAACCTCTGGCCAGGATCAACGCCGCCTGCCACGAGGTCGGGCGCGACCCGGCGACGCTGGGCATCACGGCGATCATCGGCGTCCGCTTCCCCGACCTGGTGGCGAAGCCGAGCATGTTCGACAGTCCGCTGACCGGCACCGAGGCGGAGATCGCGGCGGCGATCCGCGGCTACGCGGACCTTGGCGTGCAGCACATCATGTTCCAGCACGAGCCCTACACCGACGAAGCACGGCGCCGTCTCGCCGAAGCGCTCCGCCTCTACCGCGCCACTCCATTGACCGACCCCGTGCCGGCGGTTACTTTCACATAGCTGGAGACTGTCCACATATATAGAAGGCCCTCGGTGTGATGGACTGCCCCACTCCCGACCGCATCGACCAGGTCCGGCTGTCCTTGGTACGCCTGCCGCTCGCCGCGCCGGTCAGCGACGCCAAGGTGCTCACCGGGCGGCAGAAACCGCTGACCGAGGTCGCGCTGCTGTTCGCGGAGATCACCAGCAAGGACGGCTGCGAGGGCACCGGCTTCAGCTATGCCAAGCGGGCCGGCGGACCCGGACTGTACGCCCACGCCAGGGAAATCGCCCCCGAACTGATCGGCGAGGACCCCAGCGACACCGGCAGGCTCTGGGACAAGCTCAGCTGGGCCGGCGCGTCGATGGGCCGCAGCGGCCTTGCCATCCAGGCCATCGCCGCGTTCGACATCGCACTGTGGGACCTCAAGGCGCGCCGCGCCGGGCTGCCGCTGGCGAAGCTGCTCGGCGCTCACCGCGACTCGGTGAGCTGCTACAACACCTCCGGCGGCTTCCTGTCCATGCCCATCGAGCAGGTCCTGGACAACGTGGACCGGGCCGTGTCCAGCGGGATCGGCGGTATCAAGATCAAGGTCGGCCAGCCCGACACGGACATCGACCTGCGCCGCGTACAGGCCGTCCGGGCGCACCTGGGTGACCGGTTCCCGCTCATGGTGGACGCCAATCAGCAATGGGACCGGCCCACGGCCCAGCGGTTCGGCAGGGTCCTCGAACAGTTCAACCTGACCTGGATCGAAGAACCGCTCGACGCGTACGACGCCGACGGCCATGCCGCGCTGGCGGCCAGCCTGGACACCCCGATCGCGACCGGCGAGATGCTGACCAGCGTCGCCGAACACTGGGACCTCATCCACCGCGATGCCGCGGACTTCGTGCAGCCCGACGCGCCGCGGGTCGGCGGCATCACCCCGTTCCTGCGGATCATGGCGCTGGCCGACCACCGCAACCTCTCGCTGGCCCCGCACTTCGCCATGGAGATCCACCTCCACCTCGCCGCCGCCTTCCCCGGTACGACCTGGGTCGAGCATTTCGAATGGCTCCAACCACTGTTCAACGAGCGACTGGAGTTGCTCGACGGCCGGATGATGCTGCCCACGCGACCAGGGCTCGGGCTGAGCCTGAGCGATCAGGCGGCCGCCTGGACAGCGGACACCTGGCAGACCAGCCCGTGACGCGACCGCCCGGCCGTCCACTGTGGACGGCCGGGCGGTGTGTTGTACGGGCCAATTGCCGTCCACAGTGGACAGTGCTACGAGGAGAACCGTGGATCCACCGCGAGCGCGGCAAGCTGGCTTTCGCTGTACACCGGGCTGGTCAGCGACGGCGTGCTGGCCGGGAAGTCCCGCCGGCTCTGGATGATCATCACCAGGGTGCCGTCCGGGTAGCGGTAGCTGGCCCACGTGTCCGCCCGGTCCTCGAACCCGCCGATCCCACCGCCGCCGCGGGCGTTGTGCGGGTCGGCCGTGCTCAGCGCAACCTGCTTCCCGCCGGACTGGACCATCCGGCAGTTGCCCTTGATCCAGTACCAGTTGCTCAGCAGCGAGCACAGATCACCCTGGACGGCCGGAACCCGCGTCCAGACCCTCAGGCCCACAGATCCGGTGCGGCCGTCCCTGCTGAGGTCGGTGTCGCCGCCGTACTGCCAGCCGGTCCAGTCCTGCGACCAGCCCGGCACCATTCGGTGGGACCAATATGCCTCGAAGCTGGCCGGCGGGACGCCGCCGTCCGGCCCGGAGGTCGGCCCGGGGTCGTCGCGCGGGTCGCCGGTCGGCATCGGCGGCAACGTGTACCCGTCCGGCACGGCAGTACGCAGCGTCGCCAGCAGCCGCCTCGCCCGCTCGAAGTCCGGCCCCGCGGACGCCGTGTGGTCGCCGCTGGGCGAGCCGGTCGCGCCGCTCGGCGGCGGCGTGGTCAGCACCGCCCGGCCAGCACCGGACGGAACCGACCCCGACGGCGCGGTGAACGGGGCGATCAGCAGGACAACCGCGATCGCGGCGACCACCGCCAGCACCGAGCCGGCGACCGCCAGCCGCGGGTGGGACCGCCCGGCGGTGGGCCGCCGCGACGGAGCGACCAGTGGATCCGGGATGACGGTGGGCGGTGGCAGGGTCGCCGCCGGGTCGGCGCGACTGATCATGCGATCCAGCTCAGTGAAGTCCGGCACCGTGTTCTCCTGTCTGTGCGGGTGCGTTGACCGACGGCGGGTCGGCGAGCAGGTGGGCCAGGTCGGACCGCAGTGCCTCCCGGGCCCGCCGCAGCCGCAACGACACCGCGTTCGGCGAGCAGCGCAGGACCGCGGCGATCTGGGCGACCGCCAGGTCCTCCCAGATCGCCAACCGGATGGCCTCCCGGTCGGCCGGCTTCAGCCGAGCCAGCGCACGCAGCACCTCCGCCCGGTCACCGGCGTACTCCTCGGCGAGATCGGCGCCGGCCTCCTGGCTGTCGCGGAGTCCGGCCAGCCGCCCCCACAACTGCTGCCGCCGCCGGCTGGACCGGACGGAGTTGGCGACCGCCCGCCGGGCCGTCGCGTACAGCCACAGCAGCGTGGCCGGCTCCGCCGGCACCCGGTCGAACCGGCGCCACGCGGTGGCGAAGACCTCGGCGACCACGTCCCCGGGATCCGTCCCGCGCGGCAGCCGCCGGGCGACGTACGCCCACACCGACCGGTAATGCCGCTCGTACAACCAGGTGAACCGATCAACCTCACGCATGGCACTCCCCGGTCCGTCGTCCTCACCCGGTTCATGTCCGGCACCCTCGCCGATCTGTCACAGCCGCCTCACCGGACAGTCGGGCGAACCCGCACTAGAGTTGCGGGCATGTGCGCTTCCGTGACTGGTTCCCGCCGTTCCCGCTGACGGCGCTGGGACAGTCCGTAGGTAGGTTCCTCGGTTCCGCGCCGCCGGCTTCCTGCCGGGCGGCCGTTTCGCCCTGCCCGGCCCCTGCCGCTTCAGGAGCCGTCGCATGTACGCACCAGAGCCGACCGTCTACCTCATCGTCGGCCTTCCCGGCGCGGGGAAGACAACGTACGCCAAGCAACTGGAGAGCAGCGCGCCGGCGCTGCGGCTGACGACGGACGAGTGGCAGATCGCCCTGTTCGGCGACCTCAACCCGCCGGACAAGCGGGACCTCATCGAGGGCAAGCTGATTCACCTCGGCATGCGGGCCGCGCGGCTCGGCATCAATGTCGTCCTCGACTTCGGCTTCTGGAGCAAGGACGAACGGTCAGCACTGCGCTGGATCGCCGGCAACGTCGGTGCGCGCGGCCACGTCGTCTACCTGCCGATCGACCGCGACGAGCAACGCCGGCGCGTCGCCCACCGGTTCGCCACCACGCCCGAGCAAACCTTCTCCATAAGCGACCTCGAACTTGAACAGTGGCGGGCCCAGTTCGAGGTGCCGGACGCCGACGAACTGCACGGTTCGCAGATCCCACCGCCCCCGCCAGCGCACGCCACATGGTCACAATGGGCCGCACAGCGCTGGCCATCACTGCCCGACCAGTGACCTCAGGCGTTCGCTCGGCGGAGGCGTTCGGCCGCCTGGGTACGGAGGGCTTTGGCTGATACCGCGGTGTAGCCGTGGAGTGATTCCCACCGGATGTCGTGGGCTGCCGGCCACAGGCTCGCCGCCCACGCGATCTGCCGCTCCTCCGCGGTGAACCAGCGGTCCCGCGCATCCTGGTATGCGGCCAGGAACGCCTCGGTGCTGTCGATCGGAGGCAGCGTGGCCGGTCCCATCTTCGGGAATACCGCGCTCGCGGCACCCACCAGAGCGGCTTCCGGCTGCCATGCCAGGCTGTCCCAGTCGTGCACCGTCTGCACCTGCTGGTCGTGCCACCGCAGGTTGTGTGCCTCGAAGTCGGCGTGGCCCAGCACGCAGGGCAGGCCGGCGGCCAGCAGGCGCCGGCGAGCCCTGCCGGCGATGTCCACCACGTAGGTGGGTACGAGTCCCTGGTCCTTCTCATCGAGCGAGGCGATCGGCGGCCACGGCCCGGGACCGGGGTGATCCCAGCGCACCCAACGCGGGTTCGGCAGCGGTGGCGCTACGGCGAGGTCAGCCAGCCCGGTCATCACCCGGGCGAATACCTCGGCGTAGCGCACCGCCACCTCCGGTGAGTCCCCGCGCAACACCTCGCCGCCGGGGCGGAACTCCTCGGCATGCACGGCCAGCGGGCCGACACCGACGACCGGCGTGAGCGGGCGCGCGCAGGGAAACCCGTTCTCGAACAGCCGCGCCTGCGCCCGCACGCAAGCCACCGCCCGGCCATCGTCGCCGCGGGCCTTGACCACAACGTCCCTGCCGTCGGCCAACCGCAGACCGAACACCGTCGAGGTCGACCGCCGGCAGAACAACACCTCGGCGGGCCGGCTCCCCAGACGATCCAGACACCAGGCCGGCAACCAGTCCGGCAGATCACCCGATGGCACAGCCAAGGTTAGGGCGTGTTCAGGTCAGGTGCCGGGTGAAGAACTGGTTCGCGGCGTCCCCCTCGTAGTGCGGGACGCCGGTGTGCCCGCCCATGTTGGCGTGCAGCGCCTTCTCCTGGGAGCCGAAGGCGTCGAACAGGTCCAGGGCCATCTGCCGGTCGTTCCCTTCGTCGTCCCACTGCAGCAGGACCAGCAGCGGAATGGTGACCTGCCGGGCCTCCTCGAACGTGGCGCGGGGCACGAAACTGCCGGCGAACAGGACCGCGGCCAGGATGCGCGGCTCGACCACCGCCAACTGGACACCGATCGCGATCACCCCGCCCGCGTACCCGACCGGGCCGCCGATCCCCGGCAACGCAAGGAGGGCGTCCAGGGCTGCCCGCCATTCCGGGACCGCCTGTTCCACCAGCGGGAGTACGAGCCGGTCGACGATGTCGTCGGTGACCGGCTCGCCGGAATCCAGCGCGCGGCGCAGGTCGGCGCGGGCCTGCTCGGCCGCGGCGGAACGGGGCCGGTCACCGCTCCCGGGCAACTCGATGGTGGCCGCGGCGAAGCCCTCCGCCGCGCAGTGCCGGGCGCGGGCCGCCAGCCGGGGATACATCCGGTGCAGCCCGCCGGGGTGACCGAGCAGGATCAGCGGGGTCGGTCCGGGTGCCGATCCTGGCGTCCACAGGATGCCGGGGATCTCGTCGAGGGTGAACCCGCGTTCGAGGACACCGTCGTCACAACGCTGCTCAGTGGTGAATCGCATGGTCGTACCTTTCGGGAGCGCTGGTGAAACGGCGCTCCCGGACGACCTACCGCCCGACCATGACCCCGCAGGGGAGCACCCATGTCGACACTGCATTCACGGGTACCACCTCCTCGGTCTCTCGCACGGCCGCCGGAAACGTAGCAGTGACCACCGCGGTCCGCCAACAGACTTTGGGTACGCCCGACACGCGTCAGGACTGCCGGGTGATCTGCTTGCCGTACCCGGTGAAGCCGACGTTCAGGTTGCAGCCGCTCATGGTGAAGCCCTGGTAGACAACGGCCCACCCCTGCGGCACCGGCGAGCCTTCGCAGACCGGCAGAGTGGTGCCGACCTGGAAGCCGGCCACCTGCTCGATGGTCCGGCAGCCGGCGGCGCCGTAGCTGATCACCACCCAGCCGTCCGGCACCCCACCGCCGCAGGTGAATTGCGTGTCGCCGGGAGCGGCGAGCGCCGCGGAGGGCACCATCGCGACGGCTGCGGCACATCCGAGGATGCCGAGGGCGGTCCGTGTTCTGCTCACCGGTCACCTCTTGGTGCGGGTTCGGTCGGTTCACCCCGGAGCCTAGAACGGCCGGCCGCCAAACGGGATAACGCCGCCGGGTGTTTGACTCACCGGAACGGGCGCTCGCTGCAGGGTAGCCAGCCGAGCCGGACCACCGTCGAAAACGTGTGGTACGGCTTTGGCGACACCTGGTTTCGGCATAGCTGTACGGTTGGCTCGTGCCGTACCTCTACCCGTCGACGGGACATCCGAATGGAAGCGGCGGCTCCGCCTGGTACCGAATTGATGGAGACCGGGTATACCGCTCCAATGGTCACCCGCGCGGCAGCGGAGGCGATGCCTGGTTCCGCGTCTCCGGTGGTCAACTGTATCGGACCAGAAGCCACCCCGATGGCAGTAGCGACCGACCCTATTTCCGGAT
>Ga0081455_10000545_pt1 | contig 48941 bp, 51 predicted proteins | sample TabmetS3T2R1_FD_70207 | JGI IMG/M metagenome (GOLD analysis project Ga0081455, IMG submission 70207) | Tabebuia heterophylla rhizosphere microbial communities from the University of Puerto Rico - S3T2R1 | ecosystem: Host-associated > Plants > Roots > Rhizosphere ...
CGCCACAGTCAACTCGACCACGCCGAGACCCGCGCCAAGATGCCCACCGGTCACTGAAACTGCCGAAATCGTCTCCCGACGCAGTTCTTCGGCGAGTTGGGCAAGCTCTCGAGGTGCGAGCGCACGCAAATCTGCGGGGGAACCGACCTTGTCGAGTAGCAGCGTAGGAGGATGATCGGAACTCGGCACGCACTTTCCTTTTGACGCCCCATAGCCGATCGAGAGCAGCGGGAAAACCCGTCGATTGGCTCAGTTTTTCGCTCGGCAGTCCCCGCAGCGTCCGCGTACTTCGATCACCGGGCGGTCAGGCGTGAAGCCGTGCGCTTGAGATGCCTTGCGCAGGGAGCGGGTCAGCCCGTCGTCATCGATATGCGTAGTCTTGCCGCACTGGTCGCAGACAAGGAAGATACAGTCATGCTCACAATCCGGATGGGCGTTGGCAAGGTAGGCGTTGGCGCTCTCGATACGGCGGGCAAGATTGACGGCCACGAACAGATCGAGAATCCGGTAGACGCTGTTAGCAGCGATGCGCCGACCCTCGGTGCGCGAAACCGCCTCGGCGATGTCATAGGCAGAGGCGGGATGGTTGAACCCGGAAAGCGCATTGAACACGGCGGCCCGCATCGGTGTCCACTGCTCGCCCGAACGCTCGAGCGCGCCTTGGGCTGCCTCTACAAGCGGCCCGCCTTCATACATGACATGCACATGCCCCATGGAGCGAATTTAGGGAGCGCGGCCTTTCGCCGCAAGCCGTTCAGGCGCAGCGGGTTGCGGCGCGCCGATTCAGATTATGCCCAAGCGCGACCAGACAGACGCCCAATATCGTAAACAGGATTTCGCCGGGAACGCCATGGCGGAGGCTGAGCGCATAGGCCATCGCGCTCAAGCCGAGCGCGCCGATCAGCAGGGGGGCCTTGCGTCCATGAGTCAGCAGGCCGCCGCCGAAGGCGAGCGCGCCGAGCCCGATCGCAAGAGCCAGTCCGATCTCATGAATCGCCGGGTTCAGGAATATGCCGGCGGTCGATGCGGCCAGTGCGACCATGAGCGTGGTTGCCACGCAATGGACAAGGCACAGCCCTGACAGCCCGATCGCCGCCCGATCCAGCAGCGTGGCCTTCGAATCCTCTCCTCGCTTCGCCATGGCTGGGCTTTGCCATAGCGGACGTAAGGATACAACATATCATTTGCTCGCACCATCCGGTGGCGACCGAATGGCGCCAAGAAATGCTACTTCGCCGCGATCCTGACCGAGCAGTTGCGGCTGGGCAGGTCGGGATCAAAGCCGCGCGCCTCCGCAATCGCGACCAGCGATGCGCTGGATCCGCGCGCGGCGGCAGCCTCCCCGGCAAGCTTCGCCATGTCAGCGCAGTTGGCGGAGCCGTCGCCACCGGCGCCATAGGCATTGGCGAGCGCGGTGGTGAACCGGTCATAGCTGCGCTGCCCCTCGATCGCGCCGTAAGCCGTCTTGAAATGCGCCTTGAGCTGGTCGTTCACTGTCACGATCGCGCCACGGTTGGCATTGACGAAGCGATTATATCCGGAGAGCACGTCGTTCGCCGTGCCGCGACATCTTAAGCCGGCCACCATCAGCATCGTCTGGAGGTCGCGGACCTTGGCTGCCGCTACCGTTTGCGCGCTCCAGCAGTCGCCGGTTGCCGCCCTTGCCTGTCCGAATGAAAGCGCTATCGTCAGCACGGCGGCGGCCGCGCGTCCCTTTATCCCTGTCATGACTACCCCGCTATCCCCGCGGCGGATAAGTCCGCCGTGGTGCGGAATGTCGGCTGGCGATCTTCCCAAGCCGTGAAGGGAGGAGCTTACCGGCTCATTCACGCTGCGCGGTTTTAACGCGCGTTAACCGGGAATCAGGCGTGGCCGGCGGTTGATGCCAGCAATCGCACGTCGATTCCCGCGTCGGCAAACGCGCGCGACCAGCGCGCGCTCGCGGGCGTGTCAAACAGCAGCGCGTCATTGCCGGGCGTGGCGAACCAGCCGTGGCGCGTCAGTTCCTCCTCAAGCTGCCCGTCACCCCAGCCTGCATAGCCGAGCGATACGACGAAGCGGGACGGGCCTCGCCCTTCGGCGATCGCGCGTAACACATCGAGTGTGGAAGTGAGGGTCCAGCGCTTGCCTACCAGGACGCTGTCCTCGCCGCCCCAATCCTGGCTGTGGAGCACGAAGCCTCGTTGAGGCTCGACCGGCCCACCATAATGCACCGGGATATCGGGTGCATCGCCCGGGTCGAGATTCAGTTGACCCAGTAGATCATGCAGCGTGATCTCGGGAACGAGTTGCCCCACGCCGATACCCAGTGCCCCGCGATCGTCGTGCGCGCACATTGCGATCACGGCCCGCGAGAAACGCGGATCGCCGATGCCTGGCATGGCCAGGAGAAACTGGCTGCTGAGATAGGCTGGCGATTCCATGGGACTGTCTATAGACGCCAGGGTGGCGTGGTCCATCATTTCAAGATGCGACTAAAGTTCCGGACATGGGGATGAGCGACAGAATTCCGGCCATTTCCGTCATCGTCCCAGCCTATGGTGTCGCGCATTTTCTGCCCGAGGCGCTTATGTCGCTTCTGGCGCAGGATTTCGCCGATTGGGAGGCTGTCGTCATCGACGACGGTGCTCCGGACGATGTCGCCGCGGTGGTAGCGCAATTTGCGTCAGATCCTCGCATAAGTCTGCTCCGAACCGATAATGGCGGCGTTGCGATGGCGCGCAACCGCGCTGTCGCCGCCTCCCGAGCGCCGCTGATCGCGTTTCTTGACGGCGACGATCGGCTGGAGCCGGATTATCTCAGCTCGATGATCCAGGCGATGGAGGCCGATCCACGCATCGGTTTCGTGTCGTGCGACGCATTCAATTTCGGGATCCCGCAACGAGAAGGCCATCTTTTTTCGCGTTATGCTTCACAAATAGGACCGGTTACGCTGGATCGCGTACTTTCCAGACAGTTCAACGTATTCATCGGCAGCGTGCTCCGGCGTGGCGCTTTCGCTGAGGTTGGCGGATTCGATGCTTCGCTGCGCACGGTCGAGGATCTCGATCTGTGGATCCGGATATTGGAGAGAGGCTGGAAAGGCGAATATGTGGCGCGCCCATTGTCGTGGTACCGTCGCCGTTCAGGCTCGGCCTCATGGGACGAACGCCGCATGCTGGGCGATGCCGAACAGGTCTATGTTCGCACGCTCGAACGGCTGAGAGATCGGCCTGAAGCCATGGCTGCCGCCGCTGAATTGAACCGTATACGATTGCAACTGCGCTGGACTGAAGGAGAGCGGATGATCCTCAATGGCAGGGTCAGCTCCGGGGTCGCCCTTCTGGTTGAAAGTGGTGCGGCTCGACGGTCGCTGCGATGGCGCATTGCGTTATGGTTCATGCGCCTGTTTCCGGGTCTGGCGAGTTGGCTGGTCCGCCGTAGAAGATGAGCTTCCTTGCTTTCCTGGCGTGCGGGGGACTGCTAGATCGCCGCCACACCGACAGCCCGACTCAAAAGGAGTATAACATGACGATCAAGGTTGGAGACAAACTCCCACAGACGACCTTCACGAAAATGACCGAGAATGGACCGGAAGCGGTCGATTCGGAGAGCTTCTTCAAGGGGCGCAGGATCGCTCTTTTCTCGGTTCCGGGCGCATTCACGCCGACCTGCTCGGCCAAGCACCTTCCGGGCTTTGTCGAAAAGGAGGCCGAACTGAAGGCCAAGGGCGTCGATGAGATCGTCTGCACGGCGGTCAACGATGCATTCGTGATGGGCGCCTGGAGCAAGTCCGCCGCCGCCGACGGGAAGGTCACCTTGCTCGCCGACGGCAACGGGGATTTCGCCAAGGCGGTAGGCCTCACCATGGACGGCAGCAAGTTCGGTCTAGGCCAGCGCGGGCAGCGCTTCTCCATGATCGTCAAGGACGGTGTGGTCGAGCAGCTCAACGTCGAGGGGCCGGGCGAATTCAAGGTGAGCAGCGCGGAGCACATGCTGGGGCAGCTCTAGCCAATATGCGAGGCGCCCGCTCTGGGAGGGCGGGCGCCTCGCGCCGGTCGCTAGTTCAGGCCCAGATAATGGACCTGCGCGGCATCGGTGGCGTTGACCGCCAGGATCGAGCGGCTGTCTGAAATGGCGTGAATACCGCCTCTTTTGCGGGAAGCGCGAATGACGCGATCCAGCAAGGCCTGACCCTCATCCCACCAGCCGACGCCGCTTGCCGCATTGATGTGACCGAGCGAGCCGGCATCGACGAAATGGCTGCCCCAATAGGACGCCAGATCGCGCGCGTGCTGGAGCGACACCCAGACGTCGTCGCTGCTTGCGACCACGATCGAGGGGAAGGGCAGCACGATCTTCGGCGACGGCCTGAAATCCACGAGTTCCGGCGGTAAGTCGGGCCGGTCCACGTCCGCCGGGGCCACTAGCAGGGCCCCTGCGACGGGCCAGCCATAGGGCTGGCCGGCAAGCTGCGCCCACCACGCCACCGCAAGGCAACCGAGGCTGTGCGCGGCGAGGATCACCGGGGCGCGGGCGGCACGGATCGCCTGGTCGAGCTTGGTCACCCACGCATTGCGCCGGGGGCTTTGCCACATGCCAAGTTCGACGCGCTGTGTGTCCGGGCGCGAGCTTTCCCATAGCGACTGCCAGTGCGTCGGGCCCGAGCCGTTAAGGCCAGGCACGGTCAGGATGAGCGGTTCGGTCTCGTCGGGGTGTCCGGGGCGGGCCATAGGCTGTCCTCCTCCAGATGCAAATTATGTCAACTATTTTAATTGACAATAGGGCCACGCCCAGCCGGGCGGGAGATGCGCCAGCCCGAAATCGGACTTCATTCGGCCGCCTTGGCCTGAAGCAACGTTTCGATTGCGGGATCGCGGGCGAGTGTGTCGACCGCATCGACCGACTCGATCTCCCTTGCACCCGTATCGACATTGAGTTCGCGAAAGCGTCGCGCCGAAACCAGCACCCTGCCTTCGAAGCTCGCGGCGAACTTGTTGTAATTCTCGACTGCGCTGTTGAGTCCGCCGCCGACCTTGCGGAGATGGCCTGCGGCAACCGCCAGCCGTTCATACATCTCGCGCCCAAGCTGGCCGATCGCCATGGCTTCCTCGGCAAGCTTCTCCTGCCGCCAGACGCTGGCCACCGTACGGGCTATCGCGACGAGATTGGTGGGGGTGGCGAGTAGCACCTTGCGGTCGAACGCCCATTGCCAGAGCGCGTCGTCCTGCTCGAGCGCTGCGGTTAGGAAATGCTCGCCGGGGATGAACATCACCACATAATCGGCGGCGTCGCCGAACTGGTCCCAATAGCTTTTGCGGCCAAGCTGGTCGGCATGGGTACGGATCGCGGCGGCATGCGCCTTGAGATGGGCGGCACGCAGCGTCTCATCCACTTCCTCGCAGGCATCGAGATAGCCGTTCAACGAGCATTTGGCATCGATGATAAGTTGGCGCCCGCCCGGCAGGCTCACGATCACGTCGGGACGCAGGCGGCCATCTTCGGTGGTAATTGAGACCTCACTTTGGAAGTCAGCATAAGGGCTTAATCCAGCTTGTTCCAACACGTTGCGAAGTGTCTGCTCGCCCCAGCGGCCGCGTGCCTTGGGGCTGGCGCGCAATGCGTTGACGAGCTTGGCGGCCTCGTCGCGCACCTGGCTCTGCCCGGCGCGGACCAACTCCACCGCCTCACGCAGACCCGCATAGCTGTCGACCCGTTCCTTCTCGACCTTCGCCAGCCCATCCTCATAGCGCTTGAGCGTATCTTGCACCGGCGAGAGCAGCAGCTTGAGCTTGGCCTCATGTTGCTCGCCCGCCTGATGAAAGCGCTGATCGGCCCGTTCGAGAAATGCTTTCTGCGCCTCTCCTAAAAGCTTGTTGCCGATCTCAGAGAATTGCTGTGAAAGCTGCTCGCGCGCTTCCTGGAGTTGGATCAACTGCGCCTCGAAGGCTCGCTCGCGCTCGGCCTTGGCCGCCATGAGCCGCGCCAGCTCGGTGCGTGCTTCCTCGCGTTCGCGGGACGCGGCATCCAGCGCCGTCTCGAGGCGCGGCACCACCCTGGCGCGCTCCTCGGCGGCAGCGAGGTCAGTGATCGCACGGCGGAATTCGTCGAGCCGCTGGTCCCGTTCCGCCCGCATCCGCGAAAGACCACGGTTGCCGGCAAGATAGCCGAGCGCCAGCCCAACCATCAGGGCGGCAAGAGCGAGCGCTGCGAGGGCGAGGTCCATCCGGCATCCTTGAGAACAGATAGCGAACTTAGCGAATGAACGAGGGAGGGTGCAAGGCCTGACGTCATTTCAACGAAAGCTGGAATCTCTTTTCTTGTAGAAGCATGTCAGAGCAGATGAGATCCCAGCTTTCGCTGGGATGACGAAGATATCACGCCGCGTTGGCGCGGCGCTCCTTCTTGAGCTTCTTGAGGATCATGTCGCGCTTCAGTCGCGACAGGTGGTCGATGAACAGAATACCCTCGAGATGGTCCATCTCATGCTGGAGGCAGGTCGCGAGCAGGCCATCAATCCGCTCGTCATGTTTCTCGCCCTTTTCATCCAGCCAGCGGGCATGGATCGCCGCTGGGCGCTCGACCTCGGCGAACTGCTCGGGAACTGACAGGCAGCCTTCGTTGTAGACGGACGTTTCCATCGAGGGATCGTAGATTTCGGGATTGATGAACACCTTGGGATTGCGAACCGGTTCCTCCGACTCGTTCTCGCCTTCGCGATCCTGCAGGTCGATCACCAAAATGCGTTTGGGCACGCCCACCTGGATCGCGGCGAGCCCTATGCCTGGTGCGGCATACATCGTCTCGAACATGTCATCGATCAGCTTGCGCAGATCGGCATCCACCTCCTCAACGGGTGTGGACTTGGTACGCAACCGGGGATCGGGAGCTTCGAGGATCGGGAGTATGGCCATGACGCCAAGCTAGGCACAAATCCCGGCCTTTTCAAGCAATCGGCCGCCGCGCGCGTAGCGCTTGGGCAAGCGTCCCTTCATCCAGATAATCAAGCTCGCCGCCGACAGGCAAACCGTGTGCGAGCTGGGTCAGCCGCACCGGATATTCAGCAACGCGGTCGGCGATGTAATGCGCAGTGGTCTGGCCCTCCAGGGTCGCGTTCATCGCCAGCACGACCTCGTCGATCCCGCCGGCCGCTATCCGCGCGACCAGCTTGTCGATCGAAAGATCGTCCGGCCGCACGCCTTCCAATGCTGAAAGCCTTCCCCCCAGGACGTGATAGCTGCCAGGAAAGAGCCGGCTTCGGTCGAGCGCCCAGAGATCGGCAACCTCCTCCACAACGCAAAGCATGCGCTGGTCGCGGCGTTGATCGCCGCAGATCGCGCAGGGGTCGGTGGTGTCGACATTCCCGCATACGGAGCAGGTCGAAAGCCGCTCGTTTACCGCCTCCAGCGCGCGTAGAAGCGGGGTCATCGCCACCTCGCGCTTGCGCAGCAGGTGAAGCACGGCTCGGCGCGCCGATCGCGGCCCCAGCCCCGGCAGCCGCGACAACGCCTGCACCAGTGCCTCGATCTCGGGTGATGCCATGGCGCAAGCGATAGGGGCTTGCGTTTCCCGGCGCTAGTGTCTGTACACCCGCCATGCGCATTGCCTTCATGGGAACGCCCGATTTTGCTGTGCCGGCGCTCGACGCGCTGGCGGACGCGGGGCATGAGATCACCGCCGTCTATTGCCAGCCGCCGCGTCCGGCGGGGCGAGGCAAGGCGCCGCGTCCTTCGCCAGTGCAGGTGCGGGCCGAGGATTTGGGGCTTGAGGTGCGTTATCCCATGAGCCTGCGGGAAGCGAAAGCACAGGCGGATTTCGCCGCGCTCGATCTCGATGCCGCCGTGGTAGCGGCCTATGGCCTGATCTTGCCTGTTCCGGTGCTGGAAGCGCCACGGCTGGGGTGCTTCAACATTCACGCCTCGCTGCTGCCGCGCTGGCGCGGGGCGGCGCCGATCATCCGCGCGATTCTGGCGGGGGATGACAACACCGGCATCACCATCATGCAAATGGAGAAGGGACTCGATACCGGGCCCATGCTGGCAACGGTCGAGACGTCCATCGATGCCAAGACCGGCGGCGAACTCACCGACGAGCTTGCCAAAAAGGGCGCGGCGCTGATGGTCGAGATTTTGTCGGATCTTTCATCCTATCCCGCCAATGCGCAGCCCGCCGACGGCGTCACCTACGCGGCCAAGATCGAAAAGGCCGAAGCCCGTCTCGATTTCCAAACCGGCGCCGAACAGATCGAGCGCCAGATTCGCGCGTTCAATCCCGTCCCCGGGGCTTTCTTCGAAGTGACGGGTGAACGTATTCGGGTGCTGAATTCCGAAATCGTCCAGGAGACGGGCGAGCCAGGCATCGTCACCGACGAGAATCTCACGATCGCTTGTAGCGATGCCGCCATTCGTCCCACGCTCGTTCAGCGGGCAGGTCGGGGCGTAATGAGCGCGGCCGAATTGCTGCGCGGTTTTGCGATTGCGCCCGGTACGCGGGTCGGATGACCCGCTTTCGCCTGACCGTCGAATATGACGGGCGGCCGTTCATGGGCTGGCAGCGTCAGGCGCATGGGCCCAGCGTCCAACAGGCGATCGAGGAGGCGATCGGGACGATTACCGGCGAGGCTGCCACGCTCCACGCGGCGGGGCGGACGGACGCGGGCGTCCATGCGCTCGCCATGACCGCACATGTCGATGTCGAGCGGCCCATCACCGCCTTTCGACTCGGCGAAGCGATTAACGCTCGCCTGCGCCCGACCCCGGTCGCGATAACAGCCTGCGTCGAAGCGCCGGAGGATTGGCATGCGCGCTTTTCATGCATCGGGCGGCGCTATCGCTATGAGATCGTCAATCGCCGCGCGCCGTTGACGCTCGACAATGGGCTGGCCTGGCGGGTCACGTCCCTGCTCGACGAGGAGGCGATGCATGCGGCTGCCCGGAAACTTGCCGGCCAGCATGATTTCACTACCTTTCGGTCGGTCCAGTGCCAGGCCACCAGCCCGATCAAGACTCTTGATCGGCTGGATGTACGGCGGGACGGAGAGCGGGTGATCGTCGAGGCTGCGGCGCGCAGCTTCCTGCATCATCAGGTGCGATCGATGGTGGGATGCCTGGTCCTGGTAGGGCAGGGGAAATGGAGCGCCGATAATCTCGCTGCCGCCCTGGACGCTCGGGATCGGGCAGCGCTGGGTCTTAATGCCCCGCCTGACGGGCTTTATTTTTTGGAAGCCGTCTATCCGCCTGACGTGTGTTGATCGCTGACAGAATCGCACGGCGACGTTCGTTCGACGCGGTGGGCCATTCCATGATCTCGTCGATGATCCGGTGGCAGCCGAGACAGATATTGGCGGGGGTCAAATGCAAAGCCAGGTGCAGGGCGATGCCACCGGCTCCTCGGTCAGACGGAGAAACCCACGCCAAGGAAATCGGGGACCGGGCCGTTCCAGCCCTCATCGGGGCCATCGTCCGGCGGCGCTTGGCGCGGTGCTTCGCGCCGTTGGCCTTTTGCACTTGCGGTAGCAGATTGGGGGGCAGGCGCTTTGTCTCGGCTTCCCCTGCCACGCTTCTGTCGGGTTTCCGCTTCGCGTTCGGGTTTCGCTTCTGCCTTGCCGCCCCCAATTCTCGCGATGGTCATGCCGGTCAGCTTTTCGATCGCCTCGACCGCTTCGCTATCCTCCGCCGTGACCAGGGAAAAGGCCGACCCGGTGGCGCCCGCGCGGCCGGTGCGGCCGATACGATGGATATAGTCGTCCGGATGCCAGGGCACGTCGAAATTGAAGACGTGGCTCACGCCCTTTATGTCCAGCCCACGCGCGGCAACGTCCGATGCGACGAGGATATTGATGTCACCGGACTTGAAGCGATCGAGTTCGCGCAAGCGCTCGGGCTGCTCCATGTCGCCGTGGATCTGGCTGGCGGCGAAGCCGTGGCGCTGAAGGCTGGTGGTCAACTCGCGCACTGTTGTCTTGCGATTGCAGAAGATGATCGCGGTGTTGACGCTTTCCGAGCGAAGCAGCCCGCGCAGCACCTCGCGCTTGTTTCGCGCCGAGGCGACTTCGACCAGCTTCTGATCGATCGAGGCGTTGGCGGTGGCGGGGCGGGCGACCTCGACCTGCTTGGGATTGGAAAGGAACTTGTCGGCCAGCTTCTTGATCGGTGCCGGCATCGTCGCGGAGAATAGCAGGGTCTGCCGGTCGCGCGGCAGCTTGGTGCAGATTTCCTCGATGTCCGGGATGAAGCCCATGTCGAGCATGCGGTCGGCCTCGTCGATCACGAGCAGGCCGCACCCAGTGAGCAGGATCTTGCCGCGCTGGAACAGGTCCATCAGCCGGCCTGGGGTGGCGATCAGCACGTCGACGCCCTTTTCGAGCGCGGCGACCTGATCGCCCATGTTCACACCACCTATCAGGAGCGCCATCGAAAGCTTATGATATTTACCGTATTTCTCGAAATTCTCGGCAACCTGGGCGGCAAGCTCGCGGGTCGGTTCGAGGATCAGCGAGCGGGGCATGCGCGCGCGGCTGCGACCATGCGCCAATATATCGATCATCGGCAGCACGAAGCTCGCGGTCTTGCCGGTGCCGGTCTGGGCGATGCCGATCAGGTCGCGCATCATCAGTACGGGCGGGATGGCCTGCGCCTGGATGGGCGTGGGCTCGCTATAGCCCGCCTCGGTTACGGCGCGCAGCAGTTCGTCGGAAAGGCCGAGATCGGCGAAGGTCATGCTTTATCCGAAAAAGGGCGGCGCGATTTCACGCCGCTTTCAAAGCGCGCGCGTGCCGACTGGCCCTTGCTTTGTCAAGGCGAAAGCTCGCGAAAGAGCCATTTAACGTGAGGGAACCAGCTTGCGGAATCGCGTGATTTCGCATTCGCCACCGGAGCGGGCGTGGATGGCGTCGCGGTCGGCACAGATCATGCCGTCATCGCCGGGCCGCAGATAGAAGCCGTTATAATAGTCGAGCGCGGGGCATGAGGATTCGAGCTTCGCCCGAAGGCGGGGGCCGCCCTGGACAATGAAATCGACCGTTTCCGAATCGATCAGCGCCGCGCCGGCGATGCCCTGAAGGGGCATGCATTTGGGGCCGGCTTTCTCTTTCCAGCGCATGGCGGGCGGATCCCGCATCGGCCGGGTGGGAACGCGCACGATCACGCGCTCGCGGATGATGACCTGCGCGAACTGGAGGGGAGGCGTATCGGCTGTTCGCGGAGCCGCAGCGACGCCAATCGCGACCAATGTCGTTAGGATCACGCTTTTTCGCCCATCGCCTCGATCATGCCGCCTTCACCAATGCTCTCATTGGCCCCGGACGCGCCGACGGTCTATAGCTAGCAGAATGAATCTGAACGAACCCAGTCCCGATTTTCTGAAGCGCCTGGCGGAGCGTTTGGGGCCGAAAGGCCTAACCACAAGCCCCGACGACATGGCGCCCTGGCTCACCGATTGGCGAGGGCGTGTCCATGGGGCCGCGGCGGCGCTATTGTCGCCCGGCAGCGTGGAAGAGGTCATGGCCATCGTCGGAATGGCGGCCGCCGAGCGGGTTGCGATCGTACCGCAGGGCGGAAATACGTCGATGGTGGCGGGCGCGACGCCCAGTGCCGGCGCGTTGCTCATGTCGCTGCGCCGCATGAACGCGATCCGGTTGTTGTCCGCCGACGAGAATATCGCCGTCGCGGAAGCAGGCGTGATCCTGAGCGATCTGCATCGCGCCGCCGCCGCCGCCGATAGGCGCTTCCCGCTGTCGCTGGCAGCCAAGGATTCAGCGACAATCGGTGGATTGGTCTCGACCAATGCCGGAGGCACCCAGGTACTGCGCTTCGGATCGATGCGATCGTTGCTACTGGGCATCGAGGCAGTGCTGCCCGATGGGACGCTGTTCGAAGGTCTGTCGGTCTTGCGAAAGGACAATCGCGGCTATGATCTGCGGCAGTTGCTGGCGGGTGCGGAAGGAACGCTCGGCATTGTGACTGCGGCATCGCTTCGTCTCGAACCCGCGATTGGCGAGAGGGTTGTTGCCTGGGTCGGAATGCGATCAGCCGACGATGCGTTGCGCCTCTTGCGGAAGCTGGAAGGGCAAATGGGTGACGCCGTCGAGGCATTCGAACTCGTGCCCCGCGCGGCGCTCGAACTGGTGCTCGGCCACGTCGAACGGATGCGCGACCCGCTTGCCGGCAGTCATGGTTGCTACGCCTTGGTCGAGGCGGTGTTCGCGCGAGGGAGGGAAGAAGGCCGACAGCATCTTGAAGCGGCGTTGGCCGAGGCGATGGAGGAAGGCATGGCTGAGGATGCCTCGATCGCCGCCAATGAGGCGCAAGCGGAGGCCCTTTGGGCGCTGCGCGAGAATATCTCGGAGGCGGAACGGCGCGACGGCATCTCCGTCAAGCACGATATTTCGGTGCCTGTGTCCGTCATGCCCAGCTTCATGCAGTCGGCGGCGCGCGAAGTTGAGGCGGCTTTCGCGGGCGCGCGCGTGCTAGCGTTCGGACATCTCGGCGATGGCAATATCCATTTCAATGTCCGCAGCCCGGAGGGCGTGGAGGCCCGGCAATGGTTTGACGCGAACAATGAAGCCGTTAACCGCATCGTGCACGATCTCGTGACCGAGGCGGGCGGATCGATTTCCGCCGAGCATGGTATCGGTCAGCTAAAGCTCGCGGAATTCGCCCGCGTTGGTGGATCTGCGCGGCTGGCCGCGTTGCGAGCGATCAAGCGAGCGCTCGATCCGTTGGGCATTATGAATCCGGGCAAGCTCGTGCCGCTTGCGTCGGAAACGCTCGCGCCATAGAGGGCGCCACAAACCACGAAATGGGTGCCGGCCTTGGCGCCTTCAGGAGATCATCACATGGCGACCGCGCCCAATTCGGGACTGCCTCTTTTCTACAACGAGCTTCAACCGCTTTCGAGCAATGCCCATGGCGGCTGGAAGGCGCGGCGGATGGAGGCCGCGCCCTTTCTGGCAAATACGCATGCTGTGCCGTTGACGGTCGAGGAGTTCGCGCTGGCGCAACGGCATTTCCCGATCGTGTTCTCGGTCGGGGACGATCCTGTTCCGCTTGCACTGATGGGGTTGAACGAGGGCGTCAACGTGTTCACGGACGAAGAGGGCAAGCTTACCAGCGAGGTCTATGTGCCGGCCTATGTCCGTCGATATCCCTTCATGCTGGCCCGCCTGCGCCCTGACGCGGACGAACTCTCGCTGTGCTTCGATCCGACGGCGGACGCGGTCGGCGAATTCGAAGAAGGAGAGGCGCTATTCGAGGACAGCCAGCCCAGCGAGACGACCAAGCAGATACTCGGCTTCTGCGAGAATTTTGAGCAGGCCGGGATGCAGACGGGCGCCTTCATGAAGGAACTCGCCGATCACAAATTGCTGATCGACGGCGAAGTCGCGATCCAGCCGGAGGGTGCGGCGCAGCCGTTCGTCTATCGCGGCTTCCAGATGATTTCCGAAGACGCTGTGAAGAATCTGAGGGGCGATGTCGCCCGCAAGATGATTCAATCGGGCATGCTGCCGTTGATCTACGCTCATCTTTTCTCGCTGTCGCTGGTTCGCGACGTTTTCGCGCGTCAGATGCAGTTGGGTAAAATTCCCGCACCCGCGCTTCAGCCCGTTTCGTAAAATTATACCCGAAGTAAAAATCTTGGCGTTTCAGCTTGAAACGGTAAGCGCGTAATTCTATCTTAGCGATGATGCTGTGATCGCGTCCCCCTTTCGCGGTCGCGCATTAGCGCGCTTAGGCGCGCTCCTCCCTGAACCTTGGCCACCTCGTGCCACAAGCACGAGGTGGTTTTTTATTCAGCGGCGACTGGATGAGGCATCGACTGCGCTTCCTCGCACAGTGCGTCGAAGATGGCGGCGATAAGCGCCTGAGTTTTGGCGAGTTCCGGTCCCGGCCCATCGAGCTGTCGATCCAGATAGCGGCTGCGGTCGATCTCGATCTGAAGCGCGTGGCTTCGTTTCCGAGGATCGCCGTGAAGATCGAGACTGTAGCCCCCGGCGTAGGGAGCGTTGCGCGCGCAGGAAAAACCCGCCTCACGCGCGATAACCTCGATCATGTCGCCCAGAACACCGTCGGCGCTACGGCCGAAGCGATCGCCGATCACGATCGCCGGGGGTATTCCTTGATTCGTCAAGCGGAGCGGCGGCATCGAGTGGCAATCGAGCAGGATCGCGGTGCCGAAACGGGTTCGGGTCGCGGCCAGGGCGGAGGCCAGTCCGTCATGATAGGGCCTATGGATATCGGCGATGCGCCGGCCAAGCTCCCCGGACGAGAATTTGCGCCTCCACAACGGCGCTCCACCTCCGATGTGGCGCGGGACGAGTCCCAAGCCGCTCCGCGCGCGGCTCGAATGAATTAGTCCCCCCGGCGGTAAGCCCTCGATCATGCCGGCATCGATTTCGCGCGGATCGCGGTTGAGATCGATCCAGGCCCGCGCATGCTCCGCGACGAACACGGTTGCGCCGCGCGCTATTAAGGGCGCGACGAGCAGGTCGGCATGCCGATCCTCGAGCTGACGAAGTCTGGAAACCGGCACTGCCGCATCCGCGACCAGTGACGATGAATAATGCCGACCGGCATGAGGAACCGAAACGACCACGGGAAAAGCGGGAGCCGCCGGGCCATGGCGGGTAAAGGGAGGAGGTGCGGCGGCGTCGCTCACGGCGGCAATCTGGCGGACGTCGCGTTCTTTTGCAACGGAACCGGAGGCAAGCTGGAAAATATTAAGTCCTTGCCGCATAATAAGCGGGCGCGAATTGATTAAGCCTTTGGAACGACACACGATGATCCGTATCTTGCTGGCCGAGGATGATACATCGATGCGCGAATATCTTGCCCGCTCGCTGGAGAAGGTCGGCTATGCGGTCATGAGCGTCGATCGCGGCACATCGGCGTTATCCCTGATCGAATCCGAACGCTTCGACCTATTGCTGACCGATATCGTGATGCCGGAAATGGATGGCATCGAACTTGCCCAGCGCGCCGGCAAGATCGCGCCGGACATGCGCGTGATGTTCATTACAGGCTTCGCGGCGGTCGCTCTCAAGACGGGGGCGATCCAGCCTCAGGCCAAGGTGCTGTCCAAGCCATTCCATCTCCGCGATCTCGTGGCCGAAGTCGATCGACTGTTCGAAGTGGGGGATGCCTCGGGTCTCTGACACGGCTTGCGCGGCCGCGCGGGCTCGACTATCAGCCGTCGCCGTGGGCGTGTAGCTCAGTGGTAGAGCACTGTGTTGACATCGCAGGGGTCGCAAGTTCAATCCTTGCCACGCCCACCATTTTCTGAACATTTCCGCTGATCATGGGTTAGGCCGGTATCTTGCCTGTTCTGCCTCCACCACCTTTCGACCTGCTCGCCGGCGCAAGCCTTTTCATCGATTTCGACGGAACGCTTGTCGAGTTGATCGACCGGCCGGAAGAGGTTGTGGTGGATGAGGCGCTGCATGATCTGCTTGGGCGCATCGGTGTCGCGCTGTCCGGTAGGGTAGCAATAGTGAGCGGACGATCGATCGACCAGATCGACCATTTTCTCGGCGATAATGCGCGCTTGATGGCGGTTGGGGGCAGTCATGGCGTCGAACGGCGAATGCTGGGCGGCCGCCTGTCCCTGCCGGCTACGCAGCCGGATTTCGCTCCGGCTGCTGCCGCATTGGGCGATTTCGCCGCCCTACATCCGGGAACGATCGTCGAGCACAAGCGATATGGTCTTGCGCTTCATTACCGCATGGCGCCGGACGTGGAGGAAAAGGCGCGCCGGCTCATGGGCTCTCTCGCCGAGATGTTCAGTTTTGGGCTGCAAACGGGGAAGATGATGGTCGAGCTGAAGATCGCGGGTGGAAATAAGGGACAGGCGGTGACGGCCTTTATCGGGGAGCCGTCGATGGCGGGCACCCGGCCCTGGTTCATCGGTGACGATGTGACCGATGAGGACGGCTTCCGGGCGGCACAGACCCTGGGCGGCGGCGGAATATTGGTGGGCGAACCGCGTGAGACGGTCGCCACCTATTCGCTGCCTAACGTCGAGGCCGTGCGTGCTTGGCTGACGGAAGCGATCACCGACGCGGCGTGACGGCCACGCTCGATCTCTGGCCGATCGGCAACTGCCAGGCTGCCGCCCTGATAGATCGGCGCGGCCGCTTCGTCTGGGCCTGTACCCCGCGCATCGACGGCGAGCCGACCTTCTCCTCATTGCTCGACAGCAATCCTCCGGGAGGAGAGGGCGCACGGGGCTTTTGGGAGATCGACCTCGAGAACAGCGTGTCAACCACGCAGTCCTATCTTCGCAACACGCCGATCCTGATCACGCGCCACGAGGACGCCGATGGCAATGCGATCGAGGTGACCGATTTCTGCCCGCGCTTTCAACGCGCGGGACGAGTGTATCGTCCCGTTGCCTTCGTGCGCATCGTCCGACCCGCGGCAGGCAGTCCGCGCATCCGCGTTCGCCTTCGGCCCTCGCGTAACTGGGGCAGCGAGGATGCGGTTCGCACGCGCGGCTCCAACCATATCCGGTACATTCTGTCGGACTTGACGTTGCGTCTCACGACGAACGCGCCGGTGGGCTGGATCGAAGACGAGCGTCTATTCCGGCTCGAGCGAACGCTGCATTTCTTTCTCGGACCCGATGAGAGCTTCACCGACGATGTCCGGTCCACGACGGAATCGATGCTGGATCTTACCGTGCATGAATGGCGCCATTGGGTACGGGGACTTGCCATCCCGCTCGAATGGCAAGAGGCGGTGATCCGCGCGGCGATTACGCTCAAGCTCTGCCAGCACGAGGAAACCGGCGCGATCGTCGCGGCGATGACGACCTCGATTCCCGAGCACGCCGATAGCGGGCGCAATTGGGACTATCGGTACTGCTGGATCCGGGACGCCTATTATACCGTGCAGGCGCTCAATCGCCTGGGCGCGCTCGACGTGCTCGAATCCTACCTCGCCTATCTCCGTAACATCGTCGACAACGCGAAAGGCGGGCATATCCAGCCACTCTACGGCGTCGGCGGCGAAGCGACGATCGAGGAATATGAGGCAAGCTCGCTCGACGGCTATCGTGGCATGGGGCCGATCCGGATCGGCAATCAAGCCTATAGCCAGGTCCAGCATGATGCCTATGGCCAGATCATCCTGTCCAACGCGCAGGCCTTCTTCGACCAGCGGCTGTACCGCATGGCCGGTATCGAGGACTTCCGCGCGCTCGAGGAAGTAGGCGAGCGCGCCTGGGCGGTGCATGATCAGGCGGATGCCGGCCTGTGGGAGCTCAGGACCAAGAGCCATGTCCATACCTATTCGGTCGCGATGTGCTGGGCGGCCTGCGACCGGCTAGCCAATGCGGCCGAGGCGCTTGGGTTAGCGGATCGCCGCGATTTCTGGCAGCAGCGAGCCGATCATATCCGCGCGCTGATCCTCAAACGGTCATGGCGCGCCGATACGAACCGGCTCTCGGCCACTTTCGGCGGCGATGATCTCGACGCCAGCCTGATCCAGCTCCTCGACCTTCGTTTCCTCGCGCCGGACGATCCGCGCTTCTGTTCCACGCTCGCCGCTGTCGAGGAAGGGCTGCGGCGTGGATCGCATATGCTCCGCTACGCGACCGAAGATGATTTCGGTCTGCCGAAAACCGCTTTCAACGTGTGCACCTTTTGGCTGATCGAGGCGTTGCATTTCACGGGAAGGGATGCCGACGCCCGTGCTCTGTTCGATGAGATGCTGTCTCGCCGGACGGAAGCCGGGCTTTTGTCGGAGGATATCGATCCGGTGACCGGAGAACTTTGGGGCAATTATCCGCAGACCTATTCGCTGGTCGGCCTCATCAATTGCGCGGTGCTGCTGAGCAAGCCGTGGAGCAGCGTACGGTGAGGCGCGTCCCGTGACTCGCCTGATCGTCGTCTCCAACCGCGTCCAGCCGCCGAGTACGAATGGAGGCGGCGCGCAGGGCGGCCTCGCGGTGGCGTTGCAGGCGGCTTTGCGCGAATATAGCGGCTTCTGGTTCGGCTGGTCCGGCGGGGTCATCGAGCAATTTACAGGCCAGATCGATTTCCAGACGATCGACGGCGTGACCACGGTGACGGTCGACCTCGAGGAACAGGACATCGACGAATATTATAACGGCTACGCCAATCGCACACTCTGGCCGCTCTTCCATTACCGGATTGATCTCGCCGAGTTCGAACGTGATTTCGCGGGCGGCTATGCGCGGGTGAATGCGCGGTTCGCCGATACGCTCTCCCCGCTGGTCGAGGCCGATGATCTTGTTTGGGTACATGATTATCATCTTTTCCCGCTTGGCCGGGAACTGCGCGCGCGCGGAATCGCCAACCGGATCGGCTTCTTTCTGCACATTCCCTGGCCGCCGACCAATCTCCTCCTCTCGCTGCCCAATCACCGCGAATTGATCGAATCGCTGTTCGATTACGATGTTGTCGGATTCCAATGCGACAACTGGCGCGACAGCTTTCTCCATTATGTCGTCGACCAGATGGGGGCGGAAGTAACGCCCGACGGCTGGGTCTCCGCCGATGGGCGCGCCATCAAGGTCATAGATTGCCCGATCGGCATCGATTTCGAGTCATTCGTCGAGACCGTCAGTTTGCCCGCCGCGCGCTATGCCCGCTATCGCGCTGGGCAGAGTGCATCGGGCCGCGACATGATTATCGGCGTTGACAGGCTCGATTATTCAAAGGGGCTCGAGGAGCGCTTTCTCGGCTATGAGCGCTTTCTCCGCAATCGTCCCGACCAGCATGGCGAGATCTTCCTTCTCCAGATCGCACCACCCTCGCGCGAGGATGTGCAGAGCTATCAGCAAATCCGCGCAAGCCTCGATGCGCTATCCGGCCGTATCAATGGCGAGTTCGCCGATTTCGACTGGGTACCAATCCGTTACGTCAATCGTGGCTATCCGCGCGACCAGCTTGCGGGCATTTATCGCGCGGCGAAGGTGGGGCTGGTGACGCCGCTGCGCGACGGCATGAACCTCGTCGCCAAGGAATATGTCGCGGCGCAGGATCCGGAGGATCCCGGCGTGCTTATTCTCTCCGAATTCGCCGGCGCCGCGCGGCAGTTGACCGAGGCGGTGCTGGTCAACCCCTACAGTCCCGACGAAGTTGCCGACGCGATCCAGTTGGCGCTCAACATGCCCCGTCAGGAACGGATCAGGCGTTGGCAAGCGCTTTACGCCAATGTCCGCGACGAGGATGTGATGTGGTGGCGCCGTCGTTTCACTGATGCGCTGGTCGCTCAGGACGCCAGTTCGACTGACTTGTTGGCGGCACCCAGTTGTAGCTGACGCCGCCTGGGCAGGGCCTCCGGCATCTCCGCCCTGACGAACGCCAGCATGGCTTCACGGACATCGCAACGCAGATCGAACGTCTTGTCGGCATTGGCGGCGGTCATCAGTGCGCGGACCTCGATCGTCTCGTCACCCATGTCAGTGACCTGCAGATTGAAGAAACGGCCGTCCCAGCGCGGGTTGGCACGCACGATGTCTTCGAACTTGGCACGCAGGCGTCCGATATCCGTGGCCGGATCGAGCCGCCAATGGACCGCGCCCAGCAAGGCGCTGGTTTGACGGGTCCAGTTCTGAAAGCACTCTTCAAGGAATTTGGTGATCGGCACGACCAGCCGCCGCTCGTCCCAGAGCTTTAGCACCACGTAGGTGAGGCGGATTTCCTCGACCCGACCCCATTCGCCGGCAACGATCACGACATCGTCGATGCGGATCGGCTCGGTAAAGGCGAGCTGGATACCAGCGATCAGGTTTTTGAGCGCCGGTTGCGCCGCCGCGCCCACGGCAAGGCCGGCGAGACCCGCAGACGCGATCAGCGTGACGCCGATCGTGCGAACGCCGGGAATGGTCATCAGCATCATGCATATTGTTAGAAAGACAATGAGCAGCGCTGTAATCTTTGAGAGGATACCGATCCGTGTATGGCGCCGCCGGGCAGCGAGATTGTCGGGGGCGGTGATGTCCGCCTTGCGAATAAGGATATCGGACAGCGCGCTGAGCAGGGCAATGGCCATCCAGCCGATCAGTGCCGGAACCACGATCGCGGTGGCCTGCTGCCAAAACGGTGCGGCGATGTCGGACAGCGGGACGATGCGCTCCGTCAGGTTGAGAGCGATGGCGACGCAGACCCAGGCCAGCGGCCGCTTGACGCGAGCGAGCAGGACATCGTCGGTCATGCTCCTGCTTCGCGTCGCCAAGCGGCCCAGGAGGACGGTCGAAAGCCGCGCCGCCACTAGCGCCACTATGATCGCGAGAAGGTAAAGCCCAGCGGTTATGGCTTCGTCGGGAAAGGCCGCGAGCCAGCGAGGTCGATCCAGCATCGCCGCAATACCGGTTGCGTCGGGCTAAGTTCCGCTTTTTTCGATAAAACGTTCGGTCGCTTCGATAATGCCGTCGTACACAAGATCGAGATCCCCGTCGCCAATGCAGTAAGGCGGCATCGTATAGACAGTGTTGCCGAGCGGCCTGACAAGCAGGTTCCGCTCCCGAAAATGGGCGGAGAGGCGCAGCCCAAGCTGTGACAGATAATCGGCTTTGCCCTCGTCCAGCTCGAAAGCGGTGATGGTGCCGATCCGGCGGATGTTCCGGATGCCCCGCAGCTCGCGAAGCCTGTCGAGCTGAAGCGCTTGCCGAGCGCCGAGCGAAGCCACCCGCTCCAGCACCGGCTCCTCCCGCCAGATCGCGAGATTGGCGTTGGCGGCCGCGCAGGCGATCGGATTGGCGGTGTAGCTCGAGGAATGGAAGAACATATCGGCGCGATCGTCGGAGCGATGCGCGTCGAAGATCGGCGGCGTGGCGATCGTGACCGCGAGCGGCAGCGCACCGCCGGTGATGCCTTTCGACAAGCAAAGAATGTCGGGCACCACCCCCGCTTGCTCGCAGGCGAGCAGCGTGCCGGTGCGGCCCCAACCGGTCATCACCTCGTCGGCGATGAAGAGAACGCCGTGCCGAGCGCATATCGTCCGCATCTCGGTCAGGACGGAAGGTGGATAGATCAGCATCCCGCCCGCGCCCAGCACCAGCGGCTCGACGATCATCGCGGCGGGCGCTTCGCTCGCACAGGTGCGCTCGAGCGCATCGAGCGTCGCCCGCTCCGTGCCCGGGTTGGGGAAGGGCAGGCGCGCCACATCAAACAGCAGCGGCTGATAGGCCTGATTGAAAATCCCACGCTCGCCGACCGACATGCCGCCGATCGTGTCGCCATGATAGCTGTGCTCCATGACGATGATGCGGTGGCGGGGCTCCTTGCGGTTGCGCCAGTAGCCGAGCGCCATCTTGAGCGCGACCTCGACGCCGGTCGATCCGCTGTCGGAGAAGAAGACATGCGCGAGCGGTTCGGGCAGCAGATCCAGCAGGCCATGCGCCAGCGTTTCCGCCGGTTCATGGGTGTGGCCGGCGAAAATGATTTGATCGAGCTTCCCGGCCTGCTCAGCGATCGCGGCCACGATCCTGGGATGGCAATGGCCATGCGTCGTGACCCACCAGGAGGAGATGGCGTCGATGATCCGCGTCCCTTCGGCCGTGAAAAGCGCCGCGCCCTCGGCGCGCGCGATCAACGGAATCGGCTCGCTTAGCCCGTGCTGGGTGAAGGGATGCCAGACCGGCGAGCTCATGGCAGGAAATCGATCACGTCGAAGCCACGGGCGAAGCCCTCCGCAAGCGTCGCGGCATCGAGTGGATCGAGCGGATCGAGACGACCGAGCCGCCGCACTTCACCGATCTCGCAGATGATCGCCTCGCTGTCCTCGTTAGCCTCGCCGACGAAGGCGATCCCGTGGATCATCACCTGCCGCATGCGCAACGCCTCGATCGTCAGCAGGCTGTGATTGATCGTGCCCAGCGTGGTGCGCGCGACGATCACGACCGGCATACCCCAGCGCTCAAAAATGTCGGCGTAAAGGATGGAGCGGGTCAGCGGCACGAGCGCGCCGCCCGCGCCTTCGATTACCAGTGGGCCGTGGACGTCGGGCAGGGCAAGGCGATCGGGGTCGATCGTGACCCCGTCGATCATGGCCGCGCGATGCGGTGAGCAGGGCGTGTTGAGCCGATAGACCTCGGGCAGGACGCGTCCGGCGGGCAGGCCCGAAAGGCGCGCCACCAGCGCAGAATCTCCGCCGTTCTCGAGGCCGGCCTGGATTGGTTTCCAGTAGCTCGCATCCAGCGCGGCGGCGAGCGCAGCGGCGAACACCGTCTTGCCGACATTCGTGTCGGTGCCCGTGATCACGAAGCGGGGCGTCATGGCTTCAATTCCCTCAATTTGTCGCCCAACGCTCCTATGTCGCCCTCGCCGACATTGAGCGTGATCGAGATGCGCAGGCGCGAGGTGCCCTTGGGCACCGTTGGCGGCCTGATTCCCCTGACATCGAAGCCGACGGCCTGAAGCGCCCCGGCGATGCGCATGGTCTCGGCATCGTCGCCGATGACGAACGGGATGATCTGCGAACCGCTCGTCGCGCCCAATCGCTCTCCGGCGATACCGATCAGCCGATGAAGCCTCTCGCGTCGCTCAGGCAACCGGATCAGCTTCAGCGCGGCCCGAACGGCCGCCGCCATCAACGGGGAAGGGGCGGTGGAGAAGATGAAACTTCGGCCGGTGTTGATCAGCATGTCGGTGATCACGTTCGACGCGAGCACCAACGCGCCCTCACATCCCAGCGCCTTTCCGCATGTCACCAACCGAATGACATTATCTCTGCCAGCCAATCCGGCGGCGAAGCCGCGATTTTCCGATCCGAACACGCCCGCCGCATGGGCCTCGTCGATCACCAGGAAGGCATCGTGCCTGTCCGCGATCTCGGCCAGCGCCGCGATGGGCGCGCAATCCCCGTCCATGCTGTAGAGGCTTTCGACGGCGATCCACGCCCGGCCCTTGCCGCCTTTCGCGCGCCAGCCAGTGATTGCGTCCTCCACCGATTGCGCTTCGTTATGCGCCGTCGCCTGCTTGGCGGCGAAACTCAGGCGCATTCCGTCATGCACGCTGGCATGGATCAGCGCGTCGTGGACGATCAGGTCGTGCCGGTCTGGTAAGGCCGCAAAGAGCGTGCTGTTGGCGGCGAAACCGTTGGCGAAGAACAATGCGCTTTTGCTTCCGAAGAAGGACGCCGCCTCCGCCTCCAACGCTTCATGCTCGGGATCATTCCCCCTCAGCAGCCGCGACCCGCCCGCCCCGATCGCCACGCCGCGATCGATCGCCTCGCGAACGGCGGTACGAAGCTCCGGCGCATTCGCCAGCCCCAGATAATCGTTTGACGAGAAATCGAGGCCGGTTCGTGGGGCCAGCCGGCGAAGGCGATTTTCCTGCTCGAATCGAACTAACGTTCCCTGATGGTGGTCCAAAATCGACATGACCTCACCTATGGCGATTTTTCGGATGGCAGAACAGATTTTATAGGTTAGACGCCGGCCTCTCCCCCAGGAATGGCGATTTGGAAGTCACGTCACGCGGCTTCCTGTAACTAACAAGGAAGTCGTCCATGACGTCTTATGTCGATCGTGCGGGTTTGAGCGTTGCGGCCGAGTTGGCCGATTTCATCGAGGCGAAGGTGCTGCCTGGCACCGGCGTGACCGCGGCGGCCTTCTGGAGCGGTTCGGCGCGGATCTTCGACACTTTCGCGCCGGAGAACAAGGCACTGCTCGCCAAGCGCGACGACATCCAGGCCAAACTCGATGCCTGGCACAAGGAACGGCGCGGCAAGCCGGTCGATCAGGTCGAATATCAGGCTTATCTGCGGGAGATCGGCTATCTGGTGCCGGAGCCCGCGCCTTTTACGATCACGACCGAGAATGTCGATGACGAAGTCGCAACCATGGCGGGCCCGCAGCTCGTGGTGCCGGTCCTCAACGATCGCTTCGCGCTCAATGCCGCCAATGCGCGCTGGGGCAGCCTCTATGACGCGCTCTACGGCACCGATGCGATTTCCGGATCGGCGAAGCCCGGCGGCTATGATGCCGAACGCGGCACACGGGTGATCGCGCGCGCCAAGGAGTTCCTCGACGACGCGATCCATGGCTGGGCCGTCGCGCTCAAGGGCACCAGCCATCCGGCGCTGGTGGGCCGCAAGCCGGGCGGGCTGCTGTTCCGCCACAATGGCCTGCATATCGAGCTGGTGATCGATCCGGGCGATATCATCGGACGCGAGGATCCGCACGGCATCGCCGACGTCATCCTCGAATCGGCGCTGACGACCATCTGCGACCTCGAAGATTCGATCGCGGCGGTCGATGCCGAGGACAAGGTCGCCGCCTATGCGAACTGGCTCGGCCTCATGCGGGGCGATCTGGAGGCCAGCTTCCAGAAGGGCGGCAAGACGATGATCCGCTCACTGGAGCCCGATCGCGAATGGACCGCACTCGACGGTTCGACCTTCGTGCTGCCCGGCCGCAGCCTGCTGTTCGTGCGCAATGTCGGCCATCTCATGACCACGCCGGCCGTGAAGCTGGCGGACGGGTCCGAGGCGCCGGAGGGCATTCTCGATGGCATTGTCACCAGCCTGATCGCGATCCACGATCTGCGCGGGCTGGGCCATTACCGGAACAGCCGCAAGGGCTCGGTCTATATCGTCAAGCCCAAGATGCACGGGCCGGAGGAAGCCGGCTTCACCAACCGCCTTTTCGACGCCATCGAGGATCTGCTGGGCCTTGCCCGCCATACGATCAAGGTCGGCGTGATGGACGAGGAGCGGCGCACCTCGGCCAATCTCGCCGCGTGCATCGAGGCGGTGAGGAACCGCATCGTCTTCATCAACACCGGCTTCCTCGATCGTACCGGCGATGAGATGCACACCTCGATGCAGGCCGGCCCGATGATCCGCAAGGGTGCGATGAAGGAAAGCGCCTGGATCAAGGCCTATGAGAGCCGCAACGTTCAGATCGGCCTCGCTTGCGGGCTGTCCGGCAAGGCGCAGATCGGCAAGGGCATGTGGGCCGCGCCCGATCGCATGGCCGACATGATCGAACAGAAGATCGGCCACCCCAAATCCGGCGCCAACACCGCCTGGGTTCCCTCGCCGACGGCGGCGACGCTGCACGCGCTGCATTATCATCAGGTCGACGTTTTTGGCCGCCAGCGGGAGCTCGCGCGCGAAACAACCCCGACGCTTGACGCGTTGCTGACCATCCCGGTCTCACCAGGCACCAACTGGTCCGAACGGGAGATCGCCGAGGAGCTCGACAACAATGCCCAGGGCATTCTCGGATATGTGGTGCGCTGGATCGATCAGGGAATCGGTTGCTCGAAGGTTCCGGACATCAACGATATCGGTCTGATGGAGGATCGCGCGACGCTGCGCATCTCCTCGCAGCATATGGCGAACTGGCTGCTGCATGGTGTATGCACGCGGGAGCAGGTCGACACCGCATTCGCCAAGATGGCGGCCAAGGTCGACGCGCAGAACGTGGGCGATCCGTTTTACAAACCAATGGCGGGGAACGAGGCAAGGAGCCTCGCCTTCCAGGCGGCACGCGCGCTTGTTTTCGAAGGCCTGACCCAGCCCAATGGCTACACCGAGCCGCTGCTCCATGCCTGGAGGCAAAAGGCCAAGGCGGCGGGGTAGAGCCGGCGCGGGATTCTATTCGTCCGAACTGGCGATGTAGACCCGGTTGCGCCCGTCATTCTTGGCGCGATAGAGCGCCGTATCGGCGGCCTTGAGGATAGCGGATCCGTTGGGGCGACCTTCAAGGGCCGCGATGCCCGCGGAGAAGGTGACCTTGCCGAGCTTGGCGCCGGTCGAGGTGATCTTCAGGTCGAGCTTGCCGACCCGCTCGCGGACATCGTTCAATTCCGCGGCGGCACCCTCGGGCGCCACGCCGTCGAACAGCATCACGAATTCCTCGCCGCCGAAACGCGCAACGAACAGCCGGTCGCTATTCTTTTTCGCCAGCGAGGAAGCGACGAACTTGATCACTTCGTCCCCGACCAGATGGCCGTGGGTGTCGTTGATCACCTTGAACTTGTCGATATCGCAGATCGCGATTGAAAGCGGCGTCCCATTGACACGCGCATTTTCGATCGCGTCTTTCAACTGCCGATCCATGCTGCCGCGATTGGGCAGGCCGGTCAGCGGATCGGTGTCGGCCTGCTTGCGTGCCTCTGCGAGATTGCCGCGGAGCTGGGTGATTTCCTCGCTCGAAACGCGCAGTTTCTCTTCGACCTCTCGTGATTTTTCGATCATCGTCTTGGTGAGCGTGATCAGTTCGTCCACCGTGCGAACGGTGGTTTCCGGATCTTCGAGCGCCGCGCGATTTTCCTCGAGCGAGTCGCCGTAGGAACGGACATCCTGGCTGGAACGGTGGAGCAGGGTCAGAATGGTGTTGAGTTGCGCCTGCGCGCCGCTCGCCATCTGGCCGAGATCCTCCGCGGACATCTCGACGCTGCGCTGCGCTATGATGGAAGCCACCGAGACTGCGGTCAGCCCGCCCGATTTCAGCGCGCGGTCGACCTGGCTGTTGAGTTCCCCGTCATTGGCGGTGAGATATCGATGGCAGACGTCGAAATTCTCCGGTGTCGGCTCGAGACTGTTCTCGAACAGCAGGGAGCCGATCTTGTCGTAAAGATTTCGCCATGGTCCGGGCGACGTCTCTTGCACAGCCCTAGTGGTCAAAGGTTAGCTCCCCAGCGATGCCAAGATGGCTGGCCCTGATAACGAAGGATTTTTGCTGAACAAGCATCGATAAATCCCACCTGGTCATCTTGCCCCATATTTTGGCGGCACTGGTCCCGTTGCTGCCAGAAGATGATCCAGGTTAAACGAGAAGTTTTATAGTGTTCCAAATGCTTATGGTTAACAAACACCTTGTTTTGTTGATTTCGTGACCGAAACGATGGTTAAGGACTGTTGCTTATATGCAACGCTCAGGCACGGGTGATCAGGGGAAAAGCGGCCGGAATTCGGCGAGGATCGATTCATAGAGCGTCCGCTTGAAGGGCACGATCAGATGCGGAAGTTCTTCAGCCGCCACCCATCGCCAGGCACGGAATTCCGGTTCGGCGGTATCGAGATGCACGTCGGTATCCGTGCCGAGGAAACGGCCGAGGAACCAGTGCTGGCGTTGTCCGCGATAGCGGCCCTTCCAGAGCTTGCCGACGAGATCGGCGGGAAGGTCGTAAAGAAGCTCCTGACGCGATCGCGCGATGATTTCCACGAGATGGGAGGCGATTCCGGTCTCTTCCTGAAGTTCACGCAGGGCCCCTGCCTCGGGTTCCTCGCCTTCGTCGAGTCCCCCCTGGGGCATCTGCCATGCCTCAAGCGTTGAATCCCTTCGCTGGCCCACCCAAACCCGGTTTTCGGAGTTGAGCAGCATGATCGCCGCTGCTGGCCGATAGGGGAGGGATGTCGGGTCGTTCATTGAAAACACGTCCTTTCGCCTTGATCACGCCTTTCCGTACCCCATCTCCTTCGAAAGGGAGCGGCCCAAGACGAGGTGGATTGGGCCAATGATTTTCTTGCTTTGCTGCGCTATATTGCAGCGGTAGGGGCAAGCAATAATTTCGGAGCTTTGTGACAATGGCAACTGCCGCACGCGAATTGACCCCAGCCGAGGCGTCGGCGCATCCGACGGCTGAATCGGTCGTCGTCCGCTTTGCCGGAGACAGCGGCGACGGGATGCAGTTGACCGGCGGACAGTTCACGCTATCGACCGCGCTCGCGGGGAACGACCTCGCGACCTTCCCCGATTTCCCGGCGGAGATCCGTGCTCCGCAGGGCACGTTGTTCGGCGTCTCGGCCTTCCAGATCAATTTCGGCTCCACGGCGATCGAGACCGCCGGCGACGAACCCGACGTGCTGATCGCCATGAACCCGGCGGCGCTCAAGACCAATGTCGGCGCGTTGAAGCCAGGCGGCCTGATCATCGCCGACGAGGGCGAGTTCGGCGCGCGCAATCTCGCCAAGGCGGGCTATGAGGTGTCGCCGCTTGTCGACGGCAGCCTGGCAAAATGGCAGGTGCTGGCGTTCAACATCTCGCAGCTCACCCTGGATTCGGTGAAGCCGTTCGGGCTCGGCAACAAGGAAGCGCTCCGCTGCAAGAATATGTGGACGCTGGGGCTGGCACTCTGGATGTTCGACCGTTCGCGCGAGCCGATCGTCGACTGGCTGAAGGCCAAGTTCGCCAAGGCGCCCGAACTGGCCGAAGCCAATATCGCGGCGCTCAACGCGGGCCACGCCTATGGCGAGACGGCCGAGATGTCGGCACCGCTCAAGCAGCATCATATCGATGCAGCGCCCGCCGAGCCGGGCCTTTACCGCACCGTCACCGGCGCGGAATCGATCTCGATGGGGCTGGTCGCGGGCGCGCGGCTGGCGGGGCTGAAGATGTTCTTCGGCGGCTATCCGATCACCCCGGCCTCTGCGATCCTGCACCATCTCTCCCGCCTCAAGGAATATGAGGTCACGACCTTCCAGGCCGAGGACGAGATCGCCGCGATCGCCAGCGCGATCGGTGCCTCCTATGCCGGATCGCTCGGCGTCACCTCGTCATCGGGCCCCGGCATTGCGCTCAAGGGTGAAGCGATGGGGCTTGCGGTGATGACCGAGCTGCCGCTGGTGATCGTCAATTCGCAGCGCGGCGGCCCCTCGACCGGCCTTCCCACCAAGACCGAGCAGTCGGACCTCTACCAGTCGATCTATGGCCGCAACGGCGACACACCGATGCCGGTGATCGCCGCGCGCTCACCCGCCGACGCGTTCGACTGCGCGATCGAGGCGGTGCGGATCGCGACCCAGTTCATGACTCCGGTGATCCTCCTGACCGACGGTTATATCGCCAATGCGGCCGAGCCGTGGAAGGTGCCCGACATGTCGGGCTATGAGTCCTTCCCGGTCTCGTTCCTTGAGGAAGTGCCCGCGACCGGCTTCAAGCCTTACGGTCGCGATGGCAAGCTGGCGCGGCCATGGGTGAAGCCCGGCACGCCCGGCCTGCTCCATCGCATCGGCGGCATCGAGAAGCAGGTCGATACCGGCCATATCGATTACAGTCCGGCCAATCACCAGGCAATGACCGACATCCGCAAGGCCAAGGTCGACGGCATCGCCGATCATATCCCGGAGCAGGAGGTCACGCTCGGCAACGCGACCGGAAAGCTGGTGCTGGTCGGCTGGGGCTCGACCTTCGGCCCGATCCATCAGGCGGTCCGCCGCCAGCGCGCCACGGGCCACGACGTCCATCACATTCATCTGCGCCACATCTGGCCGCTGCCGAAAAACCTTGGCACGCTGCTCAGAGGCTATGAAAAGATCATCGTGCCCGAGATGAACACCGGCCAGCTCAAGACCGTGCTGCGCGACCAGTTCCTCGTCGATGCAAGGCCGCTGACCAAGGTATCCGGCCAGCCCTTCCGCATCGCCGAGATCGAGGCAGCGATCGAGGCGGCGTTGGGATGACTCGCGCGCGTGCGCGTAGGGGCGCGACTTTTGTGACTTTTGGACGGATATGACATGAACGAGATGACCCCGATCAAGACCACGCCCAAAGATTGGGAGACCGATCAGGAGGTGCGCTGGTGCCCCGGCTGCGGCGACTATGCGATCCTGAAGGCGGTCCAGCGGACCATGCCGGAGCTTGGCGTGAAGCCGGAGAACACCGTGTTCATCTCCGGCATCGGTTGCTCGAGCCGCTTCCCTTACTATATGGAGACTTACGGGTTCCACACGATCCACGGCCGCGCGCCCGCGGTGGCGACGGGCGTGAAGCTCGCTAATCCCGATCTCGACGTCTGGATCGTCACCGGCGACGGCGATGCGCTGTCGATCGGCGGCAACCATACGATGCACCTTTTGCGCCGCAATCTCGATTGCCAGATTCTGTTGTTCAACAACGAGATTTACGGGCTGACCAAGGGGCAGTATTCGCCAACCAGCCGGGTCGGCACCCGTTCGCCCTCGACGCCGTTCGGGTCGGTCGATCGCTCGGCCAGCCCGTGCAGCTATGCGTTGGGATCGGGCGCGCGGTTCATCGCGCGCGGCATCGATACGCACAAGAACTTGCCGACCGTGCTCAAGGCCGCGCATGCCCACAAGGGCGCGAGCTTCGTCGAGATCTACCAGAACTGCATCGTCTATAATGACGACGTGTTCGCGCCGTTCACCGAGAAGGCTAACGCGTCAGCCAATCAGGTCTGGCTGGAGAATGGCGAGCCGATCCTGTTCGCGGGCGGCACCAAGGGCATCCATCTCGACCGGTACGATCTTAAGCTGGTCGTGGTCGACGTCGTCGACGGCAAGTGGCAGGAAGCCGGCGTGATCGTGCATGACGAGACCAACAAGGGCGTCGCCCAGATGCTGATCGACATGCGGCTTGAGGATGGCTTTCCGATGGCGCTTGGCGTGATCTATCAGGATCCGGCGCCGACCTTTGATAGTGCTGTTATCGAACAAAATCTCGCCGCCGCCAGGGGCAAGACCCCCGATCTCCAGGCGCTCATCTCCAAGGGCCAGACCTGGCAGGTCGACAAGGAGCCGCACCCGTCCTGATCGGGCCGCTCAATCCGGCTTTTTATTCTGTTCCGCCTTCTTGCGGTCGTTGTTTCGCGCCATGAGATAGAGCAGCGGCGTCAGGCCAAGGATCGCGCCCATGACAAGACAGATCAGCCGTCCGCGCTCGGCGATCTGCTCGGGCGACCCTTGTGCCCGCATTGCATAGAGATAGAAATAAGCCAGTCCGAACTCGACGGCAGCGATCAATAGCAGCGTCCGTTTGCGATAGGACATCAGACATCTCCCCAAATGTCTTGAAACTGATCGCGCAATAGCGTCGTTACGGGACCATGTCGAACCTGAGGACACTCGCTTGGACAATCTGACGCACAGCATGGTCGGCGCGGTCCTGGGGCAGATGGGGCTCAAGCGTCGCTCGGGCCTGGCCATGCCGACGCTGATCATCGCGGCTAACATTCCCGATATCGATGCCACATGCGCCATCTGGGGCACACAATCCCTGGCGATGCGGCGCGGCTTGACGCATGGGCCGCTCGCCTTGCTGCTGCTGCCGCTGGCCGTGACCGGGCTGATGATCGCCTTCGATCGCTGGCAGGCGCGGCGGGAGGCACGTCCTCACCAGCGATTGCCCGTCAGACCGGCGTGGCTGCTGATCCTGGCCTATATCGGCACACTGAGCCATCCCGCGCTCGATTGGCTCAACAGCTATGGTATCCGCCTGCTCGAGCCATTTTCGAGCAGATGGTTCTATGGCGACACACTCTTCATCATCGACATCTGGCTATGGGCGCTGCTGATCGCGGGCTTCTGGGTATCCCGAAGGAAGGAGCGACGCGGCGATCCCCGCTGGGCCGCGCCGGCGCGGGCAACCTTCGCCGCGGCTTGTATCTATGTCCTCGCAAACGGGCTGATCACGGTCCATGCCGAGCGCGAGACCGCCCGGTTGCTGGCCTCTCGATCCGCGGGGCCTGTTCTGGTCGTTGCCAATCCCGTTCCGGTCAGATTCTGGAGCCGAGCGATGTTGTGGCGTGATGATCATGTGTATGGCGAAGGTCATTTTTCGCTTCTGGACGGCACTGTCATCGAACGCCGATCGACGCCTACCGGCATGCATGATCCGCGTATCGCGGAGATTCGCGACACTAACCCCGATGCGCGCGCATTCCTGTTCTGGTCCCGGATGCCCGTGGCGCGGATCGAGGGACGTGAACTCATGCTGACCGATCAGCGGTTCCGCGGCTTGCCGGTGGCAAAATCCTTCACGGTTCGCGCGTCGTTGCCATGACTGCCCCGGTCATTCTCTGGTATCGGCAGGATCTGCGGCTGTCGGATCAGGCCGCACTGGCGGCGGCGGCGGAAGAGGGCCCGGTCGTGCCGGTCTACATCCTTGATGACGAGACGCCGGGCGACTGGCGTATTGGTGGAGCGCAGCGCTGGTGGCTACACCACAGCCTCGATACGCTGGACAGGACGTTGCGTGGTAGCGGGTCACGCTTGATCCTGCGTCGGGGCGTGGCGCATGAGGAACTGGCGACGCTCGCCAAACAGATTGGCGCGTGTCGAGTCCACGCCCTTCGTCACTATGAGCCGTGGTGGAAAAAGGCCGAGGAAGCGATAGGCAGGACGCATGATCTTTGCCTGCACGATGGCAATTATCTGTCGCCGCCGGCGAATGTGCTGAGCGGATCACACAGGCGCTACCGCATCTTCACGCCGTGGTGGCGCGCTCTGAAGCAGCATATGCCCCCGGAAAAGCCGCGTCGTGCGCCCGCGCATATTCCGGTGCCGCCCAAATGGCCGAAAAGCGACAGGCTTTCTGAACTGAAGCTGCCGCCGATCAAGCCGGATTGGGCGGCCGGCTTCGGCGAGGGCTGGATTCCCGGCGAGCAAGGCGCGCAGGCCGCGCTCGACCATTTCCTGCCCGAGCTCGAAAATTATGAGCTAGTGCGGAACCTGCCGTCGCAAGGGGGCAACTCGCGGCTCTCCCCGCATCTGCATTTCGGCGAAATCTCGCCCGCGACCGTCTGGTATCGCTGCGCCGCAAAGGCCCATGCGAAGGCAGAACCTTTTCTGCGCGAGGTCGGCTGGCGCGATTTCAGCGCCAATGTCATCGACCAGTTTCCCGACTACGGGTGCCGCAACGGGCGGGACGGCTACAAGGTTCTCTGGCGAACCGGCGAGGAGGCCCAGGCGGATTTCGACGCCTGGACCAAAGGCCGCACCGGCTATCCCATCGTCGATGCGGGAATGCGCCAGCTTTGGGCGACCGGCTGGATGCACAATCGGGTGCGGATGATCGCCGCTTCCTTCCTCACCAAGCATCTGCTGATCGACTGGCGGCGCGGCGCGCGTTGGTTCTGGGATACGCTGCTCGATGCCGACTATGGCAACAACAGCCAGAACTGGCAGTGGGTCGCCGGGAGCGGAGTGGACAGCAATCCCTTCGGCCGGATCATGGCGCCGCTTGCCCAATCGGAAAAATTCGATGCCGCGGATTATATTCGCCGTTGGGTGCCGGAGCTTGCGAAGCTGAACAATGATGTGATCCATGATCCGCACGGGAAGGGCCGCACGCCAAAGGGCTATCCCGAACCCCTGATCGGTCACAGGGCAGGGCGGGAGCGGGCGCTGGGTGCCACGCGATAATATCCTGTCCAGCGGCTTAACCGTTGATCTTCAACGCCCGCTAAGGGGTAGGGGCTAGCTCCCGGCCATCAGTGGGAGAAGAAAGTCCCGTGAACGTTGCAATGTCGTCCGCGCTCTCCGGGATAAGAGCCAATCTTGCCCGCATAAACGAAAGCGCATCGCGCGTGGCGGGGCAGAACTCCGATCCCATCGTCGAAGTCGTCGAGCAGGTCGGCATAAAGGCCAACTTCGAGGCCAATGTTTCCGTTCTCGATGCGGCCAGGGACATGGAGCGCAGCACAATTCGTCTCTGGGCCTGACGCTTCCGTCGCAAAGCACTGGCGCCGTAACGATTGGTATCGCTTTGGTTATCTATTGGCGGACATGTTATAAGGCGGGCGCCCAAGAGAGAACGTACGGCTGAGGAGCAGGGGCCGGGCAGGTCGCTGCGGCGGAGTCGACAATGGTGTTCAGGGTGGCGTTTCTTATAGGGTTTTTGATGGCGGGGGCTGGCGTTCGGGCTCAGCCGAACAGCTATGTCGAAGGCCAGGTGTGGGAATATAAGACCCGCCCGGCCGATGCGGGGTCGCTGCTCAAGATCCAGAAGATCGATACCGATCCACGGCGCGTCGAAAATCGCACTATCTATCACATCAGCATCATCAATGTACGCCTGAACGATCCATCGGTGCGGCGCGAGATCAGTCACGTGCCCGTGAGTCGCGAGGCGCTGGACGACAGCGTGACGCGGGAGATCCCTGGCCGCCCGCCCTTTCCCGATGCGAGCGAAGGCATAGCGGCCTGGCGGCAGGCAAAGGGCGGGGTCTTCACCATCCCGATCGCCAAGATCATCGACGTCGTCGAGCAGACCATGGCGAAGATGCCCGCGCCTCAACAGTGACCGCAACGCCCCCTCCCGGCGACAAATGGGAGAGGGCGCGGCCGAAAGCCCGATACGCCGGCCTTCGACGACAAAGTCATGTCCGCGCTCAGGCTGAGCCTGTCGAAGCCTGACACCCTTCGACAAGCTCAGGGTGAGCGCGGACAATAGTTCTAGCGTGATGCCAGCGTGCAGCCGGTTTTCGGTTTGGCCGGCCGGTATGCCACGCGCTTGACCCGCTTCGTCGGAACCGGCGGCGGAGTGTAGGCAGCGGGGCGGGCGGTCGTTTCGGTCTGGGCGAGGCGCGCCCGCACACGGGCCGCCTCGATCAGCGCGTTGATGCCGTCGCGGGTCGCGCGGGCATCCTGCGCCTCATTATCGTCCATCGCCTTTGCCAGCTCGGGCAGGCGGCGTTCGGCCTCGGCAAGTTCGGCCGCGCCGGCGCGAGCGACGCCTGGCTCGCTGCGCGCGGCCATGATCTGGTCGCGCATCTGTTCGACAAAGGCTCGATCGCTCTTTTCGGCGAGCGCCGGGGCTGCGAGCGAGAGCATGGCGATCCCGCAAATCAGAGATGTTCTGTTCATATCGTCTCTCCTCCTCAACGCCCGCTCTGCGCCATGGCGAGCGCGAGTTGGGCATAGGCGTCCGCCTCGCGGGCGGCATAATAAGCGTGGTGCTCGTGGCTCTTGCGAAGCTGGTGGCGGGCGCGGTCGAGCGCGGCGGCGGCCTTGCCCTGGACGCCCGGCGCGCGTTCCCCGGCTCCAGCGGCCCATGCCGTCTCGATCCGGGCATCGGCCTCGGCGATCGCATCGCGGGCCCGGGCTTTGTCGCTGGCCAGCGCGGTGCTGGGTGCCGCCAACAAGGCTGTCGTCAGCAGCATCGTCATCTTACTCTTTTTCATACGCTCCTCCGTGATCAGCCGTTTCGGGGCCGTCATCAGTGCGAACGAGCGGGCGCGTCGATTTAATCCCGCCGCCGCCGAAATAATCACGCAGCGGCTCTGGGCGCTGTGGCGAGGGGCGGGCTATAGGAACATCGAATCGTTATCAGCGCCGGGGGAGGCAAAGGCCCATGAAATTCTTCGTCGATACCGCCGACACCAAGGAAATCGCCGATCTTGCCGCCACCGGCCTGCTCGACGGCGTGACCACCAATCCCTCGCTGATTCACAAATCGGGCCGGAAATTCATCGAGGTGGTCGAGGAAATTTGTGGCCTCGTCGAAGGGCCGGTCTCGGCCGAGGTGGTCGCGCTCGATCACGACACGATGATGAAGGAAGCGGCAATCCTCCGGAAGATCGCCGGGAATGTGGCGATCAAGGTGCCGCTAACCATCGACGGGCTCAAGACCTGCAAGAAGCTCTCGGATGATGGCGTGATGGTCAATGTCACGCTCTGCTTCTCCGCCAATCAGGCGCTGCTGGCGGCCAAGGCGGGGGCGAGCTTCATCTCGCCTTTCGTCGGACGGCATGACGACAATGGCTTCGACGGGATGCAACTGATCAGCGACATCCGCACCATCTACGACAATTATGATTTCCGTACCGAGATCCTTGTCGCCAGCGTGCGGCATCCGGTGCATGTGCTGGAGAGCGCCAGGATCGGCGCCGACGTAATGACCGCGCCGCCTGCCGTGATCCGCGCTCTCTTCAACCATCCGCTCACCGACAAGGGAATCGAGGGTTTCCTCGCCGACTGGGCCAAGACCGGCCAGACGATCGGATAGAAATTATCGGGTTCATGCTTCGGTCGCTTTTTGCTTCTTTCCTTCTGCTGATCTCCGCACCGGCGGTAGCCAAAGAGCCGGCGACCGCGCGCGTCAGGCTGGAGACCGGCATGGGGCCAATCGTCATTGAGGTCGACCTCCGGCGCGCGCCGATCACCGCCAAGAATTTCCTGGCCTATGTCGAAGGCAAGCGTTTCGACGGCACCAGCTTTTACCGCGCGGCGCGCTACAAGAGTGCTCAATATTATGGGCTGGTGCAGGGCGGGATCAATCATGTGGTCAGCCGGGCTCTGGCGCCGATCACGCATGAGCCCACCAGCAAGACCGGCATCAAGCATGTCGACGGCACGGTGTCGATGGCCCGTAATCAGCCGGGCACGGCGATGGGCGATTTCTTCATTTGCGTGGGGATCTGCTCCTATCTGGACGCGGGCCCGAACGGGCAGCCGCCCGGCTATGCGGCATTCGGCCGGGTGGTCTCGGGCATGGAGATCGTCCGAAAAATTCTGGCCCTCAAGACATACAAAGGCGGCTATTCGCGCACGACGATGGGCCAGTCGATCATCGATCGGGTCAAGATCGTTTCGGCGCGGCGGATCTCCTGACCGGCATTGCGATCCTTCGGCCCGGTCGGCTGACGACTCGGTTCAAGCGGTAGCCAGGACTCCGGTATAGGCGGGATCTTCCAGCGATCGGCCGGCCCCCATGGCGACGCAGATCAGCGCATCCTCCGCAACCATCGTCCGCAGGCCGGTCGTTTGGGAGATCGCTTCGTCGATCCTGCCGAGCAGAGCCCCGCCTCCCGTGAGAGTGATGCCCTCGTCGATGATGTCGGCGGCGAGTTCAGGCGCGGTCTCCTCGAGCGCAGCCATCACGGCGCCCTTGATCTGGCCGACGGGTTCGGCGATCGCTTCGGCGATCTCGGCCTCGCTGATCGTTACCTCCGACGGACGTCCCGTCACCAGGTCGCGACCCTTGACAGCCAGCTCGCGACCCTTGCCCCTGGGCATGACCGCTGAACCGATACTGTGCTTGACGCGCTCGGCCGTGGATTCGCCGATCATGAGGTTGTGCGTGCGCCGCACATGCGAGGAAATCGCGTCGTCCAGCTTGTCGCCTGCGACACGCACCGTACTGGCGTAAGCGATGCCGCGCAGCGAGAGCACGGCGACCTCGGTGGTGCCGCCGCCGATGTCGACGACCATGGCGCCGCGCGGTTCGGTGACGGGAAGATCGGCCCCGATCGCGGCAGCCATCGGCTCCTCGATCATCTGGACTCGATAGGCGCCCGCATTGGACGCGGCATCCCTGAGCGCGCGGCGTTCCACCATGGTTGAGCCGGAAGGCACGCAGACCACAACCTCGTGCCGACGGCCAAGACGGCTGGTGCCCGCTAGCGCCTTGTCGATGAAATGCTTGATCATCTGCTCGGCGACTTCGATGTCGGCAATGACGCCGTCGCGCAGCGGTCGCAGCGCTTCGATATTCGGCGGCGTCTTGCCCATCATCAGCTTGGCCTCATTGCCCACGACCTTGACGCGGCGGACGCCGTTATGGGTTTCGAGCGCAATTACGGACGGCTCGTTCAGAACGATACCGCGGTCGCGTACGTAGATGACGGTATTTACGGTACCGAGATCAATCGCCAGATCGTGGGCAGGTGAGGAGAATAATCGAGGCAATTTCATACGCGCCATGCGACCCTGCTACGGAACTGAACGGTGGCCGTCCTTGGAGGCAGATCGAGCCTGGCAGAAGGCGTGTGCGTCGGGTCGCCGGTTTCTTGCGCCTGAACGAGGGATTATGACGACAGGACACCTTCTCGTAAGGCAAGACACTGGAATTGGGTTGATATCACTCAGGAGTTTCTCCGGTTGAGCGGTAGCGCTCCGTGTGGTCACGATCCGCGCCCAGGCAGGCGACGTGGAGCAGGAAAGATGCGCAGGGCGAGTTCAGGAATAGACGCTGTCCTCGGGGCGGCAGGCGAAGCGCCGATGCTCGAACAGACGTTGGCCTGGTCGGCAATTAACAGCGGATCGGCCAATCTCGCGGGCTTGTCCCGCATGGCGGAAACCCTTGCCGACGCTTTCGCGGTCTTGCCGGGCGAGGTGGCACTGGTGGAAAGCGATCCGGTAGAGCAGGTCGATGCGTTGGGACGGACCAGCTTCTTTCAGGGTGGGCGCAACCTGCATGTCAAAGTGCGGCCGGAAGCGCCGGTTCAAATTCTGCTGACCGGTCATATGGACACGGTTTATGCGGCGGATCATCCCTTTCAGGAGACGCGCTGGATCGAGCCGAAGGTGACGCTCAACGGTCCGGGTACGGCCGATATGAAGGGCGGACTGGCGGTCATGCTCGCCGCTCTGGCAGCGATCGAGCGGGATCCTCTGTCCGATCAGCTCGGATATGACGTCGTGATCAATTCCGACGAGGAGATCGGGAGCGGCGGATCGGCCGCCCTGATCACACGCGCGGCCGCAGGCAAGCGGGCCGCGCTCACCTACGAGCCGGCGCTGCCGAACGGGATGTTGGCCGGCGCGCGGCCGGGGACCGGCAATTTCTCGCTGATCGTAAGCGGTAGACCCGCCCATGCCGGGCGCAACCCCGAGGACGGACGAAACGCGGTCGTCGCGGCCGCCGATCTCGCCGTGCGGCTGGCGGCGCTCAAGCGACCGGGGCTGTCAGTCAACCCGGCGAGGATCGACGGAGGCGGGCCGAACAATGTCGTGCCGGACAAGGCCGTGCTGCGGGTCAATTTGCGGCCCGCCGCCCTGAATGATCAAACCGATGCCGAGGCTGCGATCACGGAGATCGTGCGCGGGGTGAGCGAGGCGCGCGACGTCGCGATCCACGTCCGTGGCGGTTTCGGGCGGCCACCAAAGCCGCTCGACGCCGGAGCGGAGCGCCTGTTCCACCTTGTGCGGGAATGCGGCCAGACGCTCGGTCAGCAGATCGCGTGGCAATCGACCGGCGGCGTGTGCGATGGCAACAATATCGCCGCCTGCGGCGTGCCGGTGGTCGACACGATGGGCGTGCGTGGAGGGAATATCCATTCGGCGGACGAGTTCCTGATCGTCGAGAGCCTCATCGAACGCGCTCAGCTTTCGGCGCTTGTCATGCTGCGACTGGCGGCCGGCGGGCTATGATGATCAGTCGGCATAGCCGACCCTGAAATCGGCTGTCCTGCCGGTCGCGAGCAAGGGCCGCTCCAATGCGGACAGCAGCGAGGATTCGGAGCCTTCCACCGGCTTGCATTTACGGATCGTGCGGATGTCGGCGGTGCGGGCGGCCAGTGTCGGCCCGCCGTCGAAAATGTCGACATAGCCGTCGTAAACGAAGCCTTCCGACTCGAGCATCCGGTACGCCGGTATCGAGCTGTCGTGCGGCCGGCCGATTGCCTCGCGGGCGGCTTCGGGCAGCATTGTCACATAGATCGGATAGCGCGGCATCAGATCCGCTATGAACTGGTTGCCGCGCAGCGCATTGTGCCGATCCGCATCGTAGAAATCGGCGCCGAAGAAGGGTTTGCCGACAGCCTCCCAGAAAGGCGAGATGCCGTTCCGGGTCCAGCCGCGAATCTCCGCGCAGACGCGGTCGCCGAAGCGTTCGGGGTGCCGGGCGATGAACATGTAGCGACTGCGCGCGAGCAAGGGGCCGAGTCCTGTCGACCTGACCTCGGGGTGGAGAAACAGGCCGCCTACTTCGGTCGCGCCATCGAAATCATTCACGAGGTGGAGAAGCTGCGTGGAAAAGCTGCGCTCCAGATCGCGGGAAACATGCGTGACGCGGCTGACCTTGTAGCTGTAAAAGGGCCAGATCGCGCCGAGGCGGGAAAAAATGTTGGCGGTGCCGAGCACCTTCCCGCTCTCCTGATCCTCAAGCAACAGCACATAGAATTCATTGTCCGGCGCCGTGATGTTCGTCGAGAGAGACTTCTCGCTCCAGGCCAGTTTCTTGGCGAGCCAGTCCTTGTCATGAGGCAGGTTTGTCATGCCGCCGCCGGTGAGCCCGGCGAGAGCGTAATAGGCGTCTATGTCGTCCGCGCGTGCCATCCGCACGATCGGTTGGATGGTCATAGCTCGCCCTCCCGGAAGCCGAGGCAGTCGAGCAGCGCGCGCCGCGCGCGCCAGCAAGCGTCCCACAAATCGGGATCGCCGATGTCAGTGGGATCGATCCGCTCCGGCCAATATGTCGTCACAATGCGCTCCAGCGCTTCGCACTTCGCGTCATCGAGCAGAAAACGCGGGTCGATGGCGGCGAATGCCGCATTGTCCACCGCGACACGGAGGCGCAGGCAGGCAGGACCGCCACCATTGCGCATCGATTCTCGAATATCGACGACTTCCAGCCGGTCGATCGGCGAGGGGCCTTCGATCACCTCGTTGAGCCATGTCCAGACCTCCGGCGATTCCCGGCATTCGGCCGGCACGATCAGGCACATGTTTCCCCTCGGCAGCGTGACGAGCTGGCAATTGAAGAGAGAGGACCGCACCGCTGCGTCGAGCGAAATCTGGTTGGCGGGCGCCTCGACGATAAGCACTGCGGGAAGGTTGGTTCGGATCGCCCCGTAGGTTCTTTCCCGATCCTCGAATGCCTGCTTATGCGTAAACAGGACATTCTCGTTGGCGACGGCGACCACGTCGTTGTGGAATGCCCCGGCCGCAATTGCGACATCGCTTTGCTGGACGAGCAATCCATTTGAAACGCCATGCAGCCGGGCCAGCGCGGCGCTTGCGGCGCGATGCTGGCGCGCGGGGAAGGAACTGCGGCGTTGCTCGCCATGGACGAAGATTTCGAGGCCGCGTTCCGCATGGCTCGGGGCGAGTCGCATGAAGTTCGCCGCACCCTCATCGCCGAGACCAGGGGGTATCGGGTCGTGTACCACGAAATGGCGCTCATCGGCGAATGCCAGGCGAAGATGTCGCAGGGTTTGTTCGGCCTCAATCGAACGGTGCAGCATGGTCGAGAGATTGGCGACCGTCAGGTGACAGCGTCCGTCCGCGGTGTCCGGCGCCGGTGATACGGTCGCGGCATTGGCGGCCCACATCGCCGAGGCCGAAAAGGCGTTGCGGAAGAGGGCTGGGTCGGCGGCATGAGCGGCGGCACAGACATCGCGGTCAGAACCAGTAAAGCCAAGTGTTCGCAACCAATCGGTGTTGGGCCGATCGTGGGGCAGAAATATGCCCTGTGGCAATCCTAGCGCGATCAATCTGCGCATCTTGGCGATGCCCTGCAGCGCGGCCGCGCGAGGTGAAGACACCGTGCCGGCATTGGTCGCTGAAGCGATATTGCCGAAGGAAAGCCCCGCATAATTGTGGCTAGGCCCGACAAGCCCATCGAAATTGATCTCACGCATCGTGGACCATCCCGGGGATGGGCCTCAATCCCTTGATATTGGCTGACAGATCGCGAACTTCGGCAGCCTCGAAACTCGCGACGGGATAGGCGCAATAATCAGCCGCGTAATAAGCGCTGGGACGATGGTTGCCCGAGGCGCCGAGGCCACCGAACGGCATGGTTCCTGCCGCGCCGGTCGTGGGGCGGTTCCAGTTCACCACGCCCGCCCGCGCACGATTCGCATAGTGACGCCAGCGATCTTCATCCCCGGAAATCAGGCCTGCGGCGAGGCCATAAGCCGTCGCGTTGGCGAGGTTGATTGCCCCGTCGAAATCGCGAGCCCGGCTGACGTGCAAAACCGGCGCGAAGATTTCCTCATCGGGTATGTCCAGGCCCGTCATGTCGAGCAGGGCAGGCGTGACGAAAGCCGGCGAACGATCGGGAATGCCATCGAACGGGCGGAGGATTCGGGCACCGGCCGCGATCCGCTTCTCGACGCCCGCCCGCGCGCTGCCGGCGGCGGAAGCGGAAATCAGCGGACCCATGAAAGGCTCCGGGGCTTCGTCCCAGCGGCCAATAACCAGCCGATCCGCTATCGCCGCGACGGCCCCGAGGATGCGGTCTCCTTCCGTCCCCTCCGGCACGATCAGCCGCCGCGCGCAGGAGCAGCGCTGGCCGGTGGTGATGAAGGCGGACTGCACGACGATCGAGGCAACGGCTTCGGGATCGCCGTCCCAGGCGATCAACGGATTGTTGCCGCCCAGTTCGAGCGCGAGAATTACGTTCGGCCGATCAACGAAGAGACGGCGGAAATGGGCACCGGCAGCGGCGGATCCCGTAAAGAGGAGGCCATCGATGTCTCCGCCGACCAGCGCGGCGCCCGTGTCACGGCCCCCCTGAATGAGAGTGAAAACGCCCTCCGGTAATCCCGCCTTCGCCCAGCAGCGCGCGACCATTTCGCCGACCAGCGGCGTTTCCTCCGAAGGCTTGAAGACAATGGTGTTGCCCGCAAGCAGGGCCGGGACGATATGGCCGTTGGGCAGGTGGCCGGGGAAATTGAATGGCCCAAGTACCGCCATCACGCCATGCGGACGGTGACGCAGGACCGCCCGGCCGAACGTCAGGTCTTGCGCACGCATGCCGGCGCGCTCGGCCTGGGCGGCAATGGAGGTCTCGACCTTGGCGATCATCGAGCCAGTTTCCTGCCGGCTTTCCCACAGCGGCTTGCCCGTCTCCTCCGAAATCGTGCGGGCGAGAAGCTCGGCATCGGTCTCCAGCGCTGCCTTGAACGCGCGGACATGATCGATCCGATCGGAAAGCGGCGTTATCGACCAGCCCGTGAAAGCGCGTCGGGCGACGGCAACCGCCATCGCCACCTCTTCGGGCGTGGCCGCGTTCCCTTCCCAAAGCAGCTTGCCCGTGGCGGGGCATGTGGATGAAAAACGGTTGAGGCCGCCTTTGTGCATGACCTCAATTTAGGCGAAGACGCGTCAGTTTATAAGAGCCGCCGGATGATGCGGCCGGTCTATCGCTCCCGCGGTTTGGGCGGCGGCTTGCGCGGTTCGTCGCGACGCGTGCGCGGGCGACTGCCCGGCCCGCGCCGATCCGGAAAGGGGGGGCGTGGCGAATCTTTTGGCTTGCCCGGCCCGGCATCGGAACGCGGCCGGTTGACGGGTACCGGACGGCCACTCGAGACCGAATAGCCTTCCTTCAATAGCCGCGAGAATGCATCACGGACGCTCCGGCCGATGCTGTCCCGAAGTTCCCTGGGGAGATCGTCGAACGTCGTGTTGGCGTGAATGGCGTTGAGATCGCGCAAAAGGCTGTTAGGCAGACCTTTCGAAGCCGCTTTCAACGCGATGATCCCGTCAATGACCGCTGAAAGGATCGCTTCGTGCATCAGGTCGGTAGCGGACTTGGTCATGGCTTCTCTTTACCGTGGGCTCGGGCGATTGTCGCCAGTTCAAATTAGGCGGCGCGCGATATCATGCTTCAGCCAGCGCGTGACCGCGTCGATCCGGGGGAGCTGGCGCATGTCGGCGTGCGTGACGAGCCAGAAGCTGCGGGTGATCTCCACTTCCTGCTCCAGGACGGGGAGAAGCCGTTCGTCGCGATCGCCCATGAAGCGCGGCAGCGCTCCGATCGCCGCGCCGCTTGCGACCATCTGGTGCTGCACATTGATGCTTGTGCTGCGAAAGGCCGCGTCCAGCTCGGGACCGATCTCGTTGAGATAGTCGAGCTCCGGCGAATAGTTGAACTCCGGGACATAATTGACCAGCGCGTGCGATTTGAGATCGGCCACTTGCAGGGGCGCCTCATGCGCCTTGAAATAGGTTCGCGAACCATAAAGACGCAGCCGGTAGTCAGCGAGCTTGGATGCTATCAGGCGGCCGTGGCGCGGCCGGGCGAGCATGACGGCGATATCCGCCTCGCGTTTTGACGGATTCAGAAAACCTGACGTCGTGATGATGTCGAGCCGGATTTCCGGATGCGCTTCACGGAATTCGCCAAGTGCTGGCGCGATGAGCCAGGTCGCGAAGCCTTCGGCAATGCTGAGGCGCACATTTCCGGCGGGCCGCCCGGAGAGCACGCCCGTCGCCGCAAACGCGGCATTCTCGATCGTTTCCGCATGTTCCATCAATTCCTGGCCGCTTTCTGTCAGGCGGCGGTCCTTGCCGACCCCTTCGAAAAGCGTGGCATCGAGACTGAGCTCCAGCCGCGCCAGTCTGCGCCCTACGGTTGTGGGATCGATCCCGAGCGTTCGGGCGGCCCCGGCGATGCCCCGCGAGCGCGCGACTTGCAGGAAAATGCGCAGATCGTCCCAATCCATTAACATGTCCTATGACTGCAAAAATGCAGTATAACAGTGAAAGATTTGCAGCTTGCATGCAAATATACAATGGATCAGACGGCGTGGACCGTCGTTGGAGGATGTTGTGCGCACAGTTGGAAATTTCGTTCCCGGATCGATCGAAAGCGCGGATTTGCGTCGTAGCGACGTGTTCAATCCCAGTAACGGTTCGGTGCAAGCACAGGTGCTGCTCGGCGGCAAGGCGGAGCTTGATGCGGCGGTGGCGGCGGCCAAGGCTGCGCAGCCAGCCTGGGCGGCAACCAACCCGCAACGGCGCGCGCGCGTCATGTTTGCGTTCAAGGAATTGATCGAAAGGAACATGGGCGAACTGGCCGAGCTGCTCGCCTCCGAGCACGGTAAGGTGGTCGCCGATGCCAAGGGCGATATCCAGCGCGGGCTTGAGGTGATCGAGTTCTGCTGCGGCATTCCGCATGCGCAGAAGGGCGAATTTTCCTTGGGTGCCGGGCCGGGACTCGATGTCTGGTCGATGCGTATGCCGATCGGCATCGGCGCGGGCATCACGCCATTCAATTTTCCCGCTATGATTCCGATGTGGATGTTCGGGCCGGCGATCGCGGTCGGCAACGCTTTCATCCTGAAACCTTCCGAGCGCGATCCCTCCGTGCCGATCCGCTTTGCCGAGCTGATGAAGCAGGCCGGTTTGCCCGACGGCATTCTGAATGTCGTGCAGGGCGACAAGGAGATGGTCGACGCCATTCTCGACCATCCTGACATCGGGGCGGTGAGCTTCGTCGGCTCGTCCGACATCGCGCATTATGTGTACCAGCGCGGCGCCGCCGCGGGAAAGCGGGTGCAGGCGATGGGTGGTGCCAAGAATCACGGCGTCGTCATGCCTGACGCTGACCTTGATCAGGTGGTGAACGATATCTGCGGTGCGGCCTTCGGCTCGGCGGGCGAGCGCTGCATGGCCTTGCCCGTGGTCGTGCCGGTGGGGGAGGACACGGCCGATAGGCTACGCGAGAAGCTGATTCCGGCGATCAGCGCGTTGCGTGTCGGCGTCTCGACCGATCCGGACGCGCATTACGGCCCGGTCGTCACCGCCGCGCACAAGGCGAAAATCGAAAACTATATCCAGATGGGCGTCGACGAGGGCGCCGAACTGGTGATCGACGGGCGCGGGTTCACGCTTCAGGGGCATGAGGACGGCTTCTTCGTAGGTCCGACGCTGTTCGATCATGTCGATTCGGGTATGCGCACCTATCGGGAAGAGATTTTCGGCCCGGTCCTGCAGATCGTCCGGGCAAAGAATTTCGAGGAAGCGGTCGCGCTTCCCTCGAAGCATCAATATGGCAACGGCGTCGCGATCTTCACCCGCAACGGACATGCGGCGCGCGAGTTCGCGGCGCGGGTGAATGTCGGAATGGTGGGCGTCAACGTGCCGATCCCGGTTCCGGTCGCCTATCACACATTCGGCGGCTGGAAGCGTTCGGCATTCGGCGATACGAACCAGCATGGCATGGAAGGCGTCAAGTTCTGGACCAAGGTCAAGACCGTCACGGGCCGCTGGCCCGATGGCGGCACCAATGGCGACAGCGCGTTCGTCATCCCCACAATGGGGTGAGCGCTCCTCGGGTGAAGTGAAAAGCTGATGAGTCAATTCGCTCTAACGGAGGACCAACGCGCCATTCAGGAGATGGCGCGGCGCTTCACGGCGGACGCGATCACGCCAAACGCAGCGAAGTGGGACGAGGAACATCACTTCCCGCGAGCGGTTGTGAAGGCGGCGGCGGAACTTGGGTTCGGCTCGATCTACGTGTCCGAGGAAGCGGGCGGAATCGGGTTGGGACGGCTGGAGGCAGCGCTGATCATGGAGGCCATGGCTTATGGCTGCCCTTCCACTTCGGCGTTCGTCTCGATCCATAATATGGCCTCCTGGATGATCGATTGCTTCGGGAGCGACGAAGTCAAGCAGCGCTATTTGCCTGATCTTGTCACATGCGACCGGTTGGCGAGCTATTGCCTGACCGAACCGGGCTCCGGCTCCGACGCGGCATCGCTCAAGACGAAGGCGGTGCTCGACGGCGACCATTATCTCGTAACCGGCTCCAAGGCCTTCATCTCGGGAGGCGGCGAGAATGAAGTCTATGTGACCATGGTCCGCACGGGCGGGGAAGGGCCGAAAGGCATCACCTGCCTCGTGATCGATAAGGACATGCCCGGCGTCAGCTTCGGAGGGCAGGAAAGGAAGCTCGGCTGGCGTTCGCAGCCGACCGCCCAGGTCAATTTCGACAATGTCCGGGTGCCGGTCGCCAATCGCGTCGGCGCCGAGGGCGAGGGGTTTCGCATCGCGATGATGGGGCTCGACGGCGGCCGTCTGAACATCGGCGCCTGTTCGCTTGGGGGAGCACAGCGCTGTCTGGACGAGACGATCAGATACACGAAGGAACGCAAGCAGTTCGGGACACCGATCGCGGATTTTCAGGCCACGCAATTCACGCTGGCGGACATGGAGACCGATCTTCAGGCCGCGCGCGCCCTGCTTTACATGGCAGCCGCGAAGGTGACCGAGGGCGCTCCCGACAAGACTCGCTTCGCGGCGATGGCGAAGCGGCTTGCGACCGACAATGGCTGGTCGGTGGTCGATCGGGCGCTACAGCTACACGGCGGCTACGGTTATCTGATGGATTACCCGATCGAGCGCTTCCTGCGTGACCTTCGAGTCCATCGCATTCTTGAGGGCACGAACGAGATCATGCGGATGATCACCGCGCGCGAGCTTTTGCGGCAATGAGCGGGCTGTCCGACGCGGAGGTGCTGTGCTTCGCGGAAGGCGGGGTCGGCAGGATCAGGCTCAACCGGCCGAAGGCGATCCACGCGCTGACGCTCGGCATGTGCGAGGCGATGATTGAGGCGCTGCTTGGCTGGCGCGATGACCCGCTGATCAGGATGATCATGATCGATCATGCCGAGGGTCGCGGTTTCTGCGCGGGTGGCGACATCCGTTTCATTGCCGATAGCGGCGCCGGGGACGGACATGACGCAGCCCGCTTCTTCTTCACCGAATATCGTCTCGACCATCTGCTGTTCACCTATCCCAAGCCGGTCGTCGCATTCATGGATGGCATCACCATGGGGGGCGGGGTCGGCATTTCCCAGCCGGCGCGCTATCGCGTGGCGACCGAGCGGACCGTCTACGCCATGCCGGAAAGCGGGATCGGGTTGCTTCCCGACGTGGGGGGCGGATGGTATCTGTCGCGGCTTCCCGGCCGCACCGGCCCATATCTCGCCTTGACCGGCGCGCGCATCGACGGCGGGGAGAGCGTGGCGCTTGGCCTTGCGACGCACTTCATTCCTGCCGAGAATCTGGATCAGGTGAAGCAGACGTTGCTTGCCGATCCCGGCCAGGTTGACGCCGTTCTCGCGCAGGCGGAGATCGCCCCCCCGTCGGCCGCGATCCTCGATCATCGCGGGCAGATCGACCGGCTGTTCGCGTCCGACCGATTGGAGGACGTGCTCGCCGCGTTGGCGGAGGACGGCTCCGAATGGGCGGAAAAGCAGCTCGCGACACTTGCCACCAAATCCCCCCAGACCTGTAAGGCCTCGCTCCGGCTTCTCGCCGAAAGCCTCATGCTCAGCGACTTCGCGGATGAGATGCGATCGGAATATCGCGTCACCACCCGCATCTGCCGCCGCCATGACTTCATCGAGGGCGTGCGCGCGCTCATCGTCGACAAGGACAATGCGCCGAAGTGGAACCCCGCAACGCCCGAGGGCGTGACGGACGCGATGATCGACGAACTGTTCGCGCCGCTTCCATCCGGCGAGGAGTGGACCCCGCTGCCCTGATTTTGGAGGATTAATGGTGGCCTACGAGACAATTCTGGTCGAGCAACGCGACGCGGTGACGCTGATCACGCTCAACCGCCCGCAGGCGTTGAACGCGCTCAATACGAAGGTTCTGGAGGATATGATCGCTGCCTTTGCGGCGTATGACGCCGATCCTTCGCAGCATTGCGCCGTGCTCACCGGCAACGAGAAGGCCTTCGCCGCCGGCGCCGACATCAAGGAGATGTCCGAGAAGCCCGCCGCCGACTTCTTCCTGGAGGATTTCTTCTCGAAATGGACGTCGCGCGTGACGGCGACCCGCAAGCCTTGGATCGCGGCGGTAGCCGGATTCGCGCTCGGCGGCGGCTGCGAACTGGCGATGATGGCCGATTTCATCATCGCCGCCGATACCGCGAAGTTCGGCCAACCCGAGATCAAGCTGGGCGTCGGCCCCGGCATGGGCGGGTCGCAGCGGCTCACCCGTGCCATCGGCAAGGCTAAGGCGATGGAGATGTGCCTTACCGGCCGGATGATGGACGCGGTCGAGGCCGAACGCTCGGGCCTGGTCGCGCGCATCGTCCCGGCGGCGGAGCTGATCGAGGAAGCGCTGAAGACGGCGGCTGCCATCGCGTCGATGCCGCCGATGGCCGTGATGGTCAACAAGGAGATGGTCAATGCGGCGTTCGAGACAGGCCTCAATCAGGGTCTGCTCACCGAACGGCGCCTGTTCCAGATCCTCACCGCCACCGAGGACAAGCGGGAGGGCATGTCAGCCTTCGTCGAGAAGCGGCCGGGCGTCTGGAAAGGTCGCTGAAGTCGAGAAGTTGGAAGAGAGGATCAAGACATGGCGCGCATCGGCTTCATCGGCCTGGGCAATATGGGTGGCGGCATGGCCGCCAATCTCGCCAAGGCGGGACATGACGTCCGCGCCTTCGATCTTTCGGGGGATGCGCTGTCCCGGGCGCGCCAGTCGGGCTGCACGCCGGTTGAGACGACAGCACAGGCCGTGGCCGATGCCGAGTTCGTGGTCACGATGCTGCCGGCCGGAAAGCATGTCCGTTCGGTCTATGAAAATGAGGTGTTCAGCACGGTGCCGACCGGCGCGCTGCTGATGGATTGCTCGACGATTGACGTCGCTTCGGCGAAGGCGGTCACCGAAGCCGCGGCGGCCCAGGGCATCGCCATGCTTGATGCGCCGGTCTCCGGCGGGATCGCGGCGGCCAATGCCGGCACGCTCACCTTCATGGTCGGTGGCGCCGCCGACGCTTTCACGCGCGGCGAACAGATCCTCGCGAAAATGGGCAAGGCTGTCATCCATGCCGGCGCG